>Ga0315293_10005958_pt1 | contig 11442 bp, 14 predicted proteins | sample YL17G13_20_MG_FD_203071 | JGI IMG/M metagenome (GOLD analysis project Ga0315293, IMG submission 203071) | Sediment microbial communities from Yellowstone Lake, YNP, Wyoming, USA - YL17G13_20 | ecosystem: Environmental > Aquatic > Freshwater > Lake > Sediment | place: USA: Wyoming | collected... | reverse complement strand
GCGAGCTGGTGGGGCTGGGCCGCAATTTCCTCATCTACGACCAGGACGATTCCATCGGCCTGCTGAAGAGCGCACTCGGCGACGAGGAGGACAGGGGATCGCTGCGCAGGACATACGAGGAGATCAGCAGGGTCAAGGACCTCGGCATCCCGGGGGATGCCCCCGCGGAGGTCATCGCCGCTGCGGGCTGCTCACCGGACGTGTACAGGAGCTACGACGAGAGGCTGCGCGCGACAGGAAACGTCGACTTCGGCGACCTGATCCTCCTGCCGACGAAGATCCTGCGCGAGCACGCCGAAGTGCGGGAGAGGACCCGGCAGCGTTTTCCCGTCATCCTCGTGGACGAGTACCAGGACTCCAACATCGCGCAGTTCGAGCTGCTGCGCGAGCTGTACGGCCCCTCCACCTACCTGTGCGTCGTGGGCGACGACGACCAGTCCATCTACCGCTTCCGCGGGGCGGAGGTCGCGAACATCCTCTCGTTCCCGAAGGTCTTCCCGGGAACCGAGATCATCCGCCTGGAGCAGAATTACCGCTCGACGCAGTCCATCCTCGACGTGGCCTCCGCTGTGGTGGCCCACAACGCGGGACGGCTGGGCAAGAAGCTCTGGACGGAAGCGCCGGCGGGGGAGCCGGTGACCATCGCGTGTCTCGGCGACCAGGAGGAGGAGGCGTCGTTCTGTGGCAGGCTCGTCGCCGACGGGTTTGCCGGAAGCACCGCCATCCTCTACAGGATGAACGCCCAGTCCCGGCCCTTCGAGGAATACTTCTTCCACCTCGGCATCCCCTTCCGCCTCGTGGGCACGGTCGGCTTCTATTCGCGGGAGGAAGTGCGCGACGTCGTGGCCTTCCTCAAGCTCTTGAACAATCCGAAGGACGAGGTGAGCTTTCGCAGGATCGTCAACAAGCCCGCGCGCGGCATCGGGGCGGCGAGCGTGAACAGGATCGTCGCCGAATGGCGCGCGGGGGGCGGCAGCCTCCTGGATGCGGGCGTCCGCGCGGCCGGCAGCCTCGCCGCAAGGGCGCGCGCGGGGTTGACAGCCTTCCTCTCTCTTCTTGCGGAGCTCGCGGAGCTGGTCGAGAGCGTGCCGCTGGCCGAGCTCGCGCGCACCGTCATGGTTCGCTCGGGCCTGCACGCGAGCTACGAGAGCCGGGACAGGGCCGACGACACCTCGAAGGCGGACAACCTCGAGGAGCTCGTGAACGCCACGCTGCGCTACGGATCGGGCAGGGAGGCGCTGCACCAGTTCCTGCTGAACAGCGCGCTGCAAAGCGCGGCCGAGCAGAGCGGGACGCAGGACGATGAGGGCGGCGCCGAGGCGGCGCGGGCCCGGGTTACGCTCATCACGCTGCACAACACCAAGGGCCTGGAGTTCGACCGTGTCATCGTCACGGGCCTCGAGGAGGGGGTCTTCCCGCACGAGTCCAGCTCCCTCGCAGCCGACGACGTCGAGGAGGAGCGCCGGCTGTTCTACGTCGGGATCACCCGCGCGCGGGAGAAGCTCATCCTGACATGGTGCAGGCGCCGGCGGCTTTTCGGCCGCTGGTCCGAGATGGCCCCGTCGCGCTTCCTCGACGAGGTGCCGGCGCAGTCCTCGCGGAGGATCGGCTGGGAGCCGGACGGCGAGTCGGATCTGGAGGGCTTTGCGCCCGGAACGGGGGTCTTCCACGACGAGTACGGTCCCGGCATCGTCGAGAGGTCGTGGCGGAGCGAGGGCAACCTGCTCGTCCAGGTCCGGTTCCAGTCCGGCAGGGTCGCCAGGTTCCTCCCGAAGTACACGACCCTGGAGAGGATCGCAACTGGCGACTGAGCACCGGCGCCAGCGAGGGGCGCCGAAAGCCTGCGGCCTGCAGGGCTCGGCTTGCCATCGCCCCGCACGATGTGAGAAGATGAGGCGATGAGAGACGTCCAATCCAGCCCCGATTACCGCAACCTGCCGATCCAGAAGGTGGGCATCCGCAACATCCGCTACCCCGTCACCGTGCGCGACAAGAGCTGGGAGAAGCAGGACACGGTGGCGAGCGTGACGCTGTCGGTGAACCTGCCCGATTCCTACCGCGGCACCCACATGAGCAGGTTCGTCGAGGTCCTGGACAAGTTCCGCGACGAGGTGAGCTATCACACCCTCGAGGTGATCCTGATGGAGATCCGCAAGGCCCTGAACGCGGAGGAATCCCACATCGAGATCAGCTTCCCCTACTTCATGCGGAAGAAGGCGCCGGTGTCGGGGCTCGAGTCGATCATGTCCTACGACTGCACGATCTCGGCCGCCCTCGCCGGGCATCTGGAGATCACCACCCGGGTCGACATCCCCGTGCACACCCTCTGCCCCTGCTCGCGGGAGATCTCGCGGGTCTCTGCGCACAACCAGCGGGGGACCGTGGCGATCACTGTGGGTATGACGAAGTTCATCTGGATCGAGGACCTCATCGAGATCGCGGAGGCCTCCGCCTCGAGTCCCGTGTACGCGCTGCTGAAGCGGGAGGACGAGAAGCACGTCACGGAGCACGCCTACGAGAACCCGCGCTTCGTCGAGGACGTCGTGCGCGAGGTCGCCCTGCGGCTGGAGAAGCTGCCCGGGCTGCGCTTCTACAGCGTGGAGGTGGAGAACTTCGAGTCCATCCACAACCACAGCGCGTACGCCGTCATTTCGAAGAGGGCGAGCGGTGCATGACCCCCAGGGGGCTCCCGAGGGAACTCCCAATGGGGCTGCGCCCCGGATCCGCAGAGCCCGGGGATACCGCCTGTACGGGATCGACGGGAGGAGATACCTCGACCTCCACCAGGACGGCGGCAGGGCGATCCTGGGCCATCGCGGCGGCCGGGCAGTCACTGCCATGAAGAACGCCCTGTCCGAGGGGCTCCACTCGAGCCTCCCCTCGGTCTACGAGGCGAGGCTGATCAAAGCGCTCGCCCGCGCCTTTCCCGGCTGTCGCTCCTTCCGCCTTTTTGCCTCCGAAAGCCGCGCACTCGAAGCCTTGTCGCGCACCCTCGGAGCGCCCTTTGCTCCGTCCGACATCTTCGATCCCGCGATCGGCGCCCCGCCCGGGGACCGGCCGCGCGTGGCGCGCTGGCGGCCGTTCCTGCCGGCCGAGTGCGCCGCGTGGCTGGATGGCGTGGAGGCGCTCCTTCCCGTCCTGCCTCTCGCCGTGGGCGAGGCTCCGGCAGCGGTCTGTTTCCGCGACGGGCAGCCGCCCGGTTGCCTGGAGTCCGATGCGCTGCCGGGCTTCCTGCTTGCGGGCGTCCTGGCGGCATTCTCGGCCGTGCTCGCGGGCGACGGCGCCAGCGGTGCCGCGCCAGGGGAGGGCCTGCGGCCCGTGGAGCGCGTCCTCGACAGCTCCCGCACCTGGGGCCGAAGAGGGCGGTATGTGCGCGCGCTGTTCGACGCTGCCGCGTACCCCGCGATCCACCGGCAGTTCCTTCAGGGGGGCGTGCTCCTGGGCCCCTCGCATCCCGGACCGAGCATCCTTCCCGCGGAGTGTTCTCCCGGCGAGGGAAAGCTTCTCGCCGGGCTATTCCTGGGCATCCCCGGAGGGTAGGACCATGGACCTGGCAGTCTTCGCAGCCGATGCCGCGCATCTCCTGTTCGGGGCCTTCGCGACCTTCTGTGCGATCTTCCTGTGGTCGCGCACCCGCGACATGGCGTGGACGCTGGTCATCATCGGTGCCATCGTCGCATACGCGGCGATCGTGTTCACGACGCTCGAGGGGTTCGGCATCCTGGACCCGACCCTCTTCGTCTACAACGGGATACCCGTCGTGAGGATCGTCCTCGCGAACGTCCCCCTGCTCTTCACGGGCATCGGCCTTCTGCTGGCTTCTTCGCGGAAGAGGCTGCGCTGAGATGCCTCCCATCCGCATCATCCCCGCGCGGGACGAGAAGAACGTCGACCAGAAGCTCGCGACGCTCCTGCTCGCGGCGGTGGAGGAGAAGCCCGACATCATCATCGCTGTCTTCGCCGGCACCCCGGCCTTCGGCGCCTATCGCCTGCTCGCCGACCGGGCCCGGGCCGAGGACGTGGACTTCTCCCGCGCGCGCTTCGTGGTCTTCGACGAGATCCTGCGCGACAGGACCGGCCCCTTCCGCGCCCAGCTGAACGAGAGGCTGTTCGCCCCGCTCTCGGTGCCCCCCGACAACGTCGTGTCGTTCAACCCGGCGGGCGACTGGGCGGCGGAGTCGCGGAGGATCTCTTCCCGGATCGACCTTGCCGGCATCGACATCGCCCTCCTGTCCGCAGACGCCCGGGGCCACATCGGGTTTCACGTCAGCGGCTCGGAGCTCGACTCCCCGACGGGCATCGTGCCCGTGGAAAACCGTCAGCGCTGGGGCGCCGAGAGCGCGTTCTCGCTCGGCCTGGCGGACCTGGCGCGCGCCACGAAGATCCTGCTGTTCGCCTCGGGGAAGAACCTCGCCGAGATCGTGAAGAACCTCACCGAGGGAGGCTTCGACCCGTCCAAGCCCATTTCCGTGCTGCAGCGGCACGCGAACGTGATCCTCGTCGCCGACAGGGACGCGCTCTCCCGCATCGAGGGGGTCGAGCGCATCAGCGGCTACCACTCGGGGCTGTTCATCCTGGATGCGGCGACAGCCCCCGCGGACCGCCGCGTCCTCGTTGTCTCGCCGCACCCCGATGACGCGCCGATCAGCCTTGGGGGAACGATGGCGCTGCTGGCTGCGCAGAACAGGCTGGTAACGGCCGTGATGAGCACGGGGCACCGCTCCTTCATCTACGGGACGCAGCGCGAGGAGCGGATCGCCATCCGCGAGGCGGAGGTCACGAAGGAGTCGCGGATCCTCGGCGTCGAGCCGCGCTTCCTCCGCCTGCCCTTCTACGACGCGAACTACGACGTGACCGAGGCCGACATCGCGGCGTTCTCGGCCCTGCTCGCGGAGCTTGACCCCGACTGGGTGTTCCTCCCGCACAAGGGCGACGCGCACCCTGCCCACATGGCGAGCCGTCGCATCGCGCTGGAGTCCCTCCAGCGCGCGCTCAAGGCGAGCGGCCGCAGCGTCGAGACCTGGGACTACGAGGGGCCGTGGGCGCTGTTCAACAGGGGCGACTTCAATACGATCGTCTCGGTGCCCCGGATCTCCTTCGAGCGCAAGATCACTGCCATCCAGGCGCACGAGTCCCAGGTGTCGCGCACGCCGTACGACGTGGCAGCGGAGTCGCTCGCCCGGCTTCGCTCTGCGCTGGTGCCCGAGGCGGAGCTGGCGGGCTACGGCGCCAAGCCGCCCCGCCTGGAGCCGTACCTGGAGCTGTTCAACCGGCAGAAGCTCCGACCCGAGCAGGTCCTCGCGGCCGAGCGGGGATAAAATGAAAAAGCCCGGCTTTCGCCGGGCGGTGTATACGCAAGAGCGAGAGCGGCGCCGAGTGACTACTCGACGATGATCGCCTCCGCGGGGCAGTCGCTCGCGGCGTCCTTCACCGCGTTCTCGAGGTTCGCGGGGACAGCGGCAGCGATGACCTCCGCCACGTCCTTGCCCATCTTGAAGACCTGAGGGACGCCGTCCGTGCAGAGGCCGCATGCCGTGCAGAGATCCGCGTCTATCTTCACCTTCATGGAAAGCTCCTTCCGTTGTGGATGTTCCACCCCTCCCCTGGGGGCGGCGGGTAGGATAGCGGAAATCCGCGCGCGTGACAATACTCGCGCGTGCCGAAGGCACGCACCGGGCGGCAGCAGCGCGAAGCGCTGCGGGCTTGCGCAATTCGCGGGAATTGGCTATTCTCGCAGCCAGACAACGATATCTGAACGGAGGCTTCCCATGATCGCTCTTGCCATCGGGATCGTTCTCGTGCTCTTTGCCGTCTACGCAGTCCTGCCCGTCTCCTGGGGTCTGCAGTGGTGGACCGACGTGATCCAGTTCCTGAAGGGCGCAGTCCCCATCCTCGCCGTGTTCATCGGCCTCATCGCCTTTTTCGTGGGCGTCGCCGACATCAAGGACAAGATCGAGGCGAAGAAGGAGGAAGAGGAGGACAAGGCCGGGGGAGCCAAGCCGGAGGAAAAGAAGTCCGGGGAATAGGGGATTCCGCGCGAGATAAAGGGCTTGACATTCCCTTCTCAATGTGTAAATTTATCGCTCCCGCGCCTCGAGCCGATTTCCCGAACCGCGGCTCTTCGGCCAAGGGGGCGCTCCGCGGCGGACGCCGCGTGACTGTCGCAGCAGAAGGGTTGAGGAACCATGAGAACGATATTCGTCAAGCCCGCTGACGTCGAGCGGAAGTGGTATCTGATCGACGCTGACGGGAAGGTCCTCGGACGGCTCGCCTCGCGCGTCGTGGCGATCCTGCGGGGCAAGAACAAGCCTGAGTTCGCCCCCCACTGGGACCTGGGCGACTCGGTCGTCATCATCAATGCCGAGAAGGTGCAGGTCACGGGACGCAAGCCCGCGCAGAAGCTGTACTACCGGCATTCCGGGTATCCGGGCGGGTTCCGCGCCGAGCCGTACGAGAAGGTCATCGCCCGCAAGCCGGCCTGGCCCCTCGAGCGGGCCATCAAGGGGATGCTCCCGAAGGGCGCCCTGGGGCGGAAGATCTTCAAGAACCTGAAGGTCTACGCGGGTCCGAACCATCCGCACGCGGCTCAGAAGCCGGTCCTGATCGACATTACCCAAAAGGGATGAGGTGAACGCCTTGGTCAAGAATCTTGCAGTCGCCACGGGAAAGCGAAAGACCTCCATCGCCCGCGTGTTCCTCAGGGACGGGACGGGAGCGGTCACGGTGAACGGAAAGTCCGTCGAGGAGTACTTCGCCGGGATGGAGACGGCCAAGGACGTCAAGAGCCCCCTGGATGTGACGAACAACGTCGGGAAGTTCGATGTGATGATCACGGTGCGGGGAGGAGGCGTGATGTCCCAGATCGGTGCCTGCCGGCACGGCGTCGCACGGGCCCTGAACTCGTACGATTCCGCCAACCACACGGCGCTGCGCGCGAACGGCTTCCTGACGCGCGATTCGCGCATGGTCGAGAGGAAGAAATACGGACAGGCCGGCGCACGCAGACGCTTCCAGTTCTCCAAGCGCTGAGAAACAGGTGCTCTCGATAGAGCACAAGGGAGCCGGCGGGGAGGCGGTCCGCATCCATCTCTCCGACGGCTCTTTTTTTGTCATCCACGCCGAGGTCCACGCCCGAGCGGGGGTTTCTGTCGGCGACTCCATAGACGGTCCCCGTATCGAATCCCTCAGTTCGCAGTCCCAGCTCGTCTTCGCGCGCGCGAGGGCGCTGCGTCTTCTCGCGGGCGCTCCGCAGACGCGGCGCGGGCTCACAGCCAAACTGCGCGCGCGCGGCTTTCCCGAGGATGCCGTGCGCGGGGCGGTCGCCCGCATGATGGAGCTGGGCTATCTGGACGACCTCGCCTTTGCGGAGAACTGGACCCGCTCCCGCCTCTCCTCCCGCAGAGAGGGTTGGAAGGCCCTGTACCGGGGGCTCATCCTGAAGGGCATCCCTCGCCCGGTCGCTGAGAAGGCCGTCTCGGACCTGTGCACCGACGAGGTCGAGCTGGCGAAAGCTCGCCAGCTCGCCGGCTCGCTCTCGGCGCAGGCAGCCGCGCGAAAGCTCGCTTCCCGCGGTTTCAGGTCGCGGACGATCGCACGGCTGCTGAAAGAGCTCAGGGATCCAGGTCGGCCAGCTGACGAGGAGTGAACGCGAAGCTCCTCTCGAGAACGAACCGGGGCAGGTCGACGACGGCACGGGCCCGGTCCATGACGACGGAATCCGAGGAGGCCACGATCCCGTCATGGCCCTTGAGGGCGAAGTCGGCCGAGCGATCGAGGGAGACGAGCGAGGGGAAGGGCAGCCCCGCGAGCCTCTGCCGCAGCTCCTGGGCCAGCTCACCCGAGAACGCGATTGGCGAATCCAGGAAGAGCTCCACACGCGCGGGCGCGAGTGCACCCAGACCTTCCAGTATCGAGGCGATCGCCTTCTCCGTCACCGGTCCCCTGCGGTAGCTGCCGTGCGCGGCGGTCGAGTCCCTCAGCACACCGTCGTCGGCGAGGAGGATCGTCAACCCCTTCAGATAGCTTTCGACGGTTATCATGACGTTGTACCAGTCCAGGGCGAGCCTCTGCGAGGCGACGGCCGTGGGTTGGACGATTTTCGCCGACCGCCTGCTGGCGGTTTTCGACTCGACCACTCCCCGAAACAGGCAGTTTCTCTGGACGCGGGTGAGCCTGTACCTGTCACCAACGAGCTTGAGCGAGGCTTTCTCCGGGAATCCCCTTTCCCTGAGGTACTTGTAGGAGTGGTACGCATCGGCGAAATTAGTTGTTGACATTATGGATATATTTGGTATACTGAATTTTATTGAGAATCGAAGTTCTCATAGCCTCGTCGAAAGGATAGCAGGTATGGGAAAGAAGGAAAAGAAGGTTCGGATCTTCTCCGCCCTCGAGGTCGCCGACATCTGCGGCGTCGTCAACCAGACCACCATCAACTGGATCAAGAACGGTTTCCTGAAGGCGTTCACGACCCCCGGCGGGCAGTACCGCGTGTACCTCGAGGACCTGCTCGAGTTCCTCACCGCGCGCGGGATGCGCATCCCCGCAGAACTCACCGACAAGGGGGACGAAAACCCGGGCTGGCAGCGCATCCTCATCGTGGACGACGACGAGACCATCAACAACCTGCTGAAGAAGTACCTCGCACGCAAGCTGCCCTCCTTCACCGTCCTCCAGGCCTTCGACGGCTTCGAGGCGGGCACGCTGCTCTCGGAGTCGAAGCCCGGTGTCGTCCTGCTCGACATCAACCTTCCTGGAGTCGACGGGCACAAGCTGTGCCAGCGGATCAAGTCCGGCGCGGCCTCCGGCTCTCCCGTTGTGATCGCCATCACCGGGCTCACCGACGGCGCCGTCGAGCAGGCCATCATGCGGGAGGGCGCGGACGCGTTCTTCGCCAAGCCCCTCGATTTCGACAAGCTGAAGGACAGGATCGAGAGCCTGGTGGCTGCCCGGCAGGGGAAAGGCGGGCGCGATGAACCGTAAACCCGTGATCCTTGTCGTCGAGGACGAGGATTCGATCCGTCTCACCCTCCGAGACTATCTGAAGAAGAAGGGCCACGAGGTGATCGTCGCCTCCGACGGCGTCGGCGCCATCAAGCAGATCCTCGACCACACGGTCGACCTCATCGTCACCGACTACAGGATGGACATCCTCGGCGGCGACTACTGGATCCGATTCCTGCGGGAGTTCTGCGGGAACAAGAAGGTCATCATCACCAGCGGCTTCCTGCAGCCGGAGTTCCCCATACCGTTCCCCGTCGTGTACAAGCCCTACGATTACTCCGAGCTGGAGGCCCTGATCAGACGGACCGCCGCGGGGGAGGGGAAAGGTGCACCGAGCTGAGGCGCGAGCCTTCCGGGCCGTCGTTCACGGCAGGGTGCAGGGCGTCGGGTTCCGCTACTCCGCGATCCGCGAGGCGAACAGGCTGGGCATCCGCGGCACCGTGAGGAACACCGCGGGAGGAGACGTCGAGGTTCTTGCCGAAGCGGACGACGCGGCGCTCGCGCTTTTCGCCGCCTGGCTGAAGGAGGGACCCCCCGGCGCGCGCGTGCGGTCCGTCGACCTCGACTGGGTGGCCCCCACGGGTCGCCACGAAGACTTCGAGGTGGAGTTCTAGTCCCGCGCGGAGACCAGATTGGGGCGCTGCACTTGAAGAGGGCCAGAGGCCCTTCTCGCGGAAGCCCGCGACGGGTCAGAGGGTTCGGCGCCAGTAGAAGATCGCCAGTTGGGTTCTGTCGCGCAGGTTCAGCTTTTCCAGCACTGTGGAGATGATGTTGCGGGCGCTTCCCTCGCTGATGAGGAGCGCATCGGCGATCTCGCGGTTGGAGCACCCCTGCGCCACGAGCTCCGCCACCTCGTTCTCCCGCGGCGTGAGCCCGGGCAGGGGCTCGCGATCCGCGTCCGTGAGCCTGTCCAGCACACGCGCGTCCAGCACGGCGGTCTCGGTCATGAGCGCGCGTAGCCGCTGCGCCATGCCTGCAGTGGGGGTGGATTTCAGGAGGTAGCCGGCCGCGCCGGCCTGGAGGGCCTCGCGGATGCTCTGGTCGTCCTCAAACGTCGTGAGGATCATCACCCGGACCGCCGGCCAACGACTTCGGATTCTGCGCGTCGCCTCGATGCCGTCCATGCCCGGCATGCGCAGGTCCATGAGCACGGCATCGGGAAGGCTCTTCTCACAGGCGCGCACGGCGTGCGCGCCGTCGGCCGCGGTGCCTGCGACCTCGATGTCCGGCTCGCGCGACAGGAGCACCTTCAGGCTCGCCGCGACTGTCGGGTCGTCGTCGACGATGAGGACCCTCACGGCGCCGCCCCCTCGCTAACATCCACTGTCCCGGCGCCCTCACGCGCGGGATCGGGCAATGGCAGCACGCAGATCAGACGGAAACCGTCGCGCGCGTCCGTGGCGACGCTGCCGCCGATGGCACGCGCCCTCTGTTGCAGGCTTCGCAGACCGAAACCGGGTTCCCCGGCCTTCACGCCAGCGCCGCGGCTCGCCACACACAGCCGCACGATGTGCGGACCGACGTCGAGCGCGGCCTCGATGGCCGACGAGGTCCCGTGGCGCGCAGCGTTGGTGAGCCCCTCCTTGAGGCAGGGCTCGAGCACGGCCCACGCGTAGGGCGGCACTGCGTCGGTGTTTCCCGTCACGCCGAGGCGAACGGGGGGATCGGCGAAGGCCCGGCAGATCTCGTCGAGCCCCTCCACCCCCGTCCCCTTTGTCGGGGCCAGTCCCCGCACTGTCGCGCGGAGGATGCCCATTCCCTCCTGGAGCCTGCCCCGCGCCTGGGCGAGCAACTCACCCGCCTGTGGATCGCCCTCCCGCCAGAGCTGCTCGAACGCGTCCAGGCCGAGCTGCGCGGCGATTATCTCGTGGCCGGCGTGGTCGTGGAGATCGCGGGCGATACGCGCCCGTTCCGAAAACTGCGCGATACGCGCCGCGCGGGCGCTGTCGTGGGTCATTTCCTCACGCAGCCGCTCCCCCTCCAGCCGATCCCCGCGTTCGATATCGGCCTCCAGCCTGAGTCGCGCGGCCTGCCGGCTCCAGAAAGCCACAGCCGCGCCGCAGAGCAGCGCGCCGGCGAAGAGGGCGGCGAGACCGAGCGACCATCGACTCAGGAAGGCGAGAATCGCGAGACCGGGGAGGGCGAACCAGGGCCGCGCGGCCGCGGTCGCGTCGAAGAGGGGAAGCGCGAGGGCAAAGGCCGCGCCGGGCCACGCGGGAAAAACGGCAAGGCACAACGCCTGATCGGCAAGCGTCGTCCACGCGGGCAGCGGGAAGCGCCACCGCGCCACGCTCAGGACGAGGAGCGCAAGGGTGAGGAGAAGGCCGGCGGTCCCCGTGCCCATGAACCAGAACGCGAACAGAAACACCTCGCACGCCAGCCGGCATACCAGGCAGAAAGATGAGGGTGTAGCGCTTTCGCCTCGATCCATGAGCACGC
>Ga0315293_10005957_pt1 | contig 11442 bp, 16 predicted proteins | sample YL17G13_20_MG_FD_203071 | JGI IMG/M metagenome (GOLD analysis project Ga0315293, IMG submission 203071) | Sediment microbial communities from Yellowstone Lake, YNP, Wyoming, USA - YL17G13_20 | ecosystem: Environmental > Aquatic > Freshwater > Lake > Sediment | place: USA: Wyoming | collected... | reverse complement strand
AAAGCTGCTTAGAATTTTTCAGTCAGTAAAGCATCTGCCCGTTGCGGAAGATTTCTTCCAAAAAGAAAAGGACCGCTGATACTCAGTCAGCAGTCCTTTTTCACTTTTCTTCAACACGTTAAGCGATCGGCTCGTCAGAAATGGTCCTGCCTTTTTTGTTTATTTCAATCGAAAATCTTCAATGAACTTCACTTGCCACATGTGAAGATAGGTGAAATCGTCGCCATCCCATAAAGTCAATACTCAAGTCTGACCCTGAGTCTTTCCTTAATCAGCTTCTTTATTAAATGTGAAATCTGAAATCGGAACAGGCCAACTTTTTTATGGATAACCCCAGGCTTCCACACTATGACACTCTCCCCGGCTGTGATCCCCTACTCGTAGTGTGTCCACATCCTTACGACCTTGACCGTCCTTATCTCTTCCATGACCTGATACACGAGACGGTGCTGAATATTGATGCGACGTGAATATGCACCGGAAAGGTCTCCCATTAGTTTTTCGTAGGGTGGAAGGCTTTGAAACGGATTCCTGGGCAGGATTTCAAGTAGCTTTTCGGCTTTCGGCCTCAGGCCCGCAGCCGCGATTTTTTTAGCATCCTTTTGAGCTTGCCTGGCATAAACAACTCTCCACTTTACCATCCGGGCTTCTCGCTGCACTTTTCAACAGGTGTCTTGAGGCCCTTTCGAATGGATTCCCTCATACCCCCAATGGATAAAAGATATAACGTCTCTTGAATGGACCGCCAGTCATCCTCGGAAATTAAGACGGCGTTCGTCCTCTTCCCGGTGATCTGGATCGGTTCGTGGGATTCTGCAGCCTCGTCAAGCAATTTATAGAGTTTCGCTCTTGCCTCCGTTGCCTTAATGGTTGTCATGCTTTTCACCTCAAACACAAGCGTACATAAAAACGTACGCCATGTCAAGAGATTTATCTAGCATCTCCTCATCCCCATCCTATTCATCCAAATCCACGTTCCGAATTCCGCAATCCACAATCCGCAATCCTCTCAGAGTCTTCCCATCGTCATTGTCTTTCTTAATTCCGCATTTGGAAGGGCCAACTTTTTGTGGATGACACCCGATCTTTTGAGGGATTTTTATAATTTTATGGACGTCCCCTCTCCTTGTAACGACCCCGAATCTTCTACTTTTGCTGGGTGACACCCCACAGTTACTCCCTTGTTTTGTGCGATTTTGGGATCTTTTTAAATCTAAACCACTTTTTGAAGCCAGGCATGACATTGCGAATGTCGTCAAGCTTCTCCCTTGCAGCCTTTTCACCTTCATCAATCAGATTCATGGCCTGGGAGAAGTTAGACCAATGTAAATCCCCTACCTCTGGGACGATCACAACATCAGCGTTCGCCAACTCGTAATTTTTCAGCTTTTCCGCCATAATCTCACTGACTCTAAGATATACGTCCATTACGGTCCGCAGTTCTTCCGAGCCGATACCCCGGTCTACAGTCACGGAAATCACAATGTCTGCCCCTTCCTGTCTCGCCACAGAACTGGGAACGAGGCAGATGATACCCCCGTCTGATAGGAGCCTTTCTCCCTCCTTAAACGGCGCAATGGCTCCTGGAACGGCGCAACTTGCCATCACAGCCTGCCGCAAAGGTCCCTCAGAAAAAGTGATCTGCTCGCCACTCACCAGGTCAGTGGCCACGGCCCGAAATGGAATTCGAGTCTCTTCGATCTGAATGTCGGGAATAAAATAATTGATTGTGGTCTGGAATTCCTCATTAGAAAGTATGCCTGGCTTGAACATGGCCTGGATCAGATAAAAGCGATTTCTTAAGTAGGTCTGAATTTTCTGAGTTAGACCTATCTCTCCCTGTGCATGAGCGGCTTCAAAGCCCTTCATAGCTGAAGATTGAAACTCAGTACTGTTTAGATACTCACCCACCTTTTTTTGTAATTCATCTGAGTTGATGCCGCTGGCATAGGCCCCGCCCACTAACGCCCCAATACTGGTCCCCACAATAAGATCAATGGGAATCCCTTCCCTCTCAAGGACCATTAACACGCCTATATGGGCGAGCCCTCTGGCACCCCCGCCACCAAGGGCAAGGCCGATGCGCTTCTTTTTCCAAAACATCATCGCAGAGTTCTCCAAAGCCTGTTAGTTCTATTTTACCCTTCACCCCTCCGTAACATCAAGACAATCTTTCGATTAACAGGAAGAAATCATCTTGTTGACTTCGACTCGAGTCAATCATTTAAAACACCGTGCAAATTGATGATTACGGAGAGAGAAAGCAAAAAAGGCAGATAAGACTACATGAAATACAAAGGGAAGGAAATGTCCTTTTTTAACTAAATTTGCAATCCGCAATCTGAAATCTGAAATCTGCAATCTAATATCGGACAGGGCCAACTTTTCTATGGATGACTCCTCATGAAGCATTTTCCAAAAACTCCTGGGGCGTTACAATACGGCAGGAAATTCCATTTTTCTTGAGGGCCTCTGGAGAAATGCTTAATAGATCTTTATCGCCGGTAATCAAAAAATCGGCTCTCGTCTCTTTACACAAAGAGAGATAATGGTCATCTTTGGCGTCTCTTGACAAAGCGACGTGTGTTGATACAGAAATGTTTCTCGCATGGCTCAACCATTGCTGGATTTTCCCCCGGAGAAAAGAAAGCTGTTCTTCAGAAAGTTTTTTCGAAACCTTTGAAATGACTCCCTTTAGCTCTCGTTCGATAGCTTGGGACAAATAAACCTCATGGTCTTCCATTGCCCGAACAACGGCTTCCAGGGGCTTCCCACCAAAGGCAGCAGAGATGATCACGTTGGCGTCGATAACGATCTTAGCCATAGATCTCCCGTCTAGCTCGATCCAGGGCTTTCAGAGCTTCCTTTTTCGAGATTCCCGCTTCGTTAAGAACTCTTCCAATTTCCAGAAGAATGATTTCCGCACTCTTTTCCTGGACAGGGGTTAAACGGGCAATTGGTTTTTTCCGTTTCATGACAACAATCTCGTTCCCTTCATTCAAGTACTTAACGACATCTTGCTTGAATTCCCTGACGCCAACGAATTTCATACGCTTCACCTCCATTTAGAAAAATGTTACCACAAATGTAGGAATAGTGCAAAAGGATTTCTGTGAGATAGACACGAACCAGGTAGGATTTTCTTGAAGGCCGCAATAAGTTGGGATCCCAATGATCCCATCTCCCCAACACCACATCCCCTCATCTTCTTATCTTGTATTATTCCCTCACCCTATGCCCTCTGCTCTTTGCCCAAAATCATTAAGCAGTTTCTTTATTAAATCTGAAATTGGAACTGGCCAACTTTCTTATGGATGACACCTCATCTCGAGTTTCTCCTTGAAAATCTTGAAAACCTTCCTCTTTCATTTTGACCACAAATGGGTCATGATAAGAATCGATGGACGAGAGAAAGGCTAAGCCGTCTTTCACTAAAGCGATGTATCTGGCCCTGGGTCACTTCGTTATCGACCTCTATGCGGCCTTTCTTCCCCCCCTTCTACCTCTTCTGATTGACAAGTTTCAGATCTCCTTCACATCGGCCAGTCTGTTGGCCGCCGTTCTGAGTTTGTCTGCCTCTGTGACCCAACCGGTCTTCGGTTTTCTCTTTGACAAACTTGGCGGCTGGAAAATGATTATTTGGGGTCCGGTGGTAGCAGGGCTCAGCTTGAGCTCCCTCGGGCTCGCTTCTCATTATTCAGTTTTGATCCTTCTTTTGATCCTGGGCGGGCTGGGGCTCTCTTCTTTTCATCCTGAAGCAGCCGCTCTAACCACCTCCCTCAGTGGCCAAAGGAGAACACGGGGGATGTCCATCTTCATGTTGGGAGGAAACTTGGGTTACAGTTTAGGCCCCTTTCTGATCCTCATGGTTGTCATACATTTGGGGTTGGAATGGAGTTTATTTGCTTCTCTGCCTGCCCTTGGAACGGCCTGGGTTCTGCACAGATATGCTCTGCTGGGTGAAAAAGCTCCAAAGATTCATTCCACTTCAAGTATCAAGATCGAATCCTCTTTGAACCGGCGTGTTTTAGGGTTCAGCGTCTTATTCTCTGTCGTCGTGTTGAGGGTAACGACCGTCCTGAGTCTGGTAACCTTTCTTCCCATGGTCCAAAACCTCCGAGGATTTTCCCTGATCGCTGCCGGAGGTTCCATTACCGTGTTCATGGCCTGCGGCGCCTTTGGAGGACTGATCGGTGGATACCTGGCCGATCGCGTTGGACGAAGAAAGACGATTCTCACCTCCTTCATCCTGGTTCTTCCGGCACTTTCAGCTTTCCTTTACTGGAAAGGACCCATGAGTTTTTTCATTCTGGCTCTCTTGGGTTTCCTCCTTTACATCAGTGAGCCCTCTTGCATCGTTTTGGCTCAGGAAATGGTTCCGCAGCAAACCCGGACCGCATCCGGCCTTATCATGGGAATGGCCTGGGGTTTGGGAGGCGGGGGAGTGCTAGGTGTGGGAGCTCTGGCTGACGTCTTCGGTATCGAATGGGCGTTAAGGTTTCTCTTGCTCCTTCCGGCCGGGTCCTTGATCCTTTCTTTTTTCCTTCCCTCGGAGATAGACAACAAACCTTAAGTGAGAATTGTTTTGGCCCTGAGGTGTTTGCCCCGTTTCTTTTTAAATCTTCAATCCGCAATTGGAACGGCCACCTTTTTTATGGATAACACCCATACTCGACTTAAAAAGTAATTCAACCTATTCAACAATGTCCCCACTCTGCAGTTCATGGCTAGAGACCAATATTTCCGGCAATCGCCTTCATCGCGGCCAGACCCATTTCAATGAACTCCTCTAGGGTCACGCCTAACTCCGAGCTGGCAGCTATTTGCTCCCGGTTTGCTCCTTTCGCAAAACGGGCCTCGGCAAACCGCTTCAGCACCGACTGTGCAGTGAGACCGGCCAGCTTCTTATCCGGAAGGACGAGAGCCGAGGCAACGATGAGGCCGGTTATAGGGTCGGCGGCGTACAAGGCCCAGCCCATGCGGCCTTTGGGTTTGATGCCCGTATACGGGTTATGAGAGGCAATGGCAGCGGCGCTTTCCTCGTCGAGCGCGTTCTGTGTTAGTTTCGGAACGAGCAACCCCTGCGCCGGCATCGTTGAGTGCTTACCTACTGGAGACGGGCCATCCCCTGTCGGTTTCGGAACGACTAATCCCTGCTCCTCCGAGATGGCAATTTCTGCATCGGCGTCATGCAGTAAACCGGCCAGCCCCCAGCGGTCTTCGTCTTCCCCAAATCGCCGGGCAAGCGCCCGCATGACCGCCTCCGTTGCCAGCATGTGCTTCACCATTTGAGGATTTCCGATGTATCGGTTAACAATCTCAAGAGCTTGGTCACGATCCATGATCGCCACCTCCCTGTGAGCGACGTCTGACCCCACAATCTTATTTCTCTTTTTCTCATTCTCATTTCGTCCTTGGAATTTTGAATTCAACAACCTGATAAGGTTCTAAGGTATCAATCGCTCCCAGCGGTTCCGGCGGTCTCCACGCTGAAAATTTGTTGTTTAGCTTTGACCCCAAGCCTCTTCGTCGGAATTTCCAGTGCCTGGCGTGTTTTCATTTGTTCACCGTTTCCATAAACCGGAGTTTGATCCACACCGGGTCTTTGGGCGGACGGGCGGCGGCAGGGCTTTCGTCTATTTTGGCCACCACCAACCAGGGGCCCGGTTCCGTTAGCCAGGTTTCCAACCCGACCTCGAATTCGCTCATGGTGGTCACTGCGGCTACGTGCTGGAGGCCCGCCCCCCGGCCCATAGCAGCCAGGTCCGTCACCGTTGCGGTGGCAGTAGGCTGGCCACCGGTCAACTGGTATTGACCGTTGTCCCATACGATGTGCAGCAGGTTAGACGGAGCCATGCGAGCGATGGTCACCAGCGCACCGGGGTTCATCAGCGTACCGCCATCGCCGTCCAAGACGATGACCTGTTGTTTAGGCTGAGTCAGGGCCAACCCCAACCCGACGGACGGAGCCAGCCCCAGGCTGTTCCAGATGTAGAACTGCTGCGGTCTGTCGCCAGCAGCCGCCAGGTCGAACTTGGCATTGCCCGGCCCGGCCACAATCAACGCCTGCGACGCTCGGCTCACCAGATACCGCGTCGCCTCCAGGCGGTTAATAAACCCCATACCCTTTATCCCTTGTCCCTCATTTCCCATCGCCACGTCCTCCGTCCCTCGTCACCTATCCTTCACCCTTCCTTCTTCCACCCCACCATTTCTGTCGAGAGGAACAGGGCCACGGGCCGCCGGGCCGTGTAAGCTGTCTTGATGGCTCCATCTGTCAGGGTGGCCACCTCATCAACACGGCGTAGGGTAAAGTGTTGGATGTCAAGGGCGTCCAACAATGGCCGTGCTGCCCGGCCCATCGCAATTTGGGCGGCGTTGAACTCGCCCAACTCACCTCGCTGGCTGATGAGCATCAGGAACGGAATCTGATAGGGGATGGCTAGCGAAGCCAAGCCGTTGACGCTGTTGCCCAGACCTGAGACCTGCATCATCAGCGAGCCCAAGCAGCCGCCCAGGTAGGCCCCAGTCAACACGCCCACTCCCTCCTCCTCACGGGTTAGGGGGACCACCGTGAAGAATGGGTCAGCCTCAGCCCGGGTGATGAGAGGGGCCAGCACGCTGTCCGGGACGTGACACACCACTTCCAAACAATTGGCTTTCAACCGCTCAAAGACAACGTCTGTCCAGGTCATAGGATACCCGCTCCGTAAACAGGCCAAGTTGCCGTGCAGGACACTAATTGAAATTGATGAGAACTCGCTTTGGGGTGAGTTGAATGTACAAAAAAATGAGTTGAATGTCAACAAACGCAAACCACACGATAGGAGGAAAGCTCTTCGGCCAGATCCGATGACAAGCTGCAATAACGCCTTAGCAGCCATGGCACTGTAAATCTGCAATCTGAAATCGGAGCGGGCCAACTTTTTATGGATGACATTGGTAGATAGATGATTCCTGAATTCACGGACTGACCCCTTCTCCATAAATTAGTGACATATGAAGATGTGACCCCGGAGCCCAGTACAGGTCCTCCTCTGTTCCTTGTTCTACGTTAAGTTGCATTTGAACCAACGTTCCCCAAGTTATTAAGATGAGCGGAGAGGCGTTAACAACAACGCGATTAATCAGCATGACGAAGGTCTTCCGTTACTTCATCAGCAGTAGATTGGAAGGGTGATACACCAAAACGGGCTAATGAGAGAGTGAGATGCCCCGCAGCAGAGCTGCGGGGCATCTCACTCTCTAAAAAACTTTCCTCCCCCTTGATGGGGGAGGATTAAGGTGGGGGTGATGATTAGATCATTTCCCCCTCACCCTACCCTCTCCCCCCAGGGGAGAGGGTAGGCCATTCATACCCCCAGCAGAGCTGGGGGGTATTCTGGAATATTTTGATAAAGTCAGCCCGTGGTGAAGGGGAACGTTGTTGACTATTTTACTATTATTAACCCCCCTTGCCCCCTACGAATTTCTCATCCTTCCTCCCCCTTCAATTGTTCTGGGGTACGCTCCTGAAGCCATAGTTTGCAGACGTTCTTCCATCCGATGCGCCGCCATCTCTAAGTGATCGTTACGCTCAAGGATCGCTATCGCTTGAGGAGCGTTTCACTTGAGGACCATCACGCCAAGGGCGTAATTTGAGGGGCGGTCTCTGACGGACCTCAAGGCGACGAAAAGTAAGGAACCCTCCTACGGCGAACAACCAAGCCTTCGGCGGGTAAACCCGCCTACGGCAAACAACTCGGCCTTCGGTGGGTAAACATAGCGACAACCTTCATCGTAAGGCGTGAGGCGCAAGTCGTCAGTCGCGAAAACAAAAAGCCCATTCCTTTTGAGAATAGGCTTTGATTTGACCGTCAAAGTGGATTTCAATTTTATTCTTCCTTAAGGATTTCTTCTATCTGTTTTCTTAAATCGGGCAGTCTCTCCCTAATGGTCTTCCATATTATTTCCAATCTCACTCCGAAATATTCATGAACCAGTATATTCCTCATCCCCACCATTCCTCTCCAGTCAATATGGTGATGTTTCTCTTTTATCCTCTTCGGTATGTGTCCCGCAGCTTCACCAATTACCTGTAGGTTCCTGGTTACTGCGTCAACCGTCTTAACGTCTTTGGCGAATTCTTCAGAAGTCAAACCTTCTGTAAAAGATTCTATTTTGTCTATGGCTTCCTTTATGTCATATAAGTAAAGCTTATAATCCCTCAATCCACTCAACCTCCCTCAGGATCATGGGCTTTATGTAAGGTTTAATCGCATCCGGAGTGGACAGGTCAACTTTAACCTTCAATACCTTCTGGATCTCATCAGTAAGATGGACAAAATCGAAAAGATCAATGACATCCTCAAACTCTACCAACAAATCAACATCGCTTTTTTTCTTTGTTTTTCCAGTGGCAAAAGAGCCAAAAATACCAACCTTGTTAACTTTGTATTTCTTAAGAATTGCTTTATTTCGTCTCAAGATTTTTTCTATATCTTTCTTGCTCACGTTGTGCACCTATCTATTAAGTTGGATTGTTTCGAAGCCGAATCTTTATTCTTTGCAAGGCAACTCACCCGTGACTATTCCTGTCATTCCTAGCCCATCTCCAAGCCCAATCATACAGGAATTCGCGTAATTTGTGAATGCATTTTTCTTGCCATTGCATAGAACTTTAAGACTATGGGACTAAGTAACAGAAATAACTAAGCTTTATGAAATAAATGATTGCGGTATCTGAACGCCTTTGGATGGACTAAGAAAACCAAAAATGGACAGGAAGGTACCCAATGTAAACCAGGGCATGGAGCATAGCGTAAATTCTTCATCGCAAGGCGCGAGGAGTAAGTCGCAAAGGACGAAAAAAACCCATTACCATCCTAATAGATACTTCAGGAGTAGACCTCCGAAAAAGGCGATGGAGATGCTGGTCAAGGTTCCGATCAAATAATACTCTGCGAAATGAGTCCCTTCTTTCATCTCCGGATAACGGGCAATCGATTTAGCTGCAAAGATATATCCGATAAATTCCATCTTGCCAAAGAGCACAGCTGTCAGAACCAGACTTCTTTCCAGGATTCCAATATACCTCCCTGCTCTTTCAATCCCTGGTCTCTTCTCCGAGTTCAACCGTCTCAAGAACCCTCTACAGAGGACCCCGGTAAAAAAACCCCCTCCAAATACAATCACGACAAAGAGTGAGGCAAATAGGAATAGAGAAGGTTTTGACCAATAAGTCGACAAGACATTGACCCACGCATGAAAGCGTTCCCTATCCAGAAAAAATACGACGACTCCAATTCCAAACACATGAAGTGCCTGATCCCCGAGAAAATAGAGCCAATGACTTCTTGCAGTGCCTTTTTGGATCAGATCTTTAAGATAGTCAATGAACCCATGAAAAAGTGCAAGGCATACAAGAGCGGTTACCGTCTGATAAGAAAAGTTCGGCAAAAGGATGACAGCAGAAAGGAGAAAAAAGATAAGCGTGTGAACTAAAAGTGCCGTGATTTTTCCTTTGTTTTCGGCCAAAGAGTCAGGCTGAAAAACAAAATCGGTTAGCGCATGGGCAAGGAGAATTTTCCAAAAAATCATTGTCTCAATCCCCCTTACACCCTCTTCGGGGTGAGATTGGCGTTCACACCCTTTTGAAGGTGTAACGTTAAAACCTTCTCAATAAATTCAATCCCCTTGCTAAACTCATCCCAGTTGGCTGCTTTTAGTCGTTTCTGGACGTTTTGATAAGCAACCCCTAACTTGCCGGCGATCTCCTCATAGGTAGGTAACATCAGTCGCCAGCGAATGGCCTCCCATTGTGCACGAGTCCACTTTTCTTCCCGGAGATCCTGGTACATGAGAATGAGATCCAAGGTTTCGTCGAGGGCCCTGTCTCCGGTTACGATTTTGGTACGTCTCCTCCCTCTGAATTTCTGATTCCGGAAGAAATGGATGCCATCTCTAGAACGATGGAATGCCTTCCCATCCTGGGAATAGGAATCCTTCTTGTTTTCGACAGCGATCTCACCGATCCCAATCGACGAACGGAAGCTGATCATTGGGGTAATATCGGCGAGGGCAGCCAGCGCACGGTAGAAAATCGTTAACTCATAGGCCTTCTCAACTTTCGACAAGACGAACTGGAATTCGTCACCTACAGTAATATTAAAAGAGGTAGGCGTGTGAATAGCGTTTGGGTAGGCTTTGTACACTTTGGCAAATTCTTTTTTCAGGATGGTGTCAATTCTCTTCCTCAGTTCCGTTGAATATCTCTGCGATCTCACGATGTCGCATGTTACAGCTGCCAGGATTTTGCCCATCGCATTCCTGCCTCCGTCATCTACACCTAAAATAGGGTGTATTTATGCTTTACACCTTATATAGGGTGTGTCCTTTTGTCAAGCCTTATTTCTTCATAAACCCTCCGCTCTAGGTAAATATTTGCATAGAGCAAAGGGCCCGCCTACGGCAAACAACTCGGCCTTCGACGAAACTCACCAACTTCCCATGGATTCGAAATCGGGGTGGCGCTCCTGCCGTAATGTGTAGATCAGAGGCATTCTTTTCAACTACAATTTCGAGCAATTTTTGTAGTTCGACCATCATTCCCTCCTTAGCATGATTTCATTTGTTTATGAATGCTCCATGATAATTCTGAAGACTTATTCAACGGTCTTCAGCAATCCTCATCCTTATCCCTATCCTGAGGATTGATACCAGGATTGAACATGATAGTTACCCCCTCTGCGGGATCACTTCTTACTCTCTTTCTGCTCTGAGAACTTCTTATATTGGGGCTTCCTGTAAAATCTTGCCTTGCTTGTGGACTCCCGAATCTCTCTTAAAATTTTCTTTTTTGTGGACATATTTTCCCCCTGCCCTTTTCATAATATTAGACGGATTTTTTAAGAAATTTCTCGCACTCTGTAACAAATTAGGACTTTGTAGGACTATTTGGAGTTATAGTTATAAGGTTGCTGACATAGGCAGAAGTGGCCAGTACGATAATAGAGGTAGTTTATTAAATTGTGGTTCTAAAGAATCATGGCAAGGGATTTAGCCTGGACACTGCGAGATTTTTTCCGAAGAAAAACTTGCAGTAATATTGCAGTAACCCTGATGCAAAAATGGGGTATTTTGAGGTAAAAAACGGTAACAAAAAGGAAGTGAGATAATTTTATAAGTTATTGATTGGAAATAGGATTTTCTTTAAATATTCCCATCTTGCCGGCTTTTCAGGGCCACACTCATATCCGCAGTGCCCGGGGTCCAACTCCTGCCACCGCCAGCAAGGATTTTCTTAGAGACGCCTATTGCTCTCCGTCTCCAAAGCAAGGCTACCTTCCAAATAAATCCCAAAATCAATTGGAAAATAAGGAATAAATCAAAGTGTGATCTTCCACATCGAGGCTACTGGTGAGAGTACTGAACCCATGTGGCGTTTCCGTCCGTCATGAAGCT
>Ga0315293_10005949_pt1 | contig 11454 bp, 7 predicted proteins | sample YL17G13_20_MG_FD_203071 | JGI IMG/M metagenome (GOLD analysis project Ga0315293, IMG submission 203071) | Sediment microbial communities from Yellowstone Lake, YNP, Wyoming, USA - YL17G13_20 | ecosystem: Environmental > Aquatic > Freshwater > Lake > Sediment | place: USA: Wyoming | collected... | reverse complement strand
GAAGTTCTACACAGGTGGCACCAACGGTGTCCCAATAGGCGATGCTGAAGACGTATTTCGAAAGAAGATGTGGACTCACGTTGTCAACGAGAAAGGTATAGGTGAGAACAGCTGGTGGACAACGCTGGACGCATATCCAACACTGGACACATATCCAGTAGATACGCAAGACGACGTTGGACACTACTACGACAACGGCGCCATGACCATGCGCTATGGTTGGAAAGACAACACGATGCCTGCGACTTTGAACCCCATGTACTCAAGTTGGTACTGGGAAAGCGAAATCTACGGCAGAGTGTACGACAGCCTAGGCGCTAGAGACCCAATGACCAAAGGCCCAGTTCAAGTGCCACAGTTGGCCTATAACTGGACAGTTGGCAGCTGGGTTGATCCAGCCGACCAAATTACAAAGGCGAAGATCGTGATACAGATAGACGGTGAAATACTTTGGAGTGATGGCGTTGAATTAACCATTGAAGACGTCATCTACACATTCATTCAAATGCCCGTAGAACTACGTGAGAAAGGTTGTCCAGATGTCTGGTGGCAGCCGACAGTAGACCAAATCGCTGGCTTCTACAGATTAGACTGGTGCACGGTCGAAATATTGATGAAGACTGGTGCAGTCTGGTCCATGAACCAGGTGGTCGGCAACATCATTGTCCCCAAGCACCTATGGAAACCCTACATTGCCACTCACACTGTTGCAGAAATCTCAGGAGACTTCTCAAACAGAGACCTCTACATGCTCACCGGAACAGGACCATTCCTATACATCGAGAACACGCCGAGCACTGCACTATTGAGGAGAAACCCATTGTACTACCACACCCTACAGAACATGGGCCTTGCATGGCAACACACCTATGGCTATCCATTCTCATACGCAAACGGAGTGACTGCAACCGCTGTAGCACCCTCGACGCAGATCTCACCGCAGAAAATCAAGGAAATCGGCGGCTTTGGATTGGTCAACATAGTTGTTCCAGTAACCAACACGAACCTGAAGCTCTCGAACCTAGAACACATTGTCATTACGATAAAGACGGAAGACGATGTTGTGTATGCCACTCTGGTTGACGAAATATACAACTTTGCTCCAGGCGAAACAAAGTTTTACTTAAGCCAAATGCTTCTTCCGAAGGGCTTCTACGACATTGACACTCAGATTGAGATAGTTGGCGGTCTAGTATTTGATTATGTGCACGCATACAAAGATCCGTCGCTGTGGTGGATGTTCCTAGGCCCAACAAATGTAGGCCCAGAACCGCGCATAGCCAATTCATTCGACCTGTACGTTAGTGTTAAAGGTGACGTGAACGAAGACGGCTACGTAAACATCTTCGACATCGTGAAAATTGCACTTGCGTACGACACGGTAATCGGTGGCGTAGGATATAACCCAGTTGCAGACGTTAACCGCGACGGATATGTCAACATATTCGACATTGTCATCGCGGCTCTCGACTTCGGTTGGAGTTGCCCAGTATTCCCCACATAGACAATCGCAAACCATAAACCAAAAAGCAAAACAACTTCCCCTTTTATTTTGTTTTATATAAGACAAGATTGAATAAGGCAGAGCCTTATTTCATGCTACGACGATTCGCCTTCACAGAATCTTGAGTGCTTTTTGTTGTTAATTGAAAGAAACGACTGTTCTTTATGCCTTGGTTGTTTTGTGTGGCTCATCTTTTCGCCTTTGGAATATTGCGAAATCGAATAGAAGATAATTCCGCAACCCTTAAAAGAGTACTTTGTGCACATTACTATTGCTGAAATAAAGAGAGAAAGGAGAAGAAAAGAAATGCTAAAGAGAATATCCTCTATAACGCTTGTTGCAATACTTTTGATCGGAATGGCCGCAATATTCCCAGTGAAAGCCTTTCCTACAAAACTGTACATTGACCCCGCCGCATCTACATTCTCCACTGACACAACTTTCGTTGGCGACACATTCACAGTCGATGTCAAGGTCCTTGACGTGGAAAACCTGTTCGCTTACGAGCTCAAGATGAAGTTCGAATATGCGACACTTCAACTCATGAGCGCGGTACGCCCAGCAGGTCACTTCTTGGAGCCAACTGACCCAGGTAGCCAATTCGTGCCAGTCTGGAAGATGAACGAAAGCTTATCCGGCGTATATCAAATTGCCCACTTCGGGTTCACCTTGCTCGCTCCTGAAGTTTCAAGAACAGGAAGCGGCTTGTTGATCACATTGACCTTCAAGATATTGGTGGCACCCACTGACCCACTCGTACCGATAACAAACCTATTCGACCTGCACGCTGACTCGCTGGTAAACGACTCAGCAGGAGCAATTGACCATGATACTATTGACGGAACATACGAATTTACTTATATTCCACCACCACCAAAACCAAAGATCCACTACCTGTCCATCAACCCGAACCCGGTAACCAAAACATTCGCTGCTGGTGCACCAATTGTCGGAACAGCTAACGCTTTATTCGACTTCTACGTAGACATCAACGACCTTTGGTACGACCACTGGGTAATCGCCATCGAATTCAAACTGTCTTACGACCCCACACTGATCGACTACGTTGGCATGTCTGTTGACCCGTGGCTTGAAACATTCGGGACCATATTCCCGGTTCCACCATACGAAACTCCAGGCACAATACACACAGCTGTCATACTGTTGCCGCACTCATCGCCTCCGAGCGTATGGAACAACCCGATTTACACCGCTGTTCCTGGCTCCGGCCACCTTGTGAAGCTGACCTTCGAGCTAATACACCAAGAAGCCTATCCATGGTATGACGAGAGTCCACTTGACCTCCATGACGCCCAGTACGTGGACGTAATAGGCAACCCTGTTCCTTCAACACATGACAATGTTGATGGTCTCGTCAAAATCAACGGTTTCGTAGTCGGCAGACAAATCGACTTGTACACACAATACCCAGGCCCATACGGCGGACAAGGCCCACACTTGCCGAGCGACATGTTCTGGCCCCAGAAGCAAGTAGAACTCTGGGCTAACGTCACATACAACCTGTGGCCTGAGCAGAACAAGATTGTGGCCTTCGAAATCCACAACCCAGCCGGCGAAATCGTGGACATAATAACCGCCATATCCGATGAAAACGGTGTTGCACACACAAGCTACAGAATACCTTGGCCATGCTTCAACACCTCTGCACTGTTCGGCATATGGACCGTAATAGCCACAGTGGACATAGCATGCGTCGTTGTCAACGACACGATGCAGTTCCACTTTGACTACATGGTCGGTCAATGGTGGAAAGTCACCACTGACAAGGCTGGCTACGCACACGGCGAAACCGTGCACGTAACAGTTGACTACGGCACATATGCAATACAGAACTACCCAGTACTGTTCACAGCAGTCATGCACGACGAACTAAACTACCCAGTATCCAAAGAATTCAAGAACGCAGTACTCGGCGACCTCGACATGCAGCTGTGGTGCCAATACGACAACGGAACAGTGACCTTTGATCTCCCGATATTCAAGTACGCCCATGCGGGTGTAGCCACGATAAGAATTAACGCTTTGAGTGACTTCCCATGGTTTGCAGGCAGCGCTTGGTGTCCGGAGACCTCAATAACGGTCAACATACTGCCATCGTAGACGCATAGGCCAAAGTGAGATCAACTCTCCCCACTTTTTTTGTGTAAAACCTAACCAATCCAATCCATTTTTGGAGTTAACGATGAGCACAGTGAAATCTAGCGCGTGCGAAAGCAATTCATATAAAGCCAGAATGAAGTTCAGTGACAACGCTAGGCTTCAGAGGTCCTTCTTCTATTCGCCTACATGACTATGCAGGTTTTGAATTCGCCGCAAGCTTGCTTTATCATACTATCGAGATCGCAAATGAATCGCAATCCGATAGAATAAGATTCCATAAAGATTATAAGTGCTCAAAAACAATGATTCATCAAAGGTAGAAGATAGTGAGAGGAAAAGAAAGCTTTCTCTTATTGCTGTTAACATGTTTAATAACCACTGCAAGTCTCTGCAACTCTGTAAACGCGGTCGACTTCTCCATAATACTTGAAACCGATAAATCACTATACGGTATTGGAGAAGTAGTAAACGTTGCGGGTAACTTGACACTAGATGGGTCACCGATTTCAAACGGATTGGTGGCTTTGGAGGTCAATGCTTCAAGCGAGGCTATAATCTATAGGACACTAAATACCGGAACCGATCCGCCTGCAACACGAGGAGTACACATATTAAACGCGACCATCACCGATGGCTCAGGGAATCCTTTAGCAAACGTGTACAAAGATGGAGTGACTCTATACTATATTCGCATCTACTTCAACAACAGCCAAACGATTCCCATCAAAGCTCTAGTAACCATTACCATACTCGACAGCAACAACTATCCTATACACAGCCAAACCTACAGCGCTGAACCAATAGATTTTGAATCAAATTGGACATACGTCTGGATGGCCCCATGGATAGTTCCAGAAGACGCGGAATTGGGTGCAGCCAAAATTTTTGCCAATGCCTATACCAACTTCCCACAAAAAATGGGAACGCCACATTGCCCAGAAAAATCATCGACATTTAATATTAATTTGCGAGGAGCAACGGGCTTCTCGCAATCTGGTGAAGCATCACTTCAAATGACTGGTAGCTTTAACACTGCATTTCGGATAAAGAGATTGGGTGGAAGGATCGGCAACTATACGATCACTGCCTCATCTTTCATACTTGTGAATAATATTACAGCTTACATAGCGTTGGATTCAGTGACATTCGAGGTTATTGTTCAAGGAGACCTCAATCACGATAATTGGGTAAATATCTTTGACGTTGTTATAATAGGCCTAGCCTATGATTCAACTCCGCCCAAAGATCCCCGAGCAGACGTTAACGGTGACGGCTACGTGAACATTTTTGATTTGGTTTTAGTTGCTGTTCACTATGGTGAATGGGGAATACTGTAGCGCCAATTTCTGATCTGCCTTCTGGCTAGTCTGTCCAAAGTCTGTAGCTATAGCGCGCGAAAATCTTCTATCCATAGACGACCTTGTCTGATAGCATCAGAACAACAAGCTTGTGCTCTAACTTCGACTCAGTCTTCTGCTTTGCGATATTCCCGTGAAATTGAGAGTCGATGTTCGTGAGAAACGCATCACAAATAGCAATATTCATGATTACGGAATATTTGTTAAAGAACTCATCGTCCAACTATTTCTAGATGTTACCTAAGATTAGGCTGAAAGCCCATGCACATTAATACAAAAAGAGTCGTCGCAGTACTTGCTGTATTGCTGATTTCTACATTTTCCATAGACTCCGTCATGACAAACGCTTCTGCAGCCTACACTGGTGGAAAACTTGACCTATTTACTCAAAAAGAACTATACAACGGCAAAGGCCAAAACGCCGCAAGTGATGCCTTCTCACCAGGAACACCCGTTGAAATCCACGCTCTTCTCACATACAATGACTATCCACTAAGCCAGTGGCTAGTATCATTCGGCGTCGTAGGCCCACCCAATCCCTATGAAAACATCACCCTAATATACACCGCAAGGACAGACGAAAATGGCCTTGCATACATTAGCTTCAGAATACCCCCCACGGAAGAAACAACTTTCGGGCAATGGATCGTCTATGGAAACTCCGAGATCACAACGGAAGTCGCGACCAGTGACATATTATTCTTTAGAGTTGGCTGGATCGTAAACATAGTCTCAATCAAAACGATAAACCAAAATCATGTTGTATCGACAGACTTCACCAAAGGAAGCCCAGTAGGCGTAGAGATTGGCCTTAGAAACATAGCGATGTCGGAGAAAAACGTCACTCTTGCCCTAACAATTCTGGATTCGTTGGAGCTTTACATTGATTCAGAAGAACTCAGCAACATCATTGTACCGGCAAACGGAACGACTATCTATGTCCCATTCACTCTCAACATACCAAAGAGCGCAACATTAGGCGGAGCCACAATATACACAAACGCACACACAACCCCGATCATAATGGGAGGCGTTTCATATTGCCCTCAAAGAACGTCAAGCTTCTCAATAGTTGAACATGACATCGCAATTTCATCAGTCAAAACATCTAAAGACATTGTTTTCATTGGCGAGGCAGTCTATATAGACGTGATTATTGTGAATAATGGTCAAGAACCAGAATCATTTAGCGTCAACGTATACAGTAACGAAACTCTTCTCGGAACTGCTGACATCAACGCATTACAGTCCACTTCAAACATTACAACTAGGTTCACTTGGGATACGAGTTTATTTTCAGAAGGGAACTACTCAATCAGCGCTTTTGCATCACCAGTCCCAGGAGAAGTAGATTTTTCAGACAATCTTTTTCTAGATGGTGTCGTGCAAGTTAGATCCCGCATCCATGACATCGCTGTTTTGAACGTTGTTCCCTCTGCTTCCCTTGTTTACGAAGGAAACGATGTAAGCATCAGCGTCTTGGTCAAGAACAACGGAAACACAACAGAATCTTTTAACCTCACAGCTTACTACGACAATTTCATAATCAACGTAATGTTTGTCGAAGATTTGGATTTTGGAACACAGAGAACGCTTGTCTTCAACTGGAACACAAATAAAGTTCCAAGAGGAAACTACACGATCAGCGCCCATGCCGAACCTGTGCCCGGCGAAACGAATACAACCAACAACACGTTCACCTACGGTACCATAAGCATCGTAGCGCCACCAACATCCTATGTTATCCCAGACTGGTTCAATTTGGCCTTGCTGCTGCTCCTAGTTTTGCTAATCTTTTTGCTTATCCTCTGGTTCGTTGTCCGCCGAAAAAAGAAGAAAAGCGAAGAAACATTTTATTCAGGCTGGGTCGCATGGTACTACTGCTACGATCCAGAACGCAGACTCTCCAATACTGATAGTCTGCGAAAAAATCTCAAAGAAATATAGCAGCGAAACGCAGTCAAAGGTTTCCAATACTTTTAAATCGTCAAGAACTAATCAAAATAAATTCCTGGAGAGGAGAACGTTACAAAGGTGCCAATTCGAAAAATCGCGGTTTGTCTCATACTGGCATTGATGGGCCTCTCTCTTTTTCTTCCAGTAAGAAAGATATCTGCTTCCGGAACAAAACTATTTCTAGACCCGCCGAGCGTAGTAGACGGCGCTCATAATGTGGGGAGCAACGTTACAGTGACTTTAGCAGTAACTGATGTCGCAGATCTTGTTGCGTATGAGGTCAAGATCCACTACAACAATACTGTGCTGAACGTGATTAACGCAACTCGACCAATAGGCAGTATTTTGGAGCCACGAATAAGTCCAAACAACTGGTTCACTCCAAAGTGGGAGCTTAAGAATGACTTCAACGCCACACACGGCAGAATATGGTTAAGCCTAACGTTGCTGTCGCCTGAAACAGCGAGAAGCGGAAGCGGACCCTTGGCGAGAATAACCTTCCAAATCCTGAGCACAGGCGACACAGCAATAGCACTAGAAGAGACAAAACTGGCAGACAAATCAGCAAACGCCATTACGCATGAAATCCAAAACAGCTACTTCAATAACGACGCACCTCCCGTACCAAATCCACCAATTCACGACGTGGCAGTGCTGGACATAATCCCCGCATCCTCACAAACATACATAGGAGACATTCTAGAAGTCACGGTTGCCGTCTTGAACAAAGGAAACACAAACGAGTCCCTCAACGTCATCCTATACTGCAACAACAGTTTCGTAGCCATCGAGCAAACAAAAGACCTGAGAGCTGGTGCCCAATACGCGCTAATCTTTCACTGGAACACAAGTGGTATCGCCGAAGGAAACTACACACTGAAAGCTCTGGCAGTACTCATCTCCTACGAAGCAAACACGGAAGACAACACCAACTCCAGCCACAGAATACAGATGATACCCAAACCAGCGTCCGTCGACTTTTCAACAAACTGGCTCGACTGGCTCCTAGTCATACTCTTGGCACTGTCCATAGCTCTCCTAATCCTCTGGTTCCCATTCAAAAGAAACACGAAAAAACGCGGATCTAGCAACCCTGACTCAGTCGCCCCACCTAACAAGGATAGCCCAAGTAGCCCCGCAGATCCCAGCAAAAACATGCAAGCCCAAACTTTTCTTGTTCTCAAAGTAAGTGCACACTGGTCTAATAAAGTGAAACTTTAAGTGTCTTCCAATAGCTTTAAATTGCCGAAACATGATAAAGAATATTATTTGAGAAGGGAGAAAGATATGCATCGAAAATCTATAGCAGTTACTATATGCCTTGCCCTATTACTTGTAAGCATGATTCCCCTCGTAGCAAAAGTTTCTGCAGCCACAACGAGACTTTACATAGACCCCGATAGCATAGTCAACGAATCACTAACACCTGGCACAAGCTTCAACATAACCGTCAAAGTAAGTGACGTAGTTGACATGTTCGCTTACGAATTCAAAATATTCTATAACCGCACAATTCTGAACTGCACAAAAGCAGCCAGACCTGCCGGACACTTCTTGGAGCCGCAACTAGACCCAGGTAACCAGTTCGTCCCCAAGTGGGAAATTAAAAATGACTTCAACGCCACACACGGCAGAATATGGGTAAGCTTCACTCTACTGGCACCTGAAGCTGCCAGAAGCGGAAGCGGCACAATAGCGACAATCACCTTCCGCGTCCAAGGCCTAGGACCAACACCAATTCCGATGATAGACACCAAGATAGCTGACAACAGCGGAGAAAGCGTCCCGCACGAAGCAGGCAACAGCTTCTTCAGAAACACTCCACCCCCACCACCGCCACCACCGGCATTCATCTATGTTGACCCAGCAGACATAACAGACCCAGCGCTGACGCCGTGCAACAACTTCACAGTCGACGTGAAAATACTCAACGCAACAAACGTTTACGCCTTCATGTTCAAACTGACATTTGACCCAACAATAGTGGAAGGAATGTCAATCTCGGAAGGAGCATTCCTAAGCAGTGCTGGATCAACAACGATTCTGCAGTCACAAATAGACAACACAGCAGGCTTTGCACTGTTTGAGCTGACTCTAACCGGCACATCTGGAGCAAGCGGCGAAGGAATCCTCGCGACAATACTCTTCCACGTCATAGGCCTCGGCGCAACAGACCTAACCCTAAGCGAAACAAGCCTCGTTGACCCTGATACCAACCCGCTATCGCACTCAACCGCAAACGGCCGCTTCGCCAATGTCATATTCGCTAGACTGTTTGTGGATCCACCAGAAATTATCGATCCAACGATAGTTCCAGGCGATCTATTCTACCTAGACATAGATGTGGAAAACGTCCAAAACCTCTTCGGCTACGAATTTCACCTAGGCTATAACACAGTTGTGCTGACATGCATCGGCTTAGTTGTACACACCGTGCAGAACGAGACGAAATTCATGACCAAATTCTCAGTGGACGACTGGATCGGCGACGTGTTCGTAAACGTAACCTACCTTCTAGGAGCACACCCAATATCCACAAATGAACCAATAGCTCTTGTCACATTGCTGTTCAAAGTTGACGCAATGGGCATAAGCGAACTACCCCTACACGACACCAAGCTGATCAATTCCTCAGGTGACCCAATACCGCATGAAACAGGCGACGGTTTCTTCCAATCCGTCACGCGAGACGTTGCAGTACTCAGCATCACACCGTCAAAGACAATGATCTATGAAGGACGAACCATAAACATCAGCGTCGTCGTCGAAAACCAAGGCGATTATTTCAACGAAACGTTCGACGTAACACTCTACTACGAAAGCACGCCGATAGACACAAAAACGGTTCACGACCTACCCATCGGACAAACTGCCACGTTGCTCTTCACTTGGAAGACAACAGGATTGCCCGCATGTGCAAACTATACACTCAACGCAGAAGCAGAAACCGTACCATACGAGATGGATATTGCAGACAACACCTACACTGACGGCAAGATCAGAATAAAATTGATGGGCGACATTAACGGCGACTGTGTAGTAGACATATACGACCTAACTGCAGTTGCTTTGGCTTTCAGCTCATCCCCAGGAGACCCCAACTGGAATCCTGAAGCAGATCTAGTGGAAGACGGGAGAATAGACATCTTTGACTTAGTAACAGTTGTCATAAACTACGGCAGAACCTGCTAACCCCCCCAAATTTTTTCTTCTTTGCAGCTTTTGACTCAAATCCGCATGTCTCGCTTGAATCATCACAACTCTAATATATATCCACAAAACAGATATACCGCTAAAATGGACGGTGAAAATTTGAAAAAACTCTCATTATCAACAATGCTGATTGCTATGATACTGCTAACCTTTGCAATGGCCTTCACTCCACAAGTCAAGGCTGACGGAACCGTCGTATCAGTAAAACCCGCATCAGTGGACATAGCGGCCGTAGGTCAAACTCAAACCGTGGACATCAACATTACTGACGTCACAAACCTATACGGATACGAAATCAAAATATGGTACCTAAACGCCATTGTCAACACCACAGCTGGCAATGTTACAAGACCGGCAGGTCACTTTATGGGAACAGATGACCCTGGGGAATTTTTCCTTGCCGCTTGGTTAGTCGACAATGCTTTTAACGCAACATGGGGACGAATCTTCGTAAGCTTCACATTGCTGGGTCCACCTACAATGGCAAAAAGCGGTAGCGGAATGCTTCTGAGGATAAACTTTACGGGCGTAGGAGTTGGATTGACCCCAACAGTGCTTGCTAACTATCCAGGATTCGAAGGGCCAGTAGCATTAGCTGATAATACTGGTGCGAAAATACCTCACACGGTGAGCAATGGAGCAATAAACGTCATCCCTGAAATCATGATGCTGTTGCCCATATTCGCGGTGACCTCACTCATTGCTGTCTCTCTCGCTAAGCTCAGAAAGAAAAAGCAACTTCAATAGATCAAACGGATACACTGGTGCTGACCCTCCAACAGGGTTCACACATCCAACTTTTTCTTGTTTAAAGTGTTTTCCAGCTATTCTTCTGTCAAAAAGCTTGGAATAGTGAATACTGACTGAAAATGGCAGATACACTGTAAACTTGCGGTTAATCAAAACCTGGAAAACCTTGGTCTTGTTAGTTATAAGTGTTGGTTTCTTAGAAACTTGTGACATAAACATGTCAGGAACACTGATATTAGCATGAGTATCTTTTACACCAATGTTTTTATAGACGGAAAGGGCGCTCTTATGTTTAGGGGGAACAAGGTATGCCTCAAATCAGATGTCCAAACTGCGGCTTGACCATAAGCATGAAGAATCGCAAAGAAATCGACCTAGAATTAATAACCCATGCAGTGCAATCTAGCCCGAAAACTTTCACCTATCTGTTGCATGCCACAAAACTTCCACGAAAAACCCTGTGCCTGAGACTGAAAGAACTTTGCGAAGGAGGCATGATCCTCAAACGTGAGGGAGTCTATATGTTGAATGGAATGAAAATAACGGAAAATA
>Ga0315293_10005948_pt1 | contig 11454 bp, 10 predicted proteins | sample YL17G13_20_MG_FD_203071 | JGI IMG/M metagenome (GOLD analysis project Ga0315293, IMG submission 203071) | Sediment microbial communities from Yellowstone Lake, YNP, Wyoming, USA - YL17G13_20 | ecosystem: Environmental > Aquatic > Freshwater > Lake > Sediment | place: USA: Wyoming | collected... | reverse complement strand
TTTCTGCGGGACGAGCTTCTCGGACTGGGATGTCGAGAAGCGGCCGAAGCCTTTGAAAGTGACTTCGGACCTGGTCTTCTTGACGACACCGGAGAAGGCCGGTGGGATCAGAACGGACAGGACGCATAAGAGAGCGAGGATTCTTTTCATTTATAGACTCCTTTATTTTTTTGACCCTAATTTATAAATGCGAACGGCCGCAAAGTCAATCCTCGGCCGTCCGAAAATTCCGGGACACGTGCCGAATGAAGGGAAAACTAAATTCCCGGCCGCGAAGTCAGCCTTCGAGGATGAGGCGGGCCGCGAGCGTCCCGGTGTGCAAGGCGGTGGGCACGCCCCCTAGGAAGAGCTCCGTCGCCGCGTAGATCCCGGCCGTGAGGAGGTTGGGAATGGGGGTTTCGACCAGGAGTTTGCCGGGAAGCTCGCCGGCCTCATCGACCGACCACGTCCAGCCGGCGATCGACCCCAGACGCCTGTGACCCCAGTCCTGATAGGTTAACGGGGTGGCGACCTCCATGACCTCGATCGAGGACGAAAGGCCGGGAAGGACGTGGTCCGCGGTCTTCACAAGGCCGCGCGCGAGGCGCGTTTTGAATTCCCGGTAACCATCCCTTCTCAGCTTCTCGCCGGTCCTCCAGGCGGCGAAAGGATCGTATGGGAAAGACGCCCGGAGCAGGATGGACGCCCGGCCTTCCGGGACGAGATCCGGCGCGTCCTTGGCCCACAGGCAGATCTCCACCTCCCGGTTCGCGAAGTCCCCGGGATCGAACGGCCCTCCTGCCCGGACGTCCCTACGGTAGAAGAGATGGTCCGCTCTCATCCGGCCAAGGTCGACGCGCCCCGTATCCAGGCCGAGGTAAACGCACAGCTCCGAGCCGGTGTACGGAACCTTTCGGACAAGATCGAGGTGCCCGCGAGGTGCGTCCCCGGAGGGCAGGAGGTCGAGGAAGGTGGTCTTGTAATCGGCTGTCGAAACCACCCAGCGCGATCCAACGACCTCTCCCGCCGCGGTCGTCACTCCCGAGACACGGCCGCCTTTCGTCAGGATGCCCGCGGCGGGCGTGGCCAGACGGATCTCCCCTCCCCGGGCCTTGAAGGCCTCCGCCAGAGCGTCGGCCAGGCCGTGGATGCCGCAGGAAGGGGACCAGATCCCGGCCTCGGACATGACGTTCCACATGAAGGCCAGGTTGAGCATGGACATCTCGGGCTCGTCCGTCCCGAGGGAGCCGAGGAGGTTCTTCAAACGGCTGTCGGAGACCAGGCCTTCGAGGACGTTTTTTGAGCGGGTCTCCGAGAGGCGGCGGATCCGCTCGAGCCTCCCGAGGAGGTCCGGGTCCAGGTTTCTCCGGGCGGCGATCTTCCGGTTCCCCGTGAGGAAGTCGGGGTGCCAATCCTCTATGTCCTCGGTCAAGCGGATGATCCCGTCGATCTCCCGGAAGAAAGTTTCGATGCCGGTTTTTTCCCCGGGGAAGTCCCCGGCCAGGTCCTGTTTGAGGGCCTCGAGCGACCTCGAGTAAACGATATCGAGTCCGGGAGCCAGAAGTTCGAAGTGGTTCCTCCGGAACTCGATCTCTTTCGTGACGCCGGCCTCAGCGAGGAGGGTTTTCACTTTTTGAGGAAAGCTGAAGGCCAAGGGGCCCATAGGAAAAGCATGGCTTTTCCTCCGGAAAATGTAGCTCGTCCCGCCGACGTGGGGGCACGTTTCGAGGACCACGACCCGCAAGCCCTCCCGGGCAAGCCTGGAGGCGCAGGCCAAACCCCCCATGCCGGCTCCAATGACAACGGCATCATAAATCATGGGATTATCATTAAACCATTTTCCGGTCGAAAGCAATCCCGGACCCGGCCCACGATTGCCGATAGGACATCGACCATGGCAAAGTCATCACGATCATCATGGCCGGTGGCCAGGGGAGCCGCCTTTACCCCTTGACCAAGGTGCAGACAACTACGCTATCGTCAACGGGATCATCGTCGTGCCCAAGAACGCGGTCATACCCCGAGGGAACGTTGATCCGACGGAAGAGAGGAAAAGAGTTTCCAGATCCGGCCAAGGCCCGGGATCTTCTCTCCTCTTCCGAAGGATGACGGCCCCCCCTCTGATGATAATCACATCGTCGTAGATTTTCTCGACCTCAGAGATCAGGTGAGTGCTCAGGAAGACGGCCGCTCCCCCTTCCGCAAGTTCACGGAAGAGGCGCCGCGCGGTCATGATCGAGGTCGGATCAAGAGCCGTGAACGGCTCATCCACGATGAAGAGGTCCGGCGAGACGAGAAGGCTTTGGAGGTAGGAGAACTTTTTCCTATTTCCCTGGGAATAGGCAGGAACCCGCCTTTCGAGAAGACCGGGATCCAGGGACAGCTTTTCACACAAGGTCGCGATCCGTTCGCTTCGACGCTCGTGAGGGACCCCGTGCAGCCTGAGCGTGCAGTCCAGGAGCTCCCCGCCTTTGATCCAGGGGAAAAAGGCCGGCTGTTCGGGAACGTAGCCCACCGTCCGCGCCCGGAGCTCGATCTCGCCGGAATCCCTTCGCAGAAATCCCAAGACCATTTTTATAGTGGTTGTCTTCCCCGCCCCGTTCTCCCCAAGGAAGGCCGTGATCCGGCCGCGTTCGAGAGAGAAGCCCGCGTCCCTAACCGCCATGACTCCGGCGAAGCTCTTGGACAAGCCATGAACGACAAGCGCGGTTCCGCTCATGGCCGCTTGAGCTCCAAGCTTCGGACCTTTATCCACTGAACAAAGAGGACGAGCGCGGCCAGCCCGGCGGTCCAAAGCGCATAGGACCGGAGTCTGCCGACCACGACGACGTTGGGCAGGATCGCGGCGAAGGCCAGAAATTCGAGCTTCGCGACAAAGCCCGGGAAATTTCCGGTGCCCAGGAGGTCCAGGAACCCGCCCCTGTGCGTTGCCGAAAAAAGCAGCCCCATAAACGCGGCCGCCTGGGCCACGATAAGGACGAGGACATTGGACCCGCCCCTGAGATAATGGCTCAAGAGCCCGCCGAGCATGACATAATAGACCCCCGCCAGGAGCGCCACGGCCAATCCGGGGAGGTCCCCCCATCCGGACCGATGAGTGACCAGGCCGGTGACCCAAAGTGGGGTAAACAGGCCGAACCCGTAGACGGTGCCGCTCAGGACCAGTACGGCATTCTTTCCAAAAAGATGGTCTTTAAAACCGTTTCCAAGGAAGAGGACGTTCTCAAGGCGTCCTTCCCGGACTTCATCCCCGGTCATATCCTGGGAGAGGAAGAGGAAGGCGTGGGGAAGGAGGAAGAGGAAGGAGCGCAGGGCCGTTCCATAGGATTCCTTGATCCAGAGGAAGAGGATGAAACCCGGAAAGGCCGCCGCGACGGCCCAGGCCACGGGGGAGCTCCGGAGCCGCAGCAAGGTGAGCCGGAATGTCACTTGCCGGCGAGGTCGATCAAGCATTGTCCGGCCCTCCTCCGCCGTTCGCTGAATTCCAGATAATCGTTGTCCCGGTAAAGCACGGAATCGCCCCGCACGATGATCTTGTAAGGAACGAGGTCCACGCCGAAACGCCTGCGGAGCCTCCCTCGATCGTCCCGGACGACGGAGCATCCGACGGAATGCTTTTCCATGAAGGCCTCGAGGTCCGCCTTGGTGTCCCCGCTGATGCCGACGACACGGACGGGAAGCCCGTTCTTTCTCACGAAGAGGATCATCTCCAGCAGGTCGTCGAAGCAGGAGGGACAAGAGGGCGAAAAGAAGACCAGAAGAGCTGGAGCGCCGTCATGAGGCAGGGCCTCTTCGAGAGAGCTCATGACGACCGGGCCCTCGGCGCCCGCCGAGAAGAGGAACAGCCCGGCGAGGGCGGCGGCGGCCGGACCGGGGCGAGCGCGTCTCATCTCTGCCCCCGACGAAAAACCCGCAGGCTGTTTTCCGTATCGACGGCATAGATGTCGTCACCGTCCATGTCGATCCTGGTCACCGCCGCCGGAAGATCGATGATATCCTTAATGAGGCCGTCGGGCGCGATAAGGAAGACCGCGCGCCCCGGCCCCAGATCGTTTTCTTCAGTATAGTCGGGGGCTAGAAGACCCAGCGAATCCCCGTCGAAAGATGCGTCCCAGCAAAAGCCCGATACCTGCCGTTTCGGTCCCTTCATGGGAAGGGAGATCCTTTTGAACGCATAGTCCTCGGTCACTCTGACCGGAGCTCCGGGCTTCCCTTCCTTGTCGAAGCGGACGACTCCCCTCTCGTCGCTCTTATGGACAACCAAGACGTCATCCCGATCACCTTTGACCATGACGACGAAATTCCGGAACGTGTCATACACCCTCTCTCCCGAATAGTAAGAGTCCGCTTGTTCCCATAGGAGGTCCCCCTTTTCAGAGAAGCCGTGGACCATCGGTTCCGGCCCCTCGACACCGAGAGGGAGATGGGAGAGGATGATCCGCCCTCCGGACAGAACGCAGATCTGGTCCGGCGTGAACGAGACCCTGAACCCCCCGAGGTAGCCTCCCTTTTTGTCCAGGACCTGGACCCTCTTGTTGAACCTGTCCGTTATGTAGATCCTGTCCCCTGAGACATCCAGGTCGGCCGGCGAATCGAACTCCCCCGGGCCCTGGCCCTTTCTTCCAAAGGCCCGGATAAACGCCCCGGTCTTTGAGAAGACCCTGACCTCATTTTCCTCGGCGTCGATCACGTAGACGGCGTCCCGGTCATGGGATATGGACACGGGCCGGGAGAAGACGGCGTCATCGTCCGTCCTGAAGTCGAGCTTGACATCTCCGGCGGCATGCCGCTTGACCGATCGCTGTCCGGAGGTCCCGCGCCCCGCCATCAGAGCGAAAAGCAGGCCTCCCGCCGCGATCAGGACGAAACCTTTTTTCATCATCTTCCGCTCTCCTCGCAATAAACCCCGTCGATATTGAAAGACGGAGGGAGGGGCCCCCTTTTTCTCAGGGGGCCCCCTTTTCGACTAGAAATCGAGGATGCACTTCCCCAGGCCGACGTCGCAGACTGTCAGTGCCAGGGCCATCCTGAACCAGGAAACATCCATGTTGAACGCGTTCACCCGGCACCTGTTCCAGTTACCGTAGCACTCGTCCGCGACACGGCCTTGGGCGGCCTGCGGAAAGAAAAGGAACGAAGACAGCAGGCACAAGCCTGCCAAAGCAAGAGCGATGGCTCTTTTCATGGGAACCTCCTTTCGCCCTTCTGTATAGCAAGCTTCATGCCACGTCGGGGGTTTTGCACGAAAGGATCTAAATGGCTGATATCATATCAATTGCAATACATCGAATCGGCCCGCGGGGCCCATCCCCGGGGGGCTGTCAGGCCCAGTTTGTGCCGGGATCTCTTTTTTCTTGAACCGCAGCTATCTAGATGTGCCTCGAGCGGCACAAATCGAGCGCGGATCAGCCTTTCTTGAGCATCGGGATCTTGATCTTTTTTTCTTTTGCGAACCTAACGGCCTCGGGGTAGCCGGCATCGGCGTGCCTGGCGACGCCCAGGCCGGGATCACCCGTCAGAACCCTCTCCAGCCGCTTGCCCATGGCGGCCGTTCCATCGGCAACGATGACCATCCCGGCATGAAGAGAAAGGCCGATGCCGACGCCGCCGCCGTGATGGACGGAGACCCAGGACGCGCCGTTCACGGCGTTGAGCAGGGCATTGAGGACCGGCCAGTCCGCGATGGCGTCCGAGCCGTCCCTCATGCCCTCGGTCTCCCGGTTCGGAGAGGCCACCGATCCGGTGTCCAAGTGGTCCCGGCCGATGACGATGGGCGCGCTGATCCTGCCTTTCTTGACCATGTGGTTGATCACAGCCCCGAACTCCGCCCGCTCTCCGTATCCGAGCCAGCAGATCCGGGAGGGAAGGCCCTGGAATTTAACTTGCTTCCGGGCCTTGCGGATCCAGCGCTCGAGGCCCGCGTCCCCCGGGAAAAGCTTAAGGACGGCCTCGTCGGTGGCGTAGATGTCCGCGGCCCTTCCGGAGAGGGCCGCCCAGCGGAAAGGCCCCTTGCCCAGGCAGAAGAGGGGCCGGATGTATTCCGGGACGAAGCCGGGGATCTCGAAGGCGTCGGCGACACCTGCCTTCTGGGCCTGGCCGCGGATATTGTTGCCATAATCAAAGACCTTGGCCCCCAGCTTCTTGAGCTCGAGAATGGCCCGGACGTGGACGGCCATGGCCTGGTAGGAGCGCCGAATGTAGTCCCGGGGATCGTCCCGGCGCAGGCGCAAGGCCTCTTCGTAGGCCATGCCGTTGGGAACGTAGCCGTTCAATTCGTCGTGGGCCGAGGTTTGATCGGTCAAAACATCGGGAACGATCCCCCGCTTGATGAACTCGGGAAGGATATCGGCCGCGTTCCCTAGGAGGGCGATGGAAAGGGGCGCGCCCGTCTTCATGGCCCCGTCGGTGAGCCGCAGGGCATCATCAAGGCTTTCCGCCATGGTATCGACGTACCCGGTAACGAGACGGCGCCGGATCCTGGCCGGGTCTACCTCGATGACGATCGCCACGCCTTCGTTCATAGTAACGGCCAGAGGCTGGGCGCCGCCCATCCCGCCGAGGCCGGCGGTGAGGACGAGCCTTCCCCGGAGCGTGCCCCCGAAATGTTTCCGGGCTGCGGCCGCCAGGGTCTCGTAAGTCCCCTGGAGAATGCCCTGGGTCCCGATGTAGATCCAGCTTCCTGCCGTCATCTGGCTATACATCGTCAATCCCAAAGCTTCGAGCCGCCGGAACTCGTCCCAGGTCGCCCACTTGGGGACGATCAGGGAGTTGGCGATCAGGACCCTGGGGGCTGCCTCGTGGGTCTTGAAAACGGCCACCGGCTTGCCGGACTGAACGATGAGCGTCTCGTCGTTCTCCAGTTTTTTCAGACAGCCGACAATGACGTGAAAGCATTCCCAGGTCCGGACGGCTTTCCCCGTCCCGCCGTAGACGATGAGCTCGGCGGGCTTCTCCGCGACCTCGGGATCGAGGTTGTTCATGAGCATCCGCAGGGCGCCTTCCTGGGACCAGCCCTTGGTGTGGAGCCGGCTGCCGCGATATGCCCGGACGGGCTGAAGTTTCGTACCCTTTCGTTCGGCCATGATCTCCTCCTGCCAAGGCCCGGAAGCGTCCCGGGCCGGTTTCTGAATATATCACATCCCCCGAGAGATGCAAAAAAATTGGTTCTCTTCCGTTTCGTGTGGGCTGTGTCAATAGCTTGGAAGGGACGGTCCTCGATGGCCGCGATGTTAAGAGGAGGGCATGGAGAAGGGCTTTGCTCCCGGCTCCGATAAAGAATCGCCTGAGACTCGCATCCTTCTCAGCTCCTCAGGCCCAAGACTTCAGGCTAATCTAATAAGCTGAAGGAAACCCATCCTCGAAGCCTTGGGCCCTCGGAGGCCTTCGGCTGCCATCGTCGGACGCTCATCTCAGGCTAATCTCCGCATGGTCGCTGCAGCCCTTCTCCATGCCCTCCCATCACGACCATCGAAAAACGCTCCAGGAAGACTAACAGTCCAAGCCCTCCCTACCCACACTAAATGTAAGAGAACCCAGAAAAGTAAAAAAAGGTGTTGACGGGCGGAAAAAAATATTATAAATTGATATCGGGTTTTCAAAGGAACGTGGAGGAGCCGGATGCTGGATGAGGCGGGCTTCCGGCCTGAAGCCAAGGTTAAAGTTTTGAAGGCAAAGGAACAATTTATCCCCGATTTCTCGACGGACGGCGCAGGGCTATGATCCAAAGGCAGGTTCTTGTTCTGAATCCCAATCCCATTGAATCCGACTATCTTTCCAATTTATGCCGGCGTTTCGGGACGGTGCTCCCCGCCGAGTCTCTCGAAACGGCCATCGCCCGGCTGGGGTCCTCCGACGTTCAGGTCGCCGTCCTGGACGCCTCCCTGGCCTCGTTCGCCTCCAGCGGGGGATCGTTTAAGAAGACCACCGGGATCATCATCACCGGAGGCGAAGAGGCGAAGCTCCGGTCCCGGGCCATGGAGTGGCCCGCGGATTACTATGTGGACACCTGCCGTTTATATCTTCCCGTTTTCGATGACCTCCAGTTCTATAGGGTCATGGAGAGGGCGCTGGCCCACACCCAGCTGAAATCCGAACTCCGGGACGCCCGGAACGCGCTCGAGCTCAACGAGGCCAGAGTCAAAGAGGTCTATTCTGAGATCAAGGAGATCAAGGGGCTCGTCAACGAGAACTTCATCAAGGAGCTCGAGAAGCGCATCGCCATCGAGGCGAAATACGTCTGGTTCCAGAAGGAGCGCCAGAGGATCGAGAAGGTTCTGCGCAAGATCTACGCGGCGAACGACGTCAGCAGCCTGCTCGACATCATCGCGGACATCAAGGACATCGTCCAGGCGGGAGGGGCGACCATCTACGTCCTGGACGCGAGCGAGACGCTGGGCAGGTACCTCAAGCCCCTGGTCTGGGACGACGCCTTCCTGACCCATCCCGAGTTCTCCAAGTTCATCGCCCCGCTGGACGCCCAGGATTTTGCCGCCTCGGTCGCCCGACTCGGACGGGAGCTCAACATCACGGAACTCACCTTCGACAAGAGGTTGTCCCGGAGATACATCGAACACCTCAAAACGCCCCTGAAGAGCATCATGGGCGTTCCCATCATGCATGATGAAGAGGTCATCGGAGTCGTCGAGGTCTACAACAAGGCTTCGGCTGGAAAGCCGACCCGAGCCGGATTCACAAGGGAGGACCAGGAGATCCTCCGCGGGCTGTCCGAGCACATCGCCATCTCCATGACCAAGCTCAACCTCATCCAATACGACGCCTTGACGGGGCTGTTGAGGCCCGACCCCTTCTTCGAGAAGGTCATCCAGAAGATCAATTCCCAGAGCAACCGCCGCCGGGAGGAAGGCGCTTACGCGCTGGTCATGGGCGACGTGGACTGGTTCAAGAACTACAACGACCGGAACGGCCACGAAGCGGGGAACAAGCTCCTCCGCGAGCTGGCCGGTGTTCTGAAATTCTCCATCCGTGAGGAAGACCTGCTCTGCCGGTACGGCGGCGAGGAGTTCTTGTTCTTCCTGACGGGCGTGAAGATCCTGGAAGAGGCCTGCCTGCTTACGGACCGTATCCGGAAGAACGTCGAGGAACACTATTTCGAGCACCAGGAGTTCCAGCCGCGGAACAACCTGACGATGTCCTTCGGCGTCGCCTTCTTGCCCAAGAAAAGGCTGGAGGCGTCCTCTCCCATTAACCGGAGCGACCTGAAGCTCCTGGCCGGCGAAGCGGACATGGCCATGGCCGAGGCCAAGGGAAAAAAGGCTCCCGAACCGGGGCCCGAGGAAACGGGCGAACGAGTCCTGATGAAGAACAAGATCTGCAGTTATTCCCGGGAATGGGTGGAGAAAAAAGGCGGGGGGACGATCCAGACCTACAAGGAAACGTCCTACAGAGAGAAGAGAAGATCTGAAAGGTTCAATACCTCCACCGTCCTCATGATCAAGGAAAATGGAAGCTTCAAAGTGGCGAGAACAGTGAACCTGAGCCTCGGGGGAGCGAAGATCCTGACCGAGGCGAAACTTCCCCTGGCAAAGACCCTCGACCTCGTCCTTATCTTGGGGAACAAGGCCAACGCCCTTAGGAGCGACGTCATCTATTCGGACAAGGCCACCGGGGAATCCCCCTATTTTTATTCGGGCTTGAAATTCAATAACCTGGAGCCCGCCGAGCAGAAGGGCTTCGAGGAATACTTCCTGACCTGCCGCAGGAAGGAAATGGACAACTGATCACCCGCCCTCGAGTTCCTCGAGGATCGAGCGAGAATATTTTTCGCGGGGAACGATCCGCTCCCGGAAAGCCGTAGTCAGGACCCTTATGTCCTTCTCGAAGGACGCCAGGTCCTCCGGGTTCGCCCAGTTGTCAGTGCTCAGTCGATCCAGCATGTTCCTCAGGACCTTGACGTTGAGGACGTCCAGGACCACCCCGGGAAGCGCGGGGGGGGTTTTATCACATATCTTGATGGCCCTGAAGACGAGTTTCCGGAGCCGTTCCTGGGCGTTGATGAGCTCGTGTTTGATGAAGAACCGGTCCTTGGCGGATTCTGTTTCTCCCAGCCTGAACGAGAGCTTCCGAGACTCCTCCACCGACCGCTCGATGGCCCCCAGCAGATGCTCGGAGTCCAGGACGACCTTTATCCGTTTCTGGAAATAGCGGATCTCACCGCTGCCGTCGGCCGGATCCGTCCTCCCCAAGGCATTCAGGGATTCAACAACGGATATGCCGCCGATCACACCCTGAGGCGCCTTCCCGCCAGGCCCGTCCTCGACGGGGACCGATTTCGTCTCCCCGTCCTCCTGAAAATGGGATGATTGGATGAGATCCCGGATCTCCGGGATCCGGAGCTCCCAGGATTCGCCCCCTTCCTTTCGCGGCCGTCCTTCTCCTCCGCCGCTTGGGAGCTCTCCGGCCAGAAGCGTCTTGATCCTCTTCAGGTTCTCGAGCTCCCGGTCAAGATCCATCTCCGGTCCAAGGACGTCTTCCTGCTCGGGCACTTCGGTGACGATCCCGAACTTTTCCCTCAGGTCCTTCTTCAGGAACCCCGCCCGATCCGCGGTCCGCTGCCTCAGGGATTCCAGCTTCTGATGGAGATCGTTGACCTTCCTGATCTCTTCGGCGGTATGCCTGGACAGGTTCTCGACCTCGGCCTGGAATTGGAGGGCGTGCTTGATGCGCTCACGGACCTCATCCAGGATCGTGTTCCTTTCGGCCTCGACCTCGCCGACCATCGTCCGGAACTCGTCGAGGGCCTCCCTTTCCTGGTCGAATTCCTTTTCGAGCTCGTTCACCCTTTTATGGGCGGCTTCTTTTTCCTTCTGGATCCTGGCGGCCAGGGCCCTCTCGATGTCCTCCCTCTTTCTGGACAGGAGATTCTCCAGCTGCTTCTCGATCTCCTGAATGACGGAGGCAACCTCCCCCATGGTCTCCTGAATCTCAGACATGCAATATCTCCTAAGCCCTATGGCATATAATATTATTCGAATCCGGACGTGTCAAGAACCGAAATCGCCGATAGGATATGAGCCGGAATTCCGGGTATTACCAGAAGTCGGCGTCCTCGCTTGAGAAGAAAGCATCCTATCGGCGATTTTGGGTCAAGATTCCTTGAAAAAAGCAGTCGAATTAATGTATAAGAAGAGCCTGAGTGAGCGCCGCGATGAACAACCACAGGATCCTGATCGTGGGCAGAGACGATAGGCATACCCGGAGCCTTGTCTCTTTCCTTTCTGGCTTGGACCTGGAGATCGAAATATCCCCCGCTTGTCCGAGACTGTCCTCTTTCACGGGTTCCCGCGCCCGGTTTTCCCTTCTCATCCTTTCGGCGTCCGGACGATGGGACCGGGAGATCGCGTTCCTGAGGGACCTTAAAAGAGCCGATCCCCACTTTCCCGTCGTCATGCTCTCCAAAGCTTCGGAGCCGCGTCCTTTCATCTCCCTTCTCCGGGAAGGCCTCATCGATCAGGCCTC
>Ga0315293_10005947_pt1 | contig 11455 bp, 18 predicted proteins | sample YL17G13_20_MG_FD_203071 | JGI IMG/M metagenome (GOLD analysis project Ga0315293, IMG submission 203071) | Sediment microbial communities from Yellowstone Lake, YNP, Wyoming, USA - YL17G13_20 | ecosystem: Environmental > Aquatic > Freshwater > Lake > Sediment | place: USA: Wyoming | collected... | reverse complement strand
TCCTTTCACAAAGATAAAATATTCTGGATTTATATATCTATCCCTTTAAGTTGACAATATCCTTATATGCATAGATTTATATACCCTTAGAATTTACAACATTTACCTAAAAGAATAGGATAGGAGAATAGTAGAATGGAGGAGAATATGGAAGATCGAGAAATGCATAAAGCAACTTGTTCTGACTGTGGAGCCGAATGTGAGGTTCCTTTTAAACCAACCGAAGGCAAGCCAGTTAGATGCCAAGATTGTTTTAGGAAAAACAGACCACAAAGAAGCTTTGGAGGAAATCGAGGATTTGGTGGAAACCGAGGATTTGGTGGAAACCGAGGATTTGATAGAGGCCCAAGAGAAATGCATAGTGCAACTTGTGCTGAATGTAAGCAAAAATGTGAAGTACCATTTAAACCTACAGAAGGCAAACCAGTTTATTGCAAGGAATGTTTTATGAAAAAGAAAAATTCAGAAGATAATTCTGAAGAATTCTAATAAAGCAGATAAAGTAGCTAATTTATTTTTTTATTTTTTATTCTTATATAAAATATTTTGTTATTAAAAGAGCAGTTATTAATAGAATTCCCCATTTAAAGTTTTTAGAATTAATCATTAAAACAAAGGGCCACTATTCATTAAGGCAATAATAAATAAAAGCAGACCTAAACCAAGTACTGTAGAAATAATAAGAGAAGCCCAAGCTAACTTTTTCCCTTCTAGATTATTTTTCTTTATCAATATTAAAGAGATAATAGAGAGTATAAAACTTATAATTAAAATCATGATAAATATAAAAATTTTAGAAAAAATTGTTCCTCTAACAGCTCCTAGTGATTCAGTTATAGTTCTTGGCAAGGGAAGAGGAAGTAAGATTATAGGTATTGAACCGATTAAAGAGAGTATAAAAGAAGTTATAGCTAATTTACTTTTCATATATAATCAACATAAATATACTATTTAAGATTATCTAATAATTAAATCTTTTTGATCAAGATTTAAAGACCAAAATTTTCAATAAATCTTTCAATAACTCTATACTCTTCTAAGAAATTATTTCCTTTTTCTGTTAATGAAAAAGTTTTTTTTTCATTTTTATCAATATCTAATGCAATAAATTTCTTAGTGATTAATTCATTAATATAATCTTTAAACATTTGAGGGGAGAGATTACTTGAATATAATAGCCTGGTAGGTTTAATATTTCGATTATCTCGAATAGCATAAAGAATATCTTTTATTATATCTAATCTCTCTCGTTTCTTTGCCATACCCTAATTTTGTTTTTTAGTTAATTTAATTACCCCGTATAAAAAGATTAAGAAAACAATTATGTTTAAGGCATAAACATTTGCTAACCATCTTAATCGCCAACCGAAAAAAGTTCCAAAAACAAGATTAAATATCCAAGCAAAAAAATTCAAAACCATTACGATAAAATATAATTTAAGGAAGTTATATTCTGCTCCTTTTTGTCTATAATTCTTATAACTGATTATGGTTGCTATCCCAAATAAAATAATTTGAGAAAAAAACATAAAATAATAAACATTCCATAAATAATCTAAGCTAATAATAATTAAAGTAATCATATAAAAAATAAAAATTACTGGATTAAAAAAAGAACTCTTGCTCCCTTTGCTTTTTTCAAATCTTTTCCACAAAAGGCTATAAAGTAGAAAGAAGCCTGCCATTATTATAAAAAACTGAAAAAAAGCTCTGATTAAGAAAAAATAAGGAGTGTCTGTTAAAAGATATCTTAAAATAAAGGCAACCCCATAAAAAAAGAAAGCATTTCTAAAATACCTGATTCCTTGATGAAAGCTTATTCTAAAAAGCCTGTCTGTTTTAATAACAATAACTAAACAAATAAACGCTATTAACATTGAATAAAAAAATCTAAATAATTCTATATTTTCTGCGATTAGGTTATATGCATAAGTGTAAAGGGACATAACACTATGATTTTTTCAAGTTATTTAAGGTTTTATATGCAAAAATATAGAGAATTGCTATATATGTTATATAATGACTTTTACTTCTGACACCTTATAAACCGCGCTTTCTTTAAAATTATAACCAAAAATGGAGGCTAATAAAAAATCTTTTATGTTTTATCTACTTCTTAATACTTTAAAGATTAACCCCAAAACAAAAGGCCCCCTCTCTCGCCACTTTTTAAGAAAATAAACCAGGCCTTTGTTTAATCAATTGCCTGGCTTATTATTCTTTTTAATATAACCGCATTTATTGCACTGATAAACCCAAAAATACCCTTTATCATCAGTTTTAGCAACAACATCTATACTCCCGCATTTTGGGCATTTAACCATCTCTGATTCATGTTCTTCTAAATAAGCTTCAGATATTTTGTCCATTTTAATCATTTTTACAAAGGATTTGAAATTAATAAGTATTTATATAATCACCAGCTAAGCTTTTTTTCAATGAAAAACCCAAGAATACCAAGAATTAATAAAATAAGATCTAAAATTAAAGTATAAATTACGCCTTCATTAAAAATAAAATAACATAAAATCCCCCCAAGAGCAGCACCCAAAACCCAAAACAAGCTCCATTTAGCCTTACCAAGAACGCCAATAATAGCAATAATATATGCTAAAAGAATAAGCAGATTTAAAATAGAAAAATAAAAAGGCCTGACAAGAAGTCTAATTACTAAAAAGATTATTAAGAGTACCCAAATAACCATTAATTATAAAATAAAACAAAATATAAAAATTTATCTAATTTATTCTTCCACTTAAAATTTCCTTAACTTTATGATCTTTATAACCGCATTTGTTGCATTCTTCAACACCATAATGCCCGTCTTCAAGAACAATTAAGACCACATCATTACTTTTGCATTTTGGACAAATAGGATGTATGCCATTATCAGTCCCGCCGATTTTTTCAACATAAGTGTATTTCATGATTAAGTTATTATCAAATTAAGCTTTTATAAAGTTTACGAAACATTAATTATTAAAAATAATTAAACAAGAATTAAACAAAATTTATAAAGAAGTTCGCACAATCTAAATAGATGAAAAATGGAAAAAGAGGAATTTCTTAAGCGCCTTGAAACAGAAATTAAAATTTCTAAAATGTCTGAATACACCCTAAGAAATTACCTTATTTTTAACAAACAGCTATTAGAGCATGCAAAAAAACTACCTGATCAAATTGATACCCAGGATATAAAGAATTTTCTGGCAGATAAAATGAATAATAGAGCGTCTGCATCAACAATTCTATTTTTATCTTCCATAAGATTTGCATATTCCAATATTTTAGGAAAAGATCCTACTGTGGGCATAAAAAGGCCAAAAAAAGAAAACAAACTTCCAAGTGTTTTAACAAAACAAGAGGTTTTAAAATTATTTGATGCTTGTGAAAATTTTAAGAGCAACTTAATGCTTAAGCTGTTATATTCTTCAGGACTTAGAGTTTCTGAACTTGTTAATCTTAGACCTGTTGACATGGATTTTAATGAAAACAATGGGTGGGTTAGGGCTGGAAAAGGAAAAAAAGACAGAATGTTTATTCTTTCACAAAAACTTTCTAAAAAATTGCAAAAGTTTATTAGCAAGCACACTGACTGGAAATATTTATTTTCAAGAGATAAGCCCCTCACAACAAGAAATATTCAAAAAATAGTTCAAAAAGCAGCACAAAAAGCAGGAATAAACAAACATGCCCATTGTCATACTTTAAGACATTCATATGCCACACATTTGCTAGAAAATGGAGTCGATATAAGGAAGATACAAATATTACTTGGACATTCTTCACTTAGTACGACTGAGCGATATACTCACGTTTCATCGACAGAATTAAAGAAAATATCCAGCCCATTTGATAGCTTGTAGTAAAGTTTATATATTATGGTGTCCCAATAAACTTTGACATGAAAAAATGGACACAAAAAGAGATTGATTTTTTAAAAGAAAATTATGGAAAAACATTAAACAAAGAACTAATTAGAGCTCTGAATAGAGGTTACGGAAGTATAGATTATATGGCTTTGAAACTAGGGTTAAAAAAAGATTATGATTTTTTGTGTCATTCAAAAAAGAAACTAAAACAAGAATTTATTAAAGAGATATTTGTAGATTTATACTATAAAAAGAATAAATCTATAAGGGAAATAGCAAAAGAATTAGGTATTGGCAAAAATACGGTAGATTATTATCTTAAAAAATTTAAAATTAAAACAAGAGATAAATTCAAGGCGGCGAAGTTAGCAGCATTAAAATATCCTATTTGGAGCAAAGGACTGAATAAAGAGACGGATAAGAGGCTTATTGCAACATCCAAATCTTTGAAATTAACTTGGGATGAAAGGAAAAGAAAGAGATTAGATAATTTAGAGGAAAAATTTGGAAAATCCATTAAGGATTTAATAAATGACTTTTATTGGAAAGAAGGATTAACCCAAGAAACAATTGCAAAAAAATTAGGATTATCAAGAGAATTAATAATCCGATTAATGAAAGAATTTAATATTTCTAAAAGACCCAATTATGAATATATATCTAATTTGAAAGGTATAAACCATCCATCCTATGGAAAAAAATGGGAAGATCTATCCGGCGGAGTTGAAAGAGCAAAAAAGCGAAAGAAAGAAATGTCACTTAGAGCTAGGAAGAATATAATCCGAAGATTAAACAATAATGAAATGCCATTTCTCAATACAAAAATAGAAAAAAAAGTTGCCAATTGGCTAATTAAAAGAAAATTGCCATTTTATTCTCAATATGTAGTAGACAAAAAATTTGTATGTGATTTTGCATTACCCTTATTTAGTATGATCATAGAATGTGATGGAGACTATTGGCATGCTAATCCAAAAATTTATAGCCCATCAAATTTAACAAAAACTCAAATTGAAAAAATAAGAAGAGATAAATTTAAAAATTTATACTTGGCTAAAAAAGGATGGAAAGTTTTTAGATTTTTTGAGTTAGATATACATAAAAACTTTAAAAATTGTACAACTATATTAGAAGCAGAAATAAGCGAGCAATTAAAAGATATTAAAAATCCACTAGATGAATTGTAAGGAGGTAAAATGGCAAAAAAACACTTTACATCAGCAGAAGCAAGAAAAATAGGAGAACAGTTAGGAATTACTTGGGATAAATGGGATGTTGAGCAATTTAGAAAAGGGATGGATGTTGAACTAGAGCATGGGGCAATAGATAAAAATACAAATGTCACAAATGATAATCCATTAATGACTGGAAAAATAGCTCTTGCTCATTTAAATGAGATTCCAGATTATTATGACAGATTAGAAAAATTAGAGAAAGAAGGAGATGCTTACTGGAAAAATAAAAAATAAGATTGTAAAATGGAAATGTAGAAACTGCGGTTATATTCATAAAGGCAAAGATGCTCCTGATATTTGCCCTGCATGCAAGCATCCCCCGGCTTTCTATGAAGTTTTAGAAGAAAATTATTGAACAGTTCTGTTCCTAGGATTTCATCTAATTCTATTTTATCTTTTCAAAATAATCCAAATCTTCTTGGTAAGGATGATTTAGAGCCCACGGAAAAAGCACATCTTTGCCACCTCTTGTTCCATGAACCTCTACATAATCCAAGCTTCCAAAAGGTTTTTCGTCTACATACACCCTGTAAAAGGGGTCTCCTTGTCTATCAACATAATATCTTTTGGCTTCTGTAGTCTTTGTTAATTGCCATTGAAGTTCTGGTTTTTTATCTTTGCATCCATATAACACAAAAGGTATTGCAAACGCCATAAGTCCTGCTAAAGTTCCTACAAGTTTGGAACGCAATGTTTCTTGCCTTGGTTGTGGCATTGCGAGATTTGATAAGTCTGTCATTTTGTTTTCCTCCTATTAATTTAATTAAAAATGAGAGGAAAAAGAAATATTTATATATTGTTTCCTCCTTAGGAGGATATAATGGAAAATACGAAACAGGAAATACTTGAAGAAATCGGATTTTCTAAAGGAGAGATTAAAGTTTATTTTGCATTATTAGAATTAGGAGAATCAACAATTGGCCCCCTGGCTAGAAAATCAGGCATAACTCCTGCCAAAGTCTACCCAATCCTTGAAAAATTATCAAAAAAAGGCCTTTCTACTTATATAATAAAATCAGGAACAAAATATTTTGAAGCTTCAAATCCTAAGAAAATTATTGATTTTCTTGATGAAAAATCCAAAAAAATACAGGAAGAAAAGCAGGAAATAAAGCAGTTAATTCCGCAGATAGAAGCCAGGAAAAATATTTCAAAAGAAATTCAAAATGCACAGATTTACCAGACTTTCCAGGGAATGAGAACTCTTTATAACGAGATAATTGATACATTATTGAAAACGAAAAAAGATTTTATCGCTTTTACATTAGGAGAAGAAGAATATAAGTATAAAGAATCAGAATATTTTTTTAATGAATATGATACAAAAAGAAGAACTTTAAAAATAAAAGTCAGACTTCTTGGCCATATTACCCAGAAACAATTCCTGAAAGAGATTACAAAAAATGATAAAAATATAACTGCCAGATTTCTTTCCTATAAACTGCCTACTGGAGTGATAATATTTGGGAACAAGGTAGCCACTCTTGTCTGGAAAGAAGTTCCAACAGCCTTTGTTATCCAATCAAAGCAAGTTGCAGAAGCTTATGAGCAGTTCTTTGAAGATATGTGGAAATTGGCTAAAAAATAGAATTATTCATTAATCTCAATAATATATTTTCCTTTTCCCTTTTTTCTGTTTACAATTCTGATCCAGGTAGCCTGAGGATATTTTGTTATTATACTTTTTATTAAATCCCAGGATTTTTCTAATCCAAAATTAACCCCTCCGATTAATCCAAACGAGATTTCAAGTATCATACTTACACACCTCTATATTATTCATAAGCAATTCTTCTTTAAATAGAAATATTATTAATCAAAACATATTTTTTAGTTTGATATGTATTTAAATACACTAAATCTAAAAAGTAGTTACAAGTAATTTTAAAGTAGTAAGAGCTATTTTTGAAATTAATTTGAATTATCTAGAATACAACCCAATTAATTCTGCTTTATCTAAAATATGATTCTTCATAACTCTCTCAATTTCTTGTTTACTGGCTCCTTCATTTAAACCAAGTTTTGTATCAATAGCAAATATTTTAAAAAAATATCTGTGAGTTCCTGAAGGAGGAAGAGGCCCGCTATAATTATTTTTACCCCAGCTGTTTTGCCCTTGAATCCCATTTTCAGGAATAGAATTTTTTAAAATTCTCTTAATTTTAGGATTTATATTAAAAACAACCCAATGACTCCATGTTCCAGCAGGAGCATCAGGGTCATCAACAATTAAAGCTAAACTTCTTGCTTCTTTAGGTATATTCTCAATAATAAGTTCTGGATTAATATTCTCGCCATCTCCTGTAAATTTAACAGGGATTTTTTCATTATGTTTGAAATCAGGGCTTGTTAATATCATATTACACCATAGATAATAAAATTAATAAGAACTAATAAATCTTTTGTATATTCTTTTACACAAATGCTTTTAATAGTTCTTTTATTTAACAAATTTAGATATAAAAAACTAACTTAAAACTGCAAATAAAGATTTATAAGTTAAGGATATTAATTAAAAAACAAAAATGGTGATTTACTCTCATTCAAAACTATCTACTTTTGAACAATGCCCTCTTAAATTTAAATTTAAATATATTGACAAAATCAAGCCAGAAATAGAGCAGACAATAGAAGGATTTCTTGGGAATAAAGTTCACGAAGTTCTAGAAATAATTTATAATGAAACAGCAAAGGGAAGAACTTTTCAATTAGATGAAGTAATCCAGATATATGCAGAAAAATGGAATAAAGAGATTACTCCAGACATTAAAATAACAAGAAAAGAAAACAGCCCAGAATATTATTTTAATCAAGGATTGAATTTCTTAATAGATTATTTTAATGAACACTCGCCCTTTAAAGACAATACTATAGCAACAGAAAAAAAAATTATAGTTGACCTGGACTTAGAAGGAAAATACAAATTAGAAGGCTATATTGACAGATTAGTGCATCATAAAGATACAAATATTTTTGAAATTCACGACTATAAAACAGGAAATTTTCTAAAAACCCAGGAAGAACTTGATAAAGACAGGCAGTTAGCATTATATTCAATAGGAGTTAAAGAGATGTTTAATCAGGTTAATGAGATTCATTTAATCTGGCATTTTCTTGCATTTAATAAAAAAATGATTTCAACAAGAACCCAGTATCAGCTTGATCAATTAAAACAACAAACAATAGAATTAATTAAAGAAATAGAAGACACAAAACAATTTAATAAAAATGAAGGAGGTTTATGCAATTGGTGTGAATTTCAAAATCATTGTAATGAGCATTCTAATGTAACTATCCCTAAAAAATCAGATTGGAGTTTGTATGAAGATGAGAAAGAATTAAGCCCTTTGGTTTTTTCTAATGGAAAATCTCAGTCAGATATTGTAAATGAAGTGATTAATGCAATTAGACAAGGATATAAAATTATTTTTATAAAAGGTGTCTGTGGATCAGGGAAAAGCGCAGTTGCATTAAATCTTGCAAAAGAAATTGGAAAAACATCTATAATAGTTCCGATAAAGTCATTGCAAGAGCAGTATATAGGGGATTACACAGGGAAAAAATATGTCTTAAAAAACAATAAAAAAATGAAAATTTTTCCAATAATCGGAAGAAAAAACTTTAAATGCAGGTTTTTACAAGAAAATCAAATAGGTCAAGAAATTCAAAGAGAGAATAAAGAAACAAATGCAAAACTTAGTGATATTTTTACAGGCTTAAAACCAATTAAACAAGAAAAAGACGATTCTTGCGACAATATTTTTCTTCCATGTAAAATTGAGATTAAAGAAAAAAATATGCCAAGGATAAAAGAGTATATTAATAAAAACCCAGAAATTAAACTTTCTAATTTTAGTTCTATAAGCGAAGTTAAAAGAATGTCTCTTGCTCCTATTTGCCCTTATTGGGCTCCGATTATACCTGAAGAGTTTGAAATTAGAAAATTCAAGGATGCAAGAAAAATAAAATATTTAGGATTAAATAATAAAATGTTTACAATTTATCAAAGAGAAAAAGGGTGCCCTTATTATGATCAATATGAAGCATATGCTGATTCTGATGTAATAATATTCAACAGTATGAAATACAAGCTTGAAACTTTAATGGATAGAAAACCATTTACAGAATTAGAGATAATTGATGAATGTGATGAATTTTTAGATAGCTTTGCTAACCAGGAACAAATAAGCTTAAACCGGCTGTCTTTTGCTTTAAGCAGCATATCCGCAGAAAAACAAAAATCTCAAGAAGCCCTGGATAAATTAATAGATATAACAAACACCTTAAAATCTAAATTTAAAGATTTAAAACAAAAATCAGCAGGGGAGGAAATTTTTGAAATAAAAGATACTCTTGTTGAAGTGCTTCTTTTAACAATATTGGAAAATAAAGATTTAATGGATGAAATTGAAGTAGATGAATCTAATTACATTTATCATTTAGATGAGGTTGCAAGAATCTTTTATGACTTCCTTAATGAAACATTTTTTTCAATAGAAAAAAGAGATAATGATATTATTATAAATTTAGTTACACCAAATTTAGCAAAAAAGCTCAACGAACTTGTAGAAAAAAATAAAATTCTTGTGATGATGAGCGGAACAATTCATTCTGAAAATGTTTTAAAGAATATTTTTGGATTAGAAAATTTTAAAATAATTGAAGCAGAGGTTAAACATCAAGGGGAGCTGATAAAATGCAAGAATGGCTATGAAAAAAACTGCAGTTATGCTAATTTTAATTCAAATAAGATTACTAGGGAAGAATATCTTTTTGCGCTTTCTAAATCTATTTCTTGTGCAAAAGAACCTATTCTTGTTCATGTAAACTCTTTTTCAGATTTGCCTACAGAACAAGAAAAAATAAAATTCAGATTAGATAATCTGCCAGCAAGAGAGGAGTTGATACAAAAACAAAAAAATGACCCCTTTGGACAGACAATAAAAGATTTTAAACAAGGGAAAACAAAAATTCTTTTTACAACTAAATGCAATAGAGGGATAGACTTTCCTGGGGAGATGTGCAATAGCATTATCTTAACAAGATTTCCTTATCCAAATATCTCTGATATTTTCTGGAAAATTTTAAAGAAAACAAATCCAAAACATTTCATGAGTTTTTATATGGATAAAGCAAGAAGAGAGCTTCTTCAAAGGATTTATAGGGGATTAAGAAGCAAAACAGACAGGGTTTACCTTCTTTCTCCAGATTTGAGGGTGCTGGAGTTTTGAAATGAACTAGTTGGGCTTAATCCCCTCCCTACGAAATATTCATCCAAGAAAAATTATATCTTTAAAAATTTTAAAATGTAAATCTCCAGTTATGATCTTGCAATTCATTTGTTTTTGTTTGATTAATATGACAGAATCAATTAATCCAAAATCTTTTTGTTTTATTTTTTGTTCTGCTCTTTCTTCCCCAGCAGATATCCATTCATTTTCATTTAAATTCAAAATCTCAGAATTTGCCCTAATTATTGTTAAGAGATTATCAAAATCTTGGCTGTTTTTTATTGCCCAACCTTTTATTTCAGCTAAACAACATGAGATAGTAAAAAATTTATTTTTTTCTTCTAAAAAAAGTTTTTTTAAAATTTCTCCTTTTTTAGAGCCAATAAAATATTCTATCCAGGCATAACTATCAATGATATATTCCATTACCAAAATTCAGGATGCTCCTCTTTATCCTCTTCAAAAGGTTTTGCGCCCTTAGAAAATCCAAATCCATTTACCCGTTTTTTAATAGTTATATTAATATCTACCCTATCCCCCTTTCTAAGCCCCATTTCTCTGATTTTATTAACAGGCAAGATAATTCCAATTGAGTTTCCCCATTCTTTGAGTTCTACTTCTACTTTATTGTTTTTTTCCATAGTTATACATGATGTATAACTTATATTTAAATGTTTCGATTATAAAAAATTTCACATGCCCCCAAAACAATTTTCAATTACTAATTAATGATCTAAAATACTAAATTGAAAATTGTTTTCTACGAGGAATTGAACCTTAAAGAATTTATCAGAGGCTCACGCTAAAGTCACACTAAAGAAAATCCAAATAGAAAGTAAGATAACTAAAAAGGAGATTATTAATCCTGCAAGAGCCATCCATTTTCCATCTTGATTCTCTTTTTTTATCTTCCTAAGACTTATAATTGAACCAATAAAAGAAGAAATTATAAGGAATACGCCCACACTTATTGCAATGCGGAAAAAAATATTATATTCCTTTATTCCTGGTCCACCCAACCCAAAGAAAATTGATGCAGTATTGGTAACGTATAAGAGAATTACTCCAATAATGCTTGATAAAAAGCTTATAACAGCTAGTTTACTTTTCATAATCT
>Ga0315293_10005944_pt1 | contig 11456 bp, 10 predicted proteins | sample YL17G13_20_MG_FD_203071 | JGI IMG/M metagenome (GOLD analysis project Ga0315293, IMG submission 203071) | Sediment microbial communities from Yellowstone Lake, YNP, Wyoming, USA - YL17G13_20 | ecosystem: Environmental > Aquatic > Freshwater > Lake > Sediment | place: USA: Wyoming | collected... | reverse complement strand
GCCAGCCGCCCCGACTCGTCGGCATCCAGTGCCAGACGCCGACCCGGCACCTGGCGCTGAGGCTCGCGCGGATCGTCAAGGAGGAGCGGCCGGAGGCGCGCGTCGTCTTCGGAGGGGTCCACGCGACATTCCTGTCGCGGCAACTGCTGGAGCACTACCCCGAGGTGGATTACGTGGTGCGCGGCGAAGGGGAGGCGCCGATGCTGGACCTGGCGCGGCGGGTGGAGGCGGGCGAGGACGCCGACGGCGTGGCCGGCGTCGCTTTCCGCAAAGGTGGTGCGGTTGTCGAGAACCCCTTATCACCCCCGATCGAAAACCTGGATGCGCTGCCCTTCCCGGCCTATTTCGAGCACGCTGTGGACGAAGACGGCGTCCACAAGAAGACGGGGGCGATTCTGACGGCGCGCGGCTGCGGCGCGGCCTGCAATTACTGTTCCGTGCCGAACTTCTGGGGCCGGCCGCGACTGCGCAGCCCCGGGAACGTCGTCGACGAGATCGAGCATCTCGTCCGCAACCACGGCGTCCAGTACGTCCGCATCGTGGACGACACCTTCACGGCCGACCAGGACCGCGCGAAGCGCATCTGCGAGGAGATGCTGAGGCGCGGCCTGCGGGTCCAGTGGCGCTGCGCGACGCGCGCCGACTGCGTCTCGAAGGAGTTGCTGGACCTTATGGCCCGGGCGGGGTGCATCCGCGTCTCCTACGGCGTGGAGAGCGGCAGCCCGAAGATCCTCCAGGCCATTCACAAGAACGTTTCGCCCCTCGAGGTCGAACAGGCCGTCCGATGGTCCAGGGACGCCGGCATGATCATCGAGACCTGCTTCATGGTGGGCAACCGCGGCGAGTCGCAGGAGACGATTGACGAGTCCAGGGCTCTCATCCGGCGCCTCAGGCCCGAGGAGTACTGCGTCTCCGCCGCCGTCTATCTTTTCCCCGGCACGCCGCTCTACCGCTACGCCGAGAAACAGGGTTTCGTGGACGAGACGGTCTGGCTGAGAGACGAACCGGTCATCCCTTACACGGCGGAGCAGCCGCTCAGCCAATTGGCTGAATGGCAGGCCCAGTTGATGCGCGAACTGGGGATGGCGCGGGGCTTCTGGCACTACCTGGCGCACGTGGTGCGAGTGGCGCGGCACACGCCGCTGCGCCGCCTCCCGCGGGCCGGTTACCATTTTCTGCGCACGAACCTCCTCGCGCTCTTTTCGGGGCCCGATGGAAAGCGGAATTGAAACGTGCTAGGATGCGGCCGACCGGCGGCGAGCCCTGTCGGCTGCGGCTCGGCCGACGCGCGGACGCACCCGTGAGAATAGAGAGCCACCCCTGTGAGCAACGGGACGACCGAACTCGTCATCTTCGGCCTGGACGGCGCCACGTTCGACGTCATCGGCCCGATGGTGGCCCGCGGCGACTTGCCGACCTTCGCCCGCCTGATGCGGGAAGGCTCGAGCGGGCCCCTCCTCTCCAGCCCCATCCCCGTCAGTCCCTGCGCCTGGACCTGCATCACGACGGGCAAGAACCCCGCGAAGCACGGCATATACGATTTCTGTCACCGCAAACCCGGCACGTACCAAATCGAGGTGGTCAACAGCACCTGCGTCCGCTCTAAACATCTGTGGGACCTCGTCGGAGAGGCGGGTAAACGGTGCGCGGTGGTCAACGTGCCTGTCACGTTTCCGCCGCGGCGGGTCAACGGCATCCTGGTTTCGGGGCTTCTCACGCCATCGGTTCGCAGCCGATTCACCTGGCCCGACTCGCTCCGGGCCGAACTGCTTGACGCCGTGCCCGCCTACCAGATCGCCACGTCCGAAGTCTTCGACCCGAAACGCCCGGACCGTTTTGCGGCCAGCGTCCGCGAGGTTCTTCAGGCGCGCGAGCAGGCGGTCCGCCACCTCCACCAGACCCACGGCGCCGACTTCGAAATGCACGTCTTTATGGCACTCGATCACATCCAACACAAACTCTGGCGTGAGCCCGGAGCGGAGGCGGACCCGTCCGGCGCGCCCAGCCGGGCGGTTCTCGACATGTATCGCGAAATGGACGGTTGCCTCGGCCGGCTCCTCGATGCCTTCGACGAAGAGACCACCTTTCTCGTGGTTTCGGACCACGGGTTCGGTCCGCTCGACAAGGTTCTTCGGATCAATCGCTGGCTGATGCGCGAGCGCTGGCTTGCGCTGAAACCGTCGTGGCACCTGGCTGTCAGGAAGTGGATCGCCCGCACCGATCTCGCGGCGCGGACGTATCGGCTGATGCAACGATGCGGATTGGGGAACATCGCTCGATTCGTCCCCAAGAAAGCCCAGCACCTGGCGGCCACGAGCGGCATCTCGTTCGACGACGTGGATTGGAGCCACACCAAGGCCTACTCGTACGGAGAATTCGGGCAGATTTATGTCAATCTCAAAGGCCGCGAACCCCAAGGCTTCGTCGAACGGGGCGAGGAGTACAACGAACTCCTCCAGACCATCACCGAACGGCTCAAGGCCCTGCACGACCCTGACTCCGGAGCGCCGATCGTCACTAAGGTTTGCCGCAAAGAAGAACTGTACCACGGCAATCTTCTCGACCAGGCGCCCGACCTCACGTTCGCCATCGGCGATTTCCGATACGACGCCTCCGTGGCCTTCGGTTTCGAACGCGAAAACGTCATTGCAAAGACGGAATTTTTCGACACCGGCAGCCACCGACCCGAAGGCATTCTCTTTGCCCGGGGGCCGGCCATCCGGTCCGGCGTGACGATTACCGGGGCGAGCGTCTATGACGTGGCTCCGACGGCCCTTCACCTCATAGGCCTTCCCGTGCCGGAGGACATGGACGGCAACGTTCTGACGGACATGCTCACGGTCGGTCGCCCGGTGTCGTACGCCGCCGCGTCCGCCGAAACTGCGACCGAAACGTCGGAAATGTCCGATGAAGATCGGCGCGCGATCGAAGAACGCCTCCGCGCACTCGGATACATGGACTAGCGATGTGCGGCATCGCGGGATTCAACTGGGAAGACCCCGACCTCGGCCGGCGGATGAACGTCCTCCAGGCCCACCGCGGACCGGACGGCGAGGGCCTCCGCGTCGCGGACGGCGTCACGCTGGCCCACCGGCGCCTGGCCATCATCGACCTCTCCGACGCCGGCCGCCAACCCATGCCGAACGAGGACGCCTCGCTCTGGCTCGTTTATAACGGCGAGATCTACAACGCCCCGGACCTCAGGCAGGAACTCGAATCGCTCGGCCATCGCTTCCGCAGCCGAACCGACTCCGAGGTGATCCTTCACGGCTACGAGGCGTGGGGCCCGGAGTGCGTCGAGCGGTTCAACGGCCAGTTCGCCTTCTGCGTCCACGACGTCAAGGGGCGTCGGCTCTTCCTCGCGCGCGACCGATTCGGCGTCAGGCCGCTTCATTTCTGGCACGCCGGCCGGCGCTTCGCTTTCGCCTCGGAGATCAAGGCCTTGCTCGCCTGCCCCGACATTCCGCGCCGGGCGAACGATCTGGCCGTTTACGATTACCTCGCCTACAACTGCTACAACCACACCGACGCGACCTTCTTCGAGGACGTCCGGGCCCTGAAGCCGGGCCACCGCGCCATCTTCGACCTGGATTCGGGTCGGCTGGCCATCGAGCGGTTCTACGAAATCCCGCTCCGCGACCCGGCGGACCCCGGTCTGGCCGCCGCCTGCGACGAGTTCCGCCGCCTCTTCTACGACGCCATTTTCCTGCGCCTCGTCCGGGCCGACGTCGAGGTCGGCTCGTGCCTGTCGGGCGGGCTCGATTCCTCGAGCATCGTCTGCGGCCTTCACGCCCGCGCGCCCGACCGCAGCCGAGGGCACAAAACCTTCAGCCTCACCTTCCCCGACAAACCCGAGGTCAACGAGTCCCACTACGTGGACGAAGTCGTCGCGCGGACCGGCGTCGACGCCAAACGCACCACCAGCCACACCGAGAAACTCCTGGGCAACCTCGAACGACTGATTTACCACCAGGACGAACCCTTCGGCGGTCCCAGCATCTACGGCCAGTGGGAAGTCATGCGCCTCGCCGGCGAGCACCACATCAAGGTCCTTCTGGACGGCCAGGGCGGCGACGAACTCCTCGCCGGGTACTTTTTCTTCTACGGATACCACTTCCTGGAACTGGCGGGGCGGGGCAGGCTGGTGGAACTCGCGCGGGAATTGGGCGGCTACCGGCGCCGGCATCGCGGCGTGTGGGACGGGCTTCTCGCCCCGCTCCTCTTCCTCGCGCCGAAGTTCCTCAAGCGGCGACTGACGCGGCGCTACCTGCGCGTGCCGATCCGGACCGACTTCGCCCGCCGGTGGGCTTCCGCCAGCACCGTCCCCGAAGGGATGTACCGCCGGATGCCGCTCAACCGCGCCCTCAAGATGCGCTTCGAGGTCAGCCTGCCGCAACTCCTGCGCGAGGAAGACCGCAACTCGATGGCCCACTCCATCGAGTCGCGCCTGCCGTTCCTCGACCACCGCCTCGTCGAGTTTGCCATGAATCTGCCCGGCGGGTACAAGATTCACCGCGGCCAGACGAAATACGTCCTTCGGGAGGCGCTGCGCGGCGTGTTGCCCGAGGACATCCGGACGCGCGCAGGGAAACTGGGCTTCGGCACGCCCATCAACGATTGGCTTCGCACGCCGGAAATGTCGGCCTTCGTCCGCGAGGTGTTCACCTCGCCCGAGTTCCGCGGCCGGCCCTACCTCGACCCCTGGGGCATCTTCGCACTCTTCGAGGACCACCAGGCCGGTCGGACGGATTCCTACCAGACCATCTGGAAGGCGCTGAACCTGGAGTTGTGGCTGCGGCGTTTCGTGGACGCGGCGGACGTGGCGCCGCCGTAGAACTGGTTTTCTAACTAAAGGGTGGCGGGTCTCCTGACCCGCCACCCTCCCAAAAACCTTGGAAAGCGCGGCGGTTCAGGAGAACCGCCGCGCAGCTTCTCAGACAGCGCCTCGCGCCCCCGAGCCTGCGCCGAGAAAGGCGCGGACCGCCTCAACCAATCGGGCCTTGAGGGGACTCGTCCGCACCACCGGCCCCGGCCGCGCAAGAGCCGCCCGAACCGCCGACTCCAACTCGCCGATCTCATAAACGATCCACACGCCCTCCATGCGCTCGAGTTCGGCGGCCAATTGGACCTGGTGGTCGTCTTTGTTCAATTCGCCCGCGTCCACGCGTCGCGGCACGATAACCATGGGCTTGTGAAAGCGCAGGGCGTTCAGAACCGTGCCCGTCCCGCAATGGCCCACGATGAGGTCCGCGTCCCGGAAGAGCCGCATCGCCTCGTCGAAGCGGACGTAGCGCACGAACCGCGCGTGTTCCGGCTCATATTTCACCGGTCCGGTTTGAATCAGGACGTCGTGGTCCAGCACGCCCGCCACGCGGTCCATTTCGCGCACGAGCCGCAGAAAATCAATCCCTTCGACGGCCGTTCCCACCGTGACGAAGATCACAAGAGGTTCCCGTGATACTCGGCCTTCGGGCCGTAGAAACCGAGCAGTCCCGGCCATTGGACGAAAACGCGGCCCGCCAGATGGTAGCAAATCCGCCCCGTCAGCGAGGGCGATTCGATGCGCGCGAGCGACTCAATGTAAAGCGTCGGCCGGCGAAAAAGAAACCGCCCCACCACCAGCGCCGGAATGGCGATCTCCGCCCCCGCCGTGATCAGAAAATCCGGCCGCTCCTTCCAGAAAACCCGCGCCAGCATGAACAGGGACGCCAGGAGACTCACGATAACGCCGAACGGCCGCTGATACCGCCAGTAAATGGGCGCGTAATGGATGCGTCCGACTTCCTTAAGTTGCATGCCGCGCACCGCCGGAAAATCCTGCACGCACAGCAGGAAATCCTGTTCCCCCGCCAACTCGTTTGCCAGCGCGAGCATTTGGGTCAAATGCCCGCCCGCGCTGCTTACCAAGGCGATCTTGGCCATGCGTGACCCTCTCAGGCCCGGTTGCACCCCCCTCGCCCAACGGACGTCCAGCCAGGCGCCGCGGGCCTTTCGGGCGCGGTCAGATCGCCGAGGGGTCCGACCCGCCCCCGATCAGCCGGCCCCACACCCGCCGGGCCCGCCGCCACACCGCCCCGCGCACCATCCGCACGCCCGTGCGGAACAGGTCCATCCGGTACGGGTGAAAAAGAATGCTCGAAAGGATCTTGCGGTACCCAAGTCGCACAAACTTCCGGTGGATCCGGCACAGCCGCTCCGCTGACACGTGCTCCGACAGATTGATAAGCGTCTTCGGGTTGATTCCCCCCACATATGTCAACCGGCTCCAGTCCATGTCCAGCGACACAAGCCCTCGCTGCAAGGCATAGTCCCACACGGGCGTGCCCGGATACGGAATCAGCACGTAAATGTCCGTAATGGCGATCGGCGACTTCCGCAGGAACTCGTACGTCTCCATCATCTGGGCCTCGGTCTCGTGGGGCGAGCCGATGATGAACGACCCCGAGACGAAGAACCCGTGCCGGTGCAGAATCTCGATTGCCTCCCGGTTCTCTTCGACCGTCACGCGGTCCTTCAGGTACGCCAGCGTCGCCCCGCATCCCGACTCCAGGCCCATGTTCACGCTGGCGACGCCCATGGCCTTCAGGACCTCGGCCAGTTCGTCCGTGACGATGTTGGCGCGGGCGTTGCAGGTGAAGCGGACGCGGCCGGTTATGTGCCGCTCGTCCATGAGGCGCACGATTTCCTTGAGCCGCGGCAAGTTCGCGCAGAAAAGGTCGTCGTAGAACGATATCAGCGACACGTCGTAGCGTTCGAGGAGTTCCTCCATCTCGGCGACGACGTACTCAGCCGAAAAGAACCGGACCTTGCCCGGCCAGTAGCGCGTCGAGGCGCAGAACGCACACCGGTACGGACATCCCCGCGACGTGAACATGTACGCGTGCCGGTGCACCGGCGCCAGCCCCCGATCAGGAAACGGAATCTCATCGATCGGCTGAATGTGCGTCACCGGCTCCGTCCGGAAGACCGACCCGTCCTCCTCGCGAAACGCAAGGCCCGGAATCCGGCGCAGCCGGTCGCGCGGGAAGCCGCCCGTCTCCTCCCACAAATCCAGGAGCCGAATAATCGTCCGCTCGCCCTCGCCCCGCGCCGCCACGTCCATCTCCGGGTACAGCGACTCGGGAAGCATCGAGACATGAATGCCGCCGACGATCGTCGGAATGCCGCGCTGCTTGGCCAATTGCGCGTAGTACCGCGCCAGACCGAAATAGGCGCTGCACGAACTGATGGCCACCAGGTCCGGCTTGTAATCGTCCAGCGCGCGCCGGATGCGGTGCGTGAAATACCGGATGTCGTACCGTCCGGGGCGCTCGCGATGGATCGCGGCCGAGAGGTACCCGATTCCGAGAGAGGATTGACGCAGATCCAACTCCAAATCCGGGTTCAACGTCGTGATGAAAGCCAACTTCTTCAAATCCAATCCCCTTGGCGCGGTCGGCGCCCTCAGACTCCTCCAGCCGGATCGCACGATCAACACCGTAGCGGCAAGGTATCATATCGGGCAGCCCCTGCAAGTCAAGCGCAGGCGGAAGAACGGTTTGCCCGCCTCGGAAGCCGCCATCCGAGAAAAGGGATTGGACGTTCCGTCCGCCTCCGGTATAATCCCGACCCGCCGGAAGGCGCGCCCAGAAGTGTCGGAACCGGAGCACTGACCATGGCGGTGGAAACCGAATCGGACCGGCGCATCGGGCAGCGCTACGACCGACTGGCCGAAAAGTACGACCGGTCGCGTTTCGGCGGCCCCTTCGGCGAACTCCACGCGGACAACATGCTCCGCCTGATCGACTGGCTCCTCCCGGCCACGCTGAAGCCGTGCAAGGTCCTCGACGTGGCCGCCGGAACCGGCATCGCCGCGCTGCGCCTCGCCAAGAAGGGCCATGCAGTAACCGCCATTGACATTTCCGAGCCGATGGTCAGACTCGGCCAGGCCAAAGCGAGATCGAGTTCTCTTCCCGTCACCTTTGTGGTCGGCAACGCCCGTTCGCTGCCTTATCCCGATGAACATTTTGATCTCCTGGTCTCGGTCATGTTCCTCTATCTAGATTGGAGCCATGAGGACCGTGTCGTATTCATGAACGAGATGCGGCGGGTGTTGAAGCCGGGCGGCCTGTTGGTCCTGGAGGTGCTGAACCCCTTTTGGGGTCCGCTTGTCGAATGGTATCAGCAGTTCCTCGAGGAACGACGCCACACCAAGAGCACGCGCCGCCAGACGGCTGAACTGATCGCAGGATTCAAGGTGCTCACCACGGGCGCCTGCAACTATCCGAAACTGGCCTGGATACACCGGATCTCCCCTCGCTTGGCGCGGTTCCTGGCCCGGATGGGACGCTATCCACCGCTTCGCTGGGTCGGACTGGAACGGTACCTGCTCCTTCAGAAGTTGTAGACGGGAAGCGCCGATGCCCGAAACGCCGCAAGAACAATTTGGCCGCGTCCGCACCCACGTCTTCTGGGAGACGCTGAAGCGTGGCCTGCGGACGTTCCTCCTCTTCCGCCCGTTCGTCAACACGTACCTCGCGCTTCGGACCGGCTCGCTCATCCATCCGCTGGCCTCGATTGATTGGAACGTGAAGGTCGGGCGGCGGTGCTTCATCGGGCAGGCCACCATTGACACGCTCGGCGGGAACGGGCGGATCGAGATCGGCGACGGCGCCATCATCTACACCGGCTGCGACCTCTTCTGCCACCACCGCAGCACCATCCGCATCGGCCGAAACGTCCTCTTCACGCGGCAGGCCGCCGCCGTCACCGGCAACCACGTGTTCGACCGGCGCGACCAGCCCATCATCGCCCAGGGCATCCGCACCGACGACATCACCATCGAGGACGATTGCTGGATCGGGTACCGGGCGATCCTGCTGCCCGGCGTTCACATCGGGCACGGGACGGTGGTGGCGGCAGGGGCGGTCGTCACCAAGGACCTGCCGCCCATGGTCCTCGCCGCCGGCGTCCCCGCCAGGATCCTCCGCGAGCGATAGGGCTCGCCTGGGCTCTGTTGAAAACATGCCTGCCGGCCGGCAGGCGGGCTTTTGTTCTCCCTCTCCCCTTGTGGGAGAGGGGCGGGGTAAGGGTGAAAGAAACAACGACTGATGAACAAGGAACGCCGAACCGCAGAAGGATGAAGGAACGACCCCGGCGCGCCGGGGCCGACCACGACCGGGCGTTTGGCTTTTCCCTTCGGCGTTCTGCGGTTCCTTGTTCGATATTCATTATTCGTCGTTTCCTTCCCCCGCACCTCCGCCTTCGCCCTTCGGGCTACGGCGGACAGGCTTACCCTCTCCCACGAGGGGAGAGGGAGAACAACGGCACGTTTTCAACAGAGCACTCGCCTGCGAAAGGCGCCGCCGTGGGCCTGGAGTGGATCGGCAATATGCTGAACCTGGCGCGCGTCGCGCGCCGGCGCCTGGCGCTCGCCTGGCGCGGCGGGCGCATCGGCCGGCGATGCTCCATCGCGCCGGGCGTTCGGCTGGAGTGCGGGCGCGGCCGGCCCATCGTCCTGGGCGACGGCGTGCGGCTCCAGCGCGGCGTGCGGCTCTCCACTGCCGCCGGCGGGCGAATCATCCTGGAGGACCACGTTTACATCGGCGAATACGGGACCGTCCTGAGCGCCGCCGAAATCCGCATCGCCCGCGACACCATCATCGCCCCGCACGCCCGAATCGTGGATTTCGACCGCCGACTCGACGCACCGCTTGATCCGCGCGCTCTTGCCGTTCAATCCGCAATCCGTCCCGGCGCGCCGGGACAATCCGCAATCGAAGCCGATCCCATCCGCATCGGACGCGACGTCTGGTTCGGCGCCGGCGTCACGGTCCGGCGGGGCGTGCAAGTCGGCGACCAGGCCGTCCTCGGCGCCGGCGCCGTGGCCGACCGGAACATTCCCGACCGCGGCGTGGCCGTCGGCGTCCCGGCGCGGGTCGTCCGTTTTCGCGGCGATTCCTCCGAGAAAGGAAAGAGCCCGGCGTGAAACGCATGTCCTGGCGAATCGCGTGGCTTCTGGTGGGCCTGGGCCTGCTCGCGTGGGTCGTTTGGCGGGCGGACCCCGCCAAGGCCGCCGCCGCCATGCTGACGGCCTTTGCGCATCCGGGGCTGCTCTCGGGCGCCCTGGCGCTTTTCGTCGCCACGCTGGTTGGTTTCTTCGTCAAGTGGCATCTGATGTCGCGTTTGGCCGGGGCCCCGGTGGACGCAAGGCAATCGCTGCGCCTCTTCTCGACGCTGTACCTCGTAGGAACCTTCACGCCGGGGCGGGCGGGGGAACTCGTCGTGCCGCTGCTGATGCGCGGCGGTGGGCAATTGACCGGCGTCGCTCTGGTCAATCGGGTGCTCGAAGGTCTCTGGACCGTTCTTGCCGCGGTCCTTGCCGCGTGGCTTATCTTCCGCGGCGATGCACGGAGCAGCCGCCTGTGGATCCTCGTGGTCGTCCTGGCCGCTTTCGTCGTCGCTGCGGTCATTCTGAGCCGGCGCCGGTTGACGGCCGGCCTCATCGCCCTGGTGCGGGCGTGCCTGGCGCCCTTTCGGCGATTTCGTTCTGCGGCGTGGCTTCTGCGGCTCGAGGAAAAGCACGCCCGCGGCATCGAGCAGTTCTACGACGCCAACGAGCGGATCCTCCGCCCCGCCCCCGTCCTGCTGTTCTGCCTCCTCCTGGCCGCCATCTGGCTGATGATGATCCTGGCCAACTGGCTGCTGGTGTCCGCCGTGGTCCCGCCCGGGGAGAAGGAGATCACGTTCCTCGTCGTCTTCACGGTGATGGTGGTGGGGGCGGCAGCGATGTTCCTGTCGCCCATTCCGGGAGGCGTGGGGCTGAGCGAGTTCACGTCCGTGGCGTTGTTCGGCTATCTGGGGTACCCGCAGCCGGAGTTCGTGTCATTCCTTTTGTTGGCGCGCCTGATTCTGTATGCGACGGTGGGCGTGCTCTACGTGGTCGGCCAAGTCGCCGGTCGGGCGCTTCCCGGGGCCGCCGTGCCCGCCGGCGCGGTGCCGCACGACGCCGGCGCCTAGCCGCCGCGACCTTTGAGGAATCGCAGCAGCGCCCCGCCCACCCGCGTCCGCACCGCCCAGTAGGCCGCATCAAACAGCCGGCACCGCCATCGCGACAGGTCCCGCTCGTAGAAATAGAACGGGTGCTGCGTCGCGCCCCACTTGGCCTTGAACTCTATCAGCGGCGCATCGTCGCGCGAGGAGGTCATAAGGTCGAAGACCTCGCAGCCGCACGCCAGGGCCCGGCGCATCGCCTCCCAGACGACGGCGTCGTTCGGGCAGAGGTTCCGGTGCGTGCCGCTCGAGGCGCCCAGGAAGTAGAAGCACCGGCGAGCGCTATAGAACGTCACGATGCCGGCGACCGGTTCGCCCTCGTAGCGGGCGATGAGCATCTCGCCCCGGCCGCGCGAGACCAACAGGTCCCACGCCTTCTCGATCATTCCGCGCCGCCAGGTCACAATCGTCCGGTTCCGCGCCAT
>Ga0315293_10005943_pt1 | contig 11457 bp, 9 predicted proteins | sample YL17G13_20_MG_FD_203071 | JGI IMG/M metagenome (GOLD analysis project Ga0315293, IMG submission 203071) | Sediment microbial communities from Yellowstone Lake, YNP, Wyoming, USA - YL17G13_20 | ecosystem: Environmental > Aquatic > Freshwater > Lake > Sediment | place: USA: Wyoming | collected... | reverse complement strand
TCAAGTAGGCGTTGATGATTGTATTCCCCAGATAAATCGTTATGATCCCCGCAACCACCAGGAATGGCCCGAACGGCACATATGTCGATCTACGCTTGTCTCTGGCCGAAAAGGCGATAATTGCAAGCCCAATTACCGATCCCAGGAATGAAGCGAGGATGAATATCAAAAGCAGGCTCTTCCAGCCCAGAAATGCCCCCAGCATGGCCGCGAATTTAACATCGCCCAAGCCCATGGCCTCTTTTTTGAATACTAACTCGCCTAACTTCCCGACCAGTAGGAATACTCCTCCGCCGACCGCGATCCCTATAAGCGATTCTTTCCAGCCCACGAATGCTCCCGGCAAAAAACTGACCGCCAGGCCAATTACAATCCCGGGGAAAGTGAAGATATCCGGGATTATTGTAAACTCCAGATCGATGAAGAAGACTGCTATAAAGATCAGCGAAAGATAGGCCGCCGCGAATCCCTTAACATTCAGGCCGAAATAATAAATCGAGAAAACCACTAGTAGTCCGGCCAGGAGCTCCACCAGCATATACCGGGGCGATATCCTGGCCCCGCAATGACGGCATTTGCCGCGCAGAATCAGGTATGAAAGTATGGGAATATTGTCATAGGGCTTGACAGGCTTTTTGCATTGTGGACAGTGCGACCCCGGACTGATTATGGAAATCTCGCGCGGCAGACGGTAAATCAGGACATTCAGGAAACTCCCGAATGTAATGCCGAAAATAAAGGCCAATATCAGTATCATAGGATCATGCATGCGGGCAATATAAAAAAATGCAGAATTCTTTGAAAGGGCAAAAAAGGAAAGGTGCTACATTCTGGCATCATCTATCGTGTTTATCAAAGTGCCCGTCTGGTCGATAGTCCAGGTATCGATCGTGGCATCGTCATCAATATTACCTGTGGCCATGCATGTGAAAGTTATACGGGTGGATGCCATGGTATATAAATATCTGGCGGGAAGCATGACCTCGACATGAATCCGGGCATAGGCGATAGGCGCGGCTGAGGAGGCGATCGCTCCATTAAGGCAGTACGAGTCGCTCAGGCCGAAATAAGCCTCTTGCATGGTGTAGATTTGCTTGAGAAGCCCCTTGGCTTCCGATTGCTTCGCCTTGGTCGCCGCCATCATGAAACGCGGCAGGGCCATAGAGGCCAGGATACCTATGATAACCACGACAATCATCAGCTCAATCAGCGTAAAGCCGTGGTTATTTATTCTTCTTGGCTGTCGCGTTTTCATTGTCGTCTCCTATCGTGCCCGAAATCTTTCCGCCCAATAAGAATGGGGGACGGGTGTTCCGTCCCCCAAGTTTCCCGTTGTGTTAGAGGACCGAATCGTCTTGGTTGCAGACCAGAGTACCCGTGTCGTCAATCTGCCAAATGTCCGTCGTGGCATCGTCGTCAAGAGTTGTCGCCGTCGCGAGGCAGGTGAAGGTATTGGGCGCAGCAGTCATCAAATATACATACCGAGCGGTAGCGCCGATATCAACACCAATCCTGGCAAATGTGGTCGGAGCCAAGGCCGACGCGCTGATGCCGTTAAGGCAGTAGGAGTTGAACTCCTGCCTGTAGGCGTGCTGCATGGTGTAGATCTGCTTTAAAAGCTGCTTGGCCTCTGACTGCTTGGACTTAGTTGTCGAGCGCATGAAACGCGGTATTGCCAGAGCGGCCAAGATGCCGATGATGACCACAACGATCATCAATTCGATCAGCGTGAAGCCTTTGTTGTTCTTCTTCATTTTCCACCTCTCTTAAGATTGGGGTTAGCTGTTTTCCTACTATTGTATCGAACATTGCGGCTGTGACTTTAATGAGAATTGTGGCTGCAAAATCCGGTTCCTCCTATTCTGTTTTCAAACAGCCACAGCCTTATAAGGCAAACGGCATGCCAACGGCGGAGGCTAATCGTAGCGGTCTGCAACGGGTCGCGTATTACCTTGTTTATCAAGAGGTTATGATTAGTAGCCGGCGGCGGTTGCTGCCATTGCCGGTTTCCGCAGAGGCAAGAATCTGGGTTTTGACCATTGCGTTTTGCATAACGCCAAAGAAAAACCTGCTCTCGCCAAGGCCATTTGAGCAACTGATGATTAGATTTGAAACATTGGTGAAATATGTGATATCGGTCGTCAGACCTGAATTACAAATTATTATTTAGTATTCGCGTTTTCCGCCACCGTATTCAATGCAGAGAAATATTGGTCGGCCAGCTCGTGGAGGCCGCGGTCACGGTAATATTCGCCGCGGCATTGCAGCCATAAAACCCAGGTGCGAATGCTTTCAATCTCGGCAGACCCCTTGGCCCGACTAAAATAGATGTCATCCATCGAGGATTCCTGTTCGGCGCCTGTCGTATCGACCGACAAAACATATCCTAACCCCTGCGGATACAGATACCTGGCCAGCGGCCTGCTGGAGTGGTCATATTCGATATATATCGGACTCTTTGTAACTGCGGCGTTAACAAATGCCCTGTAATAATCCTGACGGGGACTATCGGTGTTGATATCGAGATTGAGAGCCTTATTGGACTGTCTCTTGCCCCATTCGTGATCCCAGTTATATATATTCAATATGATTCTGTCATCATATCGATGGGATAAGGCTTGTTCCGCAAGCAAGCTGAAATAAGTATTGTATGACGACGTCAGAATTACCGAACCATCCGGAGAATTACCAAGATAATCCTCAGCCACGGTTTGGGCCGAGGTCACTCTCGAAAGATCGGCCGAGCGAAAATTATTCAGGCAAGGTTTGACGCAAATGGCCAATCCAATAGCCACGGCCAATGTGGCCCCCCTGGCCGAAATGCCCTTGACTGAGGTGCTCGAGGCTTTTCGCGAGACAGCTTGATAGATAAATTCCAGGCCAACTGCCAGGTATATCGTTACGACCGCAAGCGATATAATCAAATAGCCATGGATGTCGAAATTCTCATAAAAATAATTAGCCGCCAGCGTAATTGACAGCAAATTAAGAATGAAAATGACAAGCATTGCCCGGCCGACCGGGCGGCTGTTCAGGCTAAGGTATATCGCTCCGACCGCAGTCAGCAACAATCCCGGCACACCCACCTGCCTACTGATAAGGCCAATGACGAATCCTATCTCATCGATGATGTGACCGAACCACGCGCTCTTGATCGAGGTCGAGAAATCCTTGATGAAAATGTAATTGAGCAGGCTTTTCATATTCGACGGGTCGCCCCAATTCAGCGCGGGATTACCCTGCGCCCTGAGATAGATTATGATATAAAGCCCGAATGCGATCGCGAGCGCCAGCGCCATCCCAACTACGATATGTTTTACTCCGAGCTCTCTCGAGCCTCGCATGAGCAGGAGTAGGCCCGGCACCGCCAGGGCGATTGTCAGGTTGTGAACGCCAAGCATGATACCAAGGAGCACGAAAAAGGATATGCCGGCCGGAGTAATGCCTTGTTCCAGCCTCCTGATCTTGAGCGCAAGGAGTGTCAGCGCCGCGAAACCCGCGAAATTGAGCGCGTAGACCTCCAACCGCGTGGCCTGTATTCCATATGAGAATGAGACCCCCATGAGCGCTGTCGGTATGAGGGCCAGAATAGATGCGAAGACGCTGGGTCTGTGAAAATCAAGACCACTGATAATCTTTTTTATCACCAGGTACCAGAGAACCAGTCCCAAGGCGGCGAAGAAAGCTGAGAATAAATTGAGGGCATAAGCCGGATTCGCAGGGACGAGCCAATTCCATATCCCTGCCAATATCAAGAATGTGGGGAATCCCGGCGGGTGCGGCACGCCATTTGAAAGCACGGCCGCGGTCAGTTCAGCGGAATCCCAAAAGTAGAATACCGGGCAGGCCTGAAAGGCGAAAAAAAGGCCGAAACCGACGAAAATCAAGAGTGGAATCAAAAATCGCGGCATACATTACAGTTTTCGGCATATTTTGAAAATTATGAAGTGCGGTATGCCTCTGCCCCGCCATATTGAGTATCAGGCTCATTCGAACATGATACCCCACGGAACAATTAGGTTTCAGACCACGAGGACTGTTTTGGCAGGATTATTCCAAGCGTCTATAGAGCAAGACGGCCGCGCCGTAAATGAAGAAATTTATGAATATTCCGGTAATAATATAGAACACCATGATAACGGGGATAAGGTCGGGATTCAATAGGCCTATTATTCGAGGGGCGAAATCGGACAAAAGCGCGTTTAATACAAGGCGCAGGATGTTGGGGATGAAAACGATGGAAAAGGTTATCAGAGGATAACGGAAAAAGCCGATAATTCCATCGATTATGGCCTCACCGACTCCCTTATTGTCCAGCACCACCCCCACTACGCCATAAATGAGCATGGCGGTTACCAGGAGGCCCGCCGCTTGAAGAATGACGCCGATGCCGGCCGACATATTCGGCGAACTTCTCATCATGTCCTTCAGGACAACAGAGGGCACATATAAGATAATAAGAACCAGGACGGTTTCAATGAACCAAATCAATAGAAGCCTGAAATAGCGGTCAAAGGCTATCCCAAAACCTTCTTGCATAGTCAGCCACTGACGCGTGAAAGCGCCGTCCAATCGTCGAATAACCACAACCAACATTAAGATCCAGATAGTCGGACCCAGGATAAAGGTCTCATATCCGGCGTAGATCGCAGGCAAGGCAAGGTAGTATCGAGGATAATGAAAGGCTTGCGCCGGCACGAACAGCGATAGTATCGGCTTAATTATGGAAATCAATACCGGAGCGTAAAACCATAGGAACATAGCCATTCCCAGAAGCTGAAAGACAGCGATAATGAGAAACGGCGAATACCACGAAATCTTTAATAGGCTCATGACAAGCTGGCTGTAGACGCTGAGGAACAGACTTATTTTGTCGAGAAGCGAGAGCCTGACCTTCACCATTGGGAACCGCCGAGAAACGATCGGGAACTATGATCGCGCCGGTCGTAGACCTCCATCCAATAGTAATACGTTTTCCCCTGAACGGTATTCCTATCATTATAGGAACTGGTTTCCGCGTTAGGGCTTAAGAAGACAACAATGGCCTGGGCCGGTGTCGAAAGCGTATCCCTGAGGATTCTATAACTTCCGAAATCCGGGATATCAGCAGGCACCCAACTGACAATCAGAAAATTGGTATCAGGGATAACGGCACCGCTAACCTCGCCCGGGACGATATCGCTTAAATGGGCCCTGACCGCATTGGAGGCGGCGCTGTTTCCGCCATTATCGTAGGTTTGGATCACATACCAGTAATTTACCGAATCGATCCCCTCGGGCATGGAAGGGTGATCTAAAAAGGCGGTCGTTCCCGGATCGGTTATGACTCCTATCAACAGGCTGTCATCGCGGCCCAGGTCTTCGCGCCAGGAGAAGATTCTGAATTCTCTGAAATCGTCCAATGCCAACTGACTCCATGACAGGTTAATATCCTCATAATAGTCCGGTTCAGGAAATAGCGGAACAAGGATCGCAGGCTCCGGGGGTTGGTCGATTCCGGTCCGGCCCGAAACGGTATTGGACCAGGCAGAGTTGCCGGCCCTGTCGAGTGATAACACCCCATAGTAATATATAGTATTAGACGATAGGTCGCTGTCGGTGAAACTCACCTCGGTTCCGGAGGCAAAAACCAGAATATCTGAGGTGTCAACCACGCTATTGCTGGAACGGTAGAGCTCATATCGAAGGAAATCCTGATCGTTGCATGCCGACCAAGTGATATCGAGTTGGTCGTAAGTGCCGGGAACCGCCACGACCGGATAAACGACGACGCCCTGGGGAGGCGCATTGGGATTGGTCGAGGCATGAGCCTCGTTGGATCCGCGCCACAAGCCGGTATTGTCTATCACATAGACTCTGTAATAGTATGTCGCGTTCGGCGCCAGGCTGGTGTCGGTCAAAGAAGTTGTCGCGGCCGATGCGATCGACCGGACCAGGAAATCAGTGGAATCAACGCCGGCCGAAGCGGAGCGATATACCCTGTATTGGGCAAAATCAAATGCGATGGAGGCGCTCCAGCTTAATAACAGGCGGTCATGGCGATTCGGTTCACTCGTGATGCTGTAAATCGAGACCGGGTCGGGAGCGCGCCTGACAGAGATATCATCCCGGCAGCGAACCTGGTCGGCCCTGTTGCCGGCCCGATCCGTAAAGCTTCCCCATACGGAGGCATATTCGAAATCGAGGTTGCTGCCGATATCATAATCAGCCTCATATATGCCGTCATCCGCATTTATGTCACCCCGGCTGCCATCGTCAAAAAGGTCAATGGTTGCCTGTTCCTGTCCGATTACGACCAAGGCCTGCCCGTCGATCTCGCGGCTGAAGAGGCTGAAATGGATTCGATCTCCTGCCGTCAACGGTGCACCGGCGGGTGCGAATTTCACCGAATCGACAAACGCCTCGGTGTCGAGTATTATACTGTCGGTGTAATAATTCGAGGTCATGTTGTCGCTGGGGTCCCGGAAGCGGGCATACGCGGCGTATAATCCATCGCCCGGAGGTATTACCCATGGCCTTGACGGCGCGAAACTCTCCCAGGTGGCATTGGCAAAAGCGGAATCATCCGATATTTGCATGTATCGGGTGCCGACCGGCGCCACAAGCGTCAGAGATATATTTCTGCTGTTTGTGAAGCTGTCGCCATCATTGATTATGACCGCGTAAAGATCGGGAACGGCGGATACCGACAGGCAGGGGTAACCCTCGAAATGGGCGCTGCTAACCGCTGCTACCCTGAAGTTGTATGTAGTGCCGTTTAGAAGATTCGACGCCTCATATGACGTCTCTTCAGCCTCACCGAGGAGACGGTAATTGGAGGCGGTAGAATCTGAAATATAGACATGATAAAAAAGCACATTGCTGGCATCCGAAATGGCCCACGACAAATATACGATACGGTCAGCGATCGTCACATGGAGCTCCGCCGGTGTCGGCGGAACATCATATTGCCTCGGTGGGGAAACTGGGCCCGGAATTTGTCTATCGCAAGAGAGGAGTATTCCAAAAGGCATCAAAGCTATCGCCAAAGCATTATGCCAGGAAGTATTTTTCATTAGACCTCCTAAAAACCTATCACATAATTGAGCATGATTCCCCCCTCTTTTGAGGCGCTGACAGTCGGAATAACGACATCGTTCTGAGGGAAGAAAAGGATAGCGTCCAAGACATTGAGCGTCCAGACACCAACCCCAATATAGAAAACCGTTCGACGATCGTTTTCGGTCTTGTACGCGACTCGCTGCGCGGCGTCCTTAACGGCCTTGAGTTCGATGCTCTCCGTTATCGACTGCGCCTCGGCGTATCGCTGGGCAGCGACATCATAATCGGCTCGCTTGTCCTGATAACTCTTGTCGGAAAGGTACAATCCGAGCGCCGAGACTATTGTCCCTGCGAAGTACATGCCGCCCCGGAACGAATTCTCCGAGTAACGCTGACCCCAGCCAGGAATAAAAAGCGATCTTAATCCGGCCTTGAACGGCGTCTTTCGCGAGAGATTGATCTTTACGTTTCTGGAGGTGCCCGGAGCGAAGTCGAGGTCACCTTTCCAATTCTCGTACCCTGGCGAAACGATCTTTGTCTTGTACCGACCCGAAAGATTCGAGGGAAGGCGAGCCGGCGTGCTGGTAACCAGGTCATATTCGCCATCGAGGTAGACTGTTGCTCCTGGCGGGTTGGTGGTAAGGTAATAACCCTGGGCGTTCTGGTCGGCCTGTTGTGCTGATAAGACGGCCGGCATCAGAGAAAAAGCGCACAACAATTTAAGAATATTCTTTGGTAGCCTCATGTGGCAACTCCCTCAAATATTATCCTGGGGCCATGGGCCGCGTTGATTGTCCACAGCATTCGGGATAAATATCTTTGCATTTTTTGCTCTCAAGCGCGCAATATGTAATGAGTATTTATTCAGGGAATATCTATAATATGGCCTCAAACGCAGCAATAAGGTTTCAGGCATCCGGCAACAGCTCCATCATCCCCCAAAAAGAACATACATGATATATCAGGAGTTGGCAAGCTCTTTGTAAGCATAAAAAAGGGGGATTTCGCAATCCCCCGGTTAACTTTGGATACCGTTGTTACATGCCCCGAGCGGTCAGGACCACAATCACTGTCCTGACGATAATTCTCAAATCTTGAAAAATGCTCCAATTGCGGATATAGCGAAGATCGTATACGATCTTCTTGGATACATCCTCGATGCATTCATCATATTTATGCTCTACCTGGGCCAGCCCCGTAATGCCAGGCTTGACTTCGAAGCGGCGAGAATAATCCTTGATCCGGCAGTTGAGATCACAGACGAAATAAAATCTTTCAGGCCTTGGCCCTACCAGGCTCATGTCGCCGATCAATACGTTTATCAGTTGCGGCAGTTCATCAAGCCTGGTGGCCCTTATGAAGCGTCCCACCCGCGTGACGCGGCCGTCGTTTTTCTTGGCCCAGGTCGGGCCGGTCATCAATTCAGCATCGTTGCGCATGCTGCGGAATTTGACAATCATGAATGTCTTGCCATAGCCAACCGCCCGACGTCGATCCTGGTGGGACCTTCTTTCCCTATCACCGGTAACCGCTACCGCACGGCGACCACCCTTGCGACGGTTTTGACCGACTCTTTCCTGCCTATAAAAGATCGGACCAGGGGAATCAATCCTGATTGCGACGGCGACCGCAAACCATAGAGGAGATGTAATAATAAGGCCGAAAATTGCGCCTGCGATGTCAATCGATCTCTTGACCGCAGCCCCAAGATTAATCCCCTGGAATACCACTGGGATAGATCTCTTTAGGCCGAGAATCAATGGCTGATTTAGGATTATTTGAAATGCCAGATAAATGTTGGCAAATAGGATCTCCCCCAAGATGTAATTAAGATAGAATCCAGCTTTCTGGGATATCCCGAGCCCGAAACCCCAAACACGGACAATATCCTCTTCCCAATAATGTCCGAGCGGAGTTGGGGCAAGATATTGATATCTCATACGTTAATCTATCTCCATTTAAGTTTGATTATCAGTCAGTTACTTTGTTGCTGCGTTATTGAGATGCAAATTCATTGCCAAAAACGGTTTGCCAGGCAATGGGAAATTTCAGATTATGACTGAGACAGACATAGCGCGATGCCGAACCTAAGCCATTGCTTTACATAATCTTATATTGAGGAATTGTGGGTAGATTTGTGACTAATAGGCTATGGCACAACTTAAGGTCAATTGAAATTAATAGAATACGCCATGATTATATGCAAAATTATGCAAAAATAATGCAGTAGGACATTTTCGAGGCTATCTAATCTGACTTGAGGTTTTTGTGAAAATAATGGTAGCCATAGTATTTTTCCTTGTAATAATACGGTAGCACTTCCTCAAAATCGTTTAAGACGACCCCGAGGACATTTATCTTCGAATTAGCGAGCAGGTTGGCGGCCCTTTGAACAACCTCGCGCTGCGTAGTGCCACCCCGGATCACCAGAACGACGCCATCGACATGCTCCGCCAGAAGTAGCGGGTCCGAGACCGGAATTATCGGCGGCGAATCGATAATGACATAATCAAAATAAAATCTAAGCTCCTGGAAAATACTGGCTACAGTACCCTGGTCGAGGTAATCGCTGGGTACACCCTTCAGTTTACCCGAGGGAATTACGGTCAGGTTGGGGATAAGAGTTTTGCGTGAAACCAGCTTAAGAGTTGAATCTCCGGCAAGAACATCGCCGACGCCCTCACTATCGTCAATTCCAAAATACAGGTTGATCTTGGGCCGCCGAAGGTCGAAATCAACGAGGGCCACTTTAAGCTTGGTAAGCTCCGCAATTGTAATGGCCAGCAGAGAGCTGGTAAGCGATTTGCCCTCCCCGACCATGGCCGAGGTAACCATTATGGTCTGCAATTTGGGGTCATTTGAAAGGTTTTTAATGTTCGAATAGAGCCGGCGAAATTCGGTGCCGATCGACGATTCTTTATTATAAAACGACAAAATCGACTGGACCGCCTTATTTCTTTTCATCTGACAATCGCCTCCAAGAGGACCTCGAATCCCTTCAGGTCGTTCTGAGAAAGTTTAAGATTCCTGGCGGCCTTAATAAAATCGGGATTTATCTTGAGGGCCTCCTTGAAATGCTCGATGGCCTTGTTATTGAGGAATTTGCCCATTACGGTATAGGCCATTCCCAGTTCGTTGTGCAGGTCGGCGTGGCCGGGATTGGATTTGAGCAGTTCGCTGATCTGCTCGACATATTGTTTGATACCCTCTTCAGTCATACCGCTTTCACCGTGAATATATCTCAAATACATCTCGAGGAGTCGCTCCTCCGATTCATGCGTTATGACCTCACGTCCCATGGCGCTCAGGATCTCATAGGCCTGCTCCAATTTATTTTCCCTCAGAAGATTCATTCCCGTCTCGTAATTCAGGTTCATATAACCCGGATTGAACATAATGGCCTTGCCGAAAGCCTCCTGGCAGTTATGAAGCAGATTCTTGGCAAGGTTAAAATCCTCGCGGACAATTCCGTTCATGATAAAGGCCAGGCCCAGGTTGAAATAGGCTTCATCGTAATAGATGTTCAGCTCGACCGCCTTCTTGAATTCATCGACTGCGGACACGGGCTTTCTCGTACTGAGATAGGCGATTCCGAGCATGTTACGGTAATCCGGGAAAGAAGGGGCCAGTTCGACAGCCTTGCATGACTGCTCGAGAGCTTCATCGAACATGCCGCGGGCCAGGTAGAGCCTGCCAAGCACAAAATGCAGACCAGGCATATCCGGATATTTCTGCACCGCCATGCTGAGGAGTTCGCGGCCCTCGTCATAAAGCTCCCGGTTGCACAGCGTTTTGCCGAGCTTCTCGATTATCTCGGGCTTATCAAGTTGCTGCATCCGCTCCACGAGCCCGAGCAGGGATCTAATATCGGTAAGGCACTGCTGGTGTATTTTGGATACGAAATCAAGGAGAGCGCCGGGCGCAGGATTTTCCGGCACAGGAAAAGCTCTGGTGTTTATCAGCTGCCCGGAGTGAAAGAGCGAGCAGATAATCAGCCGTCGAAGCTCATTTACCGAAGTCTGCAGCAGATACTCCCTGCCCAGACGCCTGAACTTGTCGGTGAAATTAATAGCCGGCATGGGAATCATCCGTTTCTTTTGAAATTTAGGAAAATAATCAACAACACCAATATGAAGCTCACACCGACACCAATCGCGATGGGGACCTTTCTCTTGCCTGCATCCGAGAACGGGATCTCCATCTTGGGTATGGTGCCGATCACTGGCAACTTGAGGTATTCGGTGACGTCTTCGACCTTCTTAAACGAGTTGTCGAGTAGCTCGATGAGAATCACAGCTCCGAATCCGATCATCAGCCCGAGCGCCACGCCCATACCCAAGATTTTCAAGCGCTTGGGCGAATCGGGCGAGAGGGGCAGCGCCGCCGGTTTGATAATAGTAAACCTGGCCTCGGCCT
>Ga0315293_10005941_pt1 | contig 11460 bp, 9 predicted proteins | sample YL17G13_20_MG_FD_203071 | JGI IMG/M metagenome (GOLD analysis project Ga0315293, IMG submission 203071) | Sediment microbial communities from Yellowstone Lake, YNP, Wyoming, USA - YL17G13_20 | ecosystem: Environmental > Aquatic > Freshwater > Lake > Sediment | place: USA: Wyoming | collected... | reverse complement strand
ATGTTCCACCTCTTCACCCACGCCTCCTTCAAGGCGCTTCTGTTCTTAGGCGCCGGCGCGGTGATCCACGCGCTGCATCACGAGCAGGACCTCCGCCGCATGGGGGCGTTGCGCAAGGTGCTGCCCTTCACCTGGGCGATGATGCTGATTGGCACGCTCTCGCTCACGGGCTTCCCCTTCACCGCGGGCTTCGTCTCCAAGGACGCCATCATCGAGGCGACCTACGCCGCGCACTCCTGGGTCGGGAACTACGCCTTCGTGCTCACCCTGATCGCCGCAATGCTCACCTCCTTCTATTCCTGGCGGCTGATGTTCCTCGCCTTCGAGGGGAAGCCGCGCGAGCCGAAAGAGGTGCTCGCGCACGCCCACGAGCCGCCCTGGACCATGGGCGTTCCGCTCGTTCTGCTCGCTCTAGGAGCGCTGCTTCTCGGCGGCTTGTTCGCGCATCTCTTCATCGGCGGAGGTCAGACCGAGTTCTGGCGCGGATCGCTCGTGACCCATGCGGGAGCGCATCACGAGGTGCCGCTCTGGGTGATGCTGGCGCCGACCATCGCCATGACGCTTGGCCTTGCGACCGCCTGGTATTTCTATATCAGGAACCCGCTGGTGCCGTTCGGCCTCGCCAAGCGATTCCGTAGGAGCCACGCCTTCCTGCTCAACGCCTGGTATTTCGACGCGCTTTACGACGCGCTGTTCGTGCGGCCCGCGCAACGGCTCGGCCGGTTTCTGTGGAAGACCGGCGACGGCCGGATCATCGATGGGCTGGGTCCCGATGGCATCTCGGCCCGCGTCATCGACATCACCAACCGCGTGGTCAAGCTCCAGACCGGCTACATCTATCACTATGCCTTCGTCATGCTGGTCGGCGTGGCGCTGCTCATCACCTATTTCATCTTCGCCGGCGGAGGGCTCATGCCATGAGCTATGGCTGGCCGATCCTCTCCACTGTGACGTTTCTGCCGCTGCTCGGCGCGCTGCTGATCGTGCTGCTGCGCGGGCAGGACGAGAGCGCCTTCCGCAATGCGCGCTTCATCGCGCTGTGGACCACGCTCCTCACCTTCGCCCTGTCGCTCATTCTGTGGCGCGATTTCGATCCGCTCACCGCACAGTTCCAGTTCGTCGAGCTGCGTCCCTGGCTCGGTCCCATCAGCTTCCACATGGGCATCGACGGCATCTCCATGCCCTTCGTGCTGCTCACCACCTTCCTCATGCCGCTTTGCATCCTGGCGAGCTGGGTCGCTATCGGCACGCGCGTGAAGGAATATATGATCGCCTTCCTCGTGCTCGAGACGCTGATGCTCGGCGTGTTCACCTCGCTCGACCTCGTGATGTTCTATCTCTTCTTCGAGGGCGGCCTGATCCCGATGTTCCTGATCATCGGCATCTGGGGCGGGCAGCGCCGCGTCTATGCGAGCTTCAAATTCTTCCTCTATACGCTCGCGGGCTCGCTGCTGATGCTGCTCGCTATCATGGCGATCTACTGGGAGGCGGGGACGACCGACATTCCGGTCCTGCTCACCCACGGCTTCCCGCCGGAGATGCAGACCTGGCTGTGGTTCGCCTTCCTCGCCTCCTTCGCGGTGAAGCTCCCGATGTGGCCGGTGCATACCTGGCTGCCCGACGCCCATGTGGAGGCTCCGACCGCGGGCTCAGTGATCCTCGCCGGCATTCTGCTGAAGATGGGCGGCTACGGTTTCCTGCGCTTCTCGATCCCCATGTTCCCGCTCGCCTCCGCCGAATTCGCGCCGCTCATCTTCGCGCTCTCGGTGATCGCCATCATCTACACCTCGCTCGTCGCGCTCGCGCAGGAGGACGTTAAGAAGCTGATTGCCTATTCGTCCGTCGCCCATATGGGCTTCGTCACCATCGGCGTGTTCACCCTGACCATGCAGGGGCTACAAGGCGGCATCTTCCAGATGCTCTCCCACGGCATCGTCTCGGCCGCGCTCTTCCTCTGCGTCGGCGTCATCTACGACCGCATGCATACCCGCGAGATCTCGGCCTTCGGCGGCCTTGCCGACCGCATGCCGGTCTATGCCTTCTGCTTCATGGTGTTCACGCTCGCCAATGTCGGGCTCCCCGGCACATCCGGATTCGTCGGCGAGTTCCTGAGTCTCACCGGCGCCTTCCGCATCAATACCTGGGTCGCCTTCCTCGCCACCACCGGCGTAATCCTCTCGGCGGCCTATGCGCTCTATCTCTATCGCCGCCTCATCTTTGGCAGGCTGGAGAAGGCGAGCCTCAAATTCATCACCGACCTCACCTGGCGCGAGGTCGCGGTGATGACGCCGCTCGTGGTGCTCACCATCTTTTTCGGCTTCTATCCCGCACCCATTCTCGATGCCTCGGCCACCTCGGTCGATGCGCTGATCAAAAGCTACCACGCCAGCCTTGCCGCCGCAGAGCAGGCGCGGCTGGCGCTCATGCCGTAAGGAGCCGTAACCCTTGCTGCAATCGCTCAACCTCGCCGCCGCGCTCCCCGAGCTGATCCTGGCGATCGGCGCCATGGCGCTGCTCATGCTCGGCGTCGCCACCAAGCGCGAGCGGGGCGAGCTCATTCTGTGGCTTGCCGTTCTCCTCCTTGTCGCGGCGGGCGTCTTCGTGGCGAGCGGGTCCGGCACAACGCTGCTGTTCGGCGACAGTTTTATCGTCGATCCCTTCGCGCGGATGCTGAAGCTGCTCACGCTGACCGGAGCGGCCGTCGCGCTTCTCATGTCGGTCGACTATTGGCGCGAGGCCGGAGGGGTGAAGTTCGAGTTCCCGGTGCTGATCCTGCTCGCCTCGACCGGCATGCTGATGATGATCTCCGCCAACGATCTCATCGCGCTCTATGTCGGGCTCGAGCTGCAGAGCCTTGCGCTCTATGTGATCGCCGCCTTCCGCCGCGACTCGGCGCGCTCGGCGGAAGCCGGATTGAAATATTTCGTCCTCGGCGCGCTCTCCTCGGGCATGCTGCTCTACGGCGCCTCGCTGGTCTACGGCTTCACCGGATCGACCGACTTCGCCACCATCGCCGCCACGGTGCAGCCGTCAGGCGCCAATCTCGGGCTCATCTTCGGCCTGGTCTTTTTGATGGCGGGCTTTGCCTTTAAGATCTCCGCCGTGCCGTTCCATATGTGGACGCCAGACGTCTATGAGGGCGCGCCGACCCCCGTCACCGCCTTCTTCGCCGCGGCGCCTAAGCTTGCCGCCATGGCGCTCACCGTGCGGGTGCTGGTCACGGCCTTTCCGGCGGTGACGTTGCAATGGCAGCAGATCGTCGTGTTTCTTGCCATTGCCTCGATGGCGCTCGGCTCCTTCGCCGCAATCGGCCAGACCAACATCAAGCGGCTGATGGCCTATAGCTCGATCGGCCATATGGGCTACACGCTGGTTGGGCTCGCGGCCGGCAGCGCCGAGGGCGTCACGGGCGTGATCATATATCTCGCCATCTACCTGGTTATGACGCTCGGCACCTTCGCCTGCATCCTCGCCATGCGCCGGGGAGGGCGCATGATCGAGGATATCGACGCGCTGGCCGGCCTTTCCCGCACCCAACCCATGATGGCCTTCCTATTGGCGATGCTGCTCTTTTCGCTTGCCGGCATTCCGCCCCTTGCAGGTTTCTTCGCCAAGTTCTACGTGTTCCTTGCCGCCATTCACGCCGGCCTTTATGCGCTCGCCGTCATCGGCGTGCTTTTAAGCGTCGTGGGCGCCTACTACTATCTTCGCATCGTCAAGCTTATGTATTTCGATGCTCCCGCCGGACGCTTCGAGCCGATGCAGGCGCCGCTTGCCGCCGTCCTTGGCGTTAGCGGCGGGTTCATCCTGCTCTTTTTCGTCTATCCGGCGCCGCTTGTGGCGTTTGCCGGAGTTGCAGCCAAGTCACTGTTCTAAATGATCGATCGTTCTTCGACATCGCCCAAGCTGCCGAGCGGCTACCGCCTGCTTCGGATGGAGACGGTCGATTCGACCAATGCCGAGGCGAGGCGGCGCGCCAAGGCCGGGGAGCCCGGGCCGTTGTGGATCTGGTCCGCCCGGCAATCGCAAGGACGCGGCCGTGGAGGCCGCGAATGGGTCTCCCAGCACGGCAATTTGTTTGCGACCCTTCTGGTCGGGGTCAACTGCCCCATCCGCGTGGCGGGACAGCTGGCGCTCGTCGCCGGCATTGTGGCCTTCGACACTATCGCCAAGCTGATCGCCTATGAGGGGCGCTCGGAGCTCCTGCTGAAATGGCCGAACGACGTTCTGCTCGCCGGAGAGAAGGTCGCCGGCATGTTGCTAGAGAATGTGGGCAGCACCGTCGAGAACCGCTCGACCGTCTTGATCGGCACCGGGATCAATCTCGCAAATCACCCGGAGGACCTTCCTCAGCCGGCGGTAAGCCTCGCCGCCTATGGCATGATGGTAACGCCGGCCGACGCGCTCGAAGTGCTCGCGGCGACCACGCATGATTGGCTGACGCGCTGGGGGGACGGCAACTCCTTCCCCAGCATCCGCCGCGCCTGGCTCGACCGCGCCGGACCCGCCGGCCGGGCCTTGCGGGTGAAGATCAACGACGAGGAGCGGGAAGGCGTCTATGCCGGTCTCGACGCCGATGGCGCGCTCAGGCTGCTTACGCCCGACGGCTCCGAGCATCGGATCGCCGCCGGCGATGTCTTCTTCTTGAGCCGGTGAGGCGCCGAAACCCCCATATGTCTCGAAAATCCAACGGAAAGGGAGCCGACTTCGTCTTCCTGCCGCTCGGCGGCGTGGGCGAGATCGGCATGAACCTGTATCTCTATGGCTATGGGCGCGACGGCGCGCGCGAGTGGCTCATCGTCGACATGGGGATCACCTTCGGCAGCGAGACCGAGCCCGGCGTCGACGTGATCCTTCCCGACATTCGCTTCATCGAGGAGGAGCGGCACAACATCGTCGGCTTGCTGCTCACCCACGCGCACGAGGATCATTTCGGCGCCGTGGTGGATCTCTGGCCGCTTCTAGCCGGCGTCCCCGTCTATGCCACGCCGTTTACCGCCGAGATGCTCAAATTGAAGCTCACCGAGGTCGGTCTCCTCGACGGCTTTCCCCTCAAGATCATACCGCTTGGCGACCGCCGCACGATCGGTCCGTTCGACGTCGAGTTGATCAACATGTCGCACTCGATCCCCGAGCCGTCGGCCGTGGTGATCCGCACGCCGCTCGGCGCCGCTCTCCACACCGGCGATTGGAAGCTCGATGAGAACCCCCTGACCAGCGCGCCGACCGACGCCGCCCGGCTGAAGGCGCTCGGCGAGGAGGGGCTCTCGGCGCTGATCTGCGATTCGACCAACGCCGTGCGCGACGGCGTTTCGGCATCGGAAGCCGATGTCGCGGTGACGCTCGAACGCCTCATCCGCGACGCCCCGCAGCTTGTGGCGGTCACCACCTTCGCCTCCAATGTCGCGCGCATCCGCTCCGTGGCGAACGCCGCGCGCGCCGCGGGGCGCGAGCTCGTCGTGGTCGGCCGCGCCATGTTCCGCGTCATCGAGGCGGCGCAGGCCACGGGCTATCTCGACCCTGACCTTCCCTTCCATGAGGAAACGGCCCTCGCCAGGCTGCCCCGGCGCAAGGTGGTGGCGCTGTGCACCGGGAGCCAAGGCGAGACGCGCGCCGCGATGGCGCGCATCGCCCAAAAGGAGCACCCCAACGTGAAGCTCGAGGCGGGCGACTGGGTGATCTACTCCTCGCGCACCATCCCCGGCAACGAGAAGGCCGTGGGGCGCGTGCAGAACGCGCTGGCCGACATGGAGGTCGAGGTCATCACCGATCAGGACGCCCCCGTCCACGTCTCGGGCCATCCCCGCCGCGGCGAGCTCGAGCAGCTTTATGGCTGGGTGAAGCCGCAGGCCGCCATCCCGATGCATGGCGAAGGCCGGCATCTGGAGGCCCATGCCAAGCTCGCCGAGAGGCTAGGCGTGAAGCAGGTGGTGCGCGCACGGAACGGGACCATGGTGCGGATTCTGCCGGGGCCCGCCGAGATCATCGACGATGTGCCGGTCGGGCGGATTTACCGCGACGGCATGATCCTCACCCGCGCCGGCGACGGGCAGGTGCGCGAGCGCCGCAAGCTGAGCTTTGCCGGGTCCGTGGCTGTGTCGCTGGTTCTGTCGGAGAAGGGCGTCTTGCTCGCCGAGCCTGAGGTCGCCTTGACCGGGATCCCCGCGACCGACAATGAAGGAAGGCCGTTTGCGACCATTGCGCGGGACGCCGCGATCGGCACCATCGAGAGCCTGCCCAAGCCCAAGCGCAAGGATCACGCGCTGGTGAGCGAGGCCGTCCGCCGCAGCGTCCGTGCCGCCGTCAATCAGGCCTGGGGCAAGAAGCCCGTGTGCTCCGTGCTGTTGACGGTGCTATAGCGCTGACTCGGTTGTGATAAGACTCGTCATTGCCGGGCTTGATCCGGCAATCCACTCCACTGGCCTTTCCGATTGCTGAGCCGTAACGGCATGGATGCCCGGATCAAGTCCGGGCATGACAATAGAGAGAAGAGAGATGATCGGCCGTTTGAACCATGTCGCCATTGCCGTGCCGGACCTGAAGGCCGCGATCGCGGTCTATCGCGACACGCTCGGCGCTCATGTCTCCGACGAAGTCGACCAGCCCGAGCATGGCGTGACCACGGTATTCATCGAGCTGCCCAACACCAAGATCGAGCTGCTCGGCGTGCTCGGCGACAAGTCGCCCATTGCCGCCTTCCTCGAGCGCAATCCGAATGGCGGGATCCATCATCTCTGCTACGAGGTGCCCGACATCAGAGAGGCGCGCGATCGGCTGGTGGCGCAAGGCGCGCGCGTGCTGGGCCAAGGCGAGCCCAAGATCGGCGCCCATGGCAAGCCGGTGTTGTTCCTGCACCCGAAGGATTTCTGCGGCACGCTGGTCGAGCTCGAGCAGGCTTAAGCGCCATGACACTCGCGTTCGCCGCCGCCATCTATTTCGTCATCTGGTGGATCGTGCTTTTCGCCATGCTGCCGATCGGCGTCCGCACCTCTGAGGAGGCGGGAGAGAAGACCACGCCCGGGAACGCCGAGAGCGCGCCGCATGTGCCGAACCTGCTGCCGAAAATGGTGGCGACGACAGTGGTTTCGAGCATCGTCTTCGCCGGGCTCTACGCGATCGTCGTGCATCACGTGATCACGCTCGACCAGATCCCGTTCTTTCCGCGCTACGACCGCGTGCAGTGAGGGATTTGCCCCGCGACCCGCGATTCAGATCGCTGAGGGCAAGATCGCTTAGGGCAAAAAAAAGCAAGGTCGAACCGACCTTGCTTCAGTAACACGAACTCCTTGAACTCCGGCCCGCGAGGCTCGCCCGTCGGTTTCGACAATCGAGATTGCTGGCTTTAAGAGCGGCTGCACCGATGTTCGGCGCGCCTGGAGTTACTTCCTCCCAAGACTTGGACCTAGTCCAATCTTAACGCTTAACTCCGAGATCGCTATGGTCCCGATCGCTCCACGTTGTGCGGAGCACACTAGCGTGGCAGCGCCAAATTGTCACCATGATTGTCGCCGACTGGCGCAGATTTATACTTGACGCCCTGTCTTGACAAAGCGCGTTTGCTTCAAACCGGGCGAAACAAAGAATTTTCATGGCATCGTGGCGGCGCCTGTTCTGCCTTCGGAATAGGCAGTCTCCGTCAGCCGGCGCGCGTGCCGAGAAGGCTCCGCTACCTGCCGTTGCGCGGGCCCTGATCTGCCCCACGCTAGAGGCGCTCCACGAAATGTCTCAAGGGCGCTCTTAGCTGCGCGAGCCGTGGGGCGAAGCCCGCTTCCTTTCCCAGCATTGCTTACCTTCGCGAAAGTAAGCTATTAGCCGCGCCAAGGGGACCCGCGGGGGAAGCAAGGCCCCTCGCGAAGGCATGGCTTGTTTCCAACGGCGGCGCGACCCCCGCATCCGCCCCAACGCCCGAAAAAGCTGCCCATGCGCCTCAGCCGCTATTTTCTGCCGCTCCTTCGCGACGATCCCAAGGAAGCCGAGATCGCCTCGCATCGGCTGATGCTCCGCGCCGGGATGATCCGCCAATCGAGCGCCGGCATCTATTCGTGGCTTCCGCTTGGGTTCAAGGTCTTGAGCAAGATCGAGCAGATCGTGCGCGAGGAGCAGGATCGCGCCGGCGCGCTCGAGCTGCTCATGCCCACGATCCAGCCCGCTGAGATCTGGAAGGAGAGCGGCCGCTACGAGGTCTACGGCAAGGAGATGCTCAGGATCGCCGACCGCCACGAGCGCGAGATGCTGTACGGCCCGACCAACGAGGAGCTGATCACCGCGATCTTCCGCGACGCGGTGAAATCCTACAAGGATTTGCCGCGCATCCTCTATCACATCCAGTGGAAGTTCCGCGACGAGATCAGGCCGCGCTTCGGCGTCATGCGCGGCCGCGAGTTCTTGATGAAGGACTCCTATTCCTTCGATCTGACCGTCGAGGACGCGCGCAAATCCTACAACAAGATGTTCGTCGCCTATTTGCGCACATTCGCCCGCATGGGGCTGAAATCGGTGCCGATGGTGGCGGAGACGGGCCCGATCGGGGGCAATCTGAGCCACGAGTTCATCATCCTCGCCGAGACGGGAGAGAGCGAGGTCTATTGCCACCGCGACCTCATCGAGCTCGACCCGCCAGGCGCCGACATCGACTATGCGAGCGATCTGTCCCCGATCGTCGATGCCTTCACCGGCAAATACGCCGCGACCTCGGAGAAGCACGATGCCGTCCGCTTCGACCGTGAGGTGCCGGCGCCGGACCGCCTGACCGCGCGCGGCATCGAGGTCGGCCACATTTTCTTCTTCGGCACGAAATATTCGGAAAGCATGGGATGCAAGGTGCAGGGACCGGGCGGCGAGCTCGTCACGGTGCAGATGGGCTCTTACGGGGTCGGCGTGTCGCGGCTCGTGGGCGCCATCATCGAGGCCTCCCACGACGAGGCCGGCATCATCTGGCCGAAATCCGTGGCGCCGTTCGACGTAGCGCTGATCAACGTCAAAATGGGCGATTCCGGGACCGACCGGGCCTGCGAGGACATCTATGCCAAGCTTCAAGCCGCCGGCTTGAGCGTGCTTTACGACGACCGCGACGACAGGGCAGGGGCCAAATTCGCGGCCATGGACCTGATCGGGCTCCCCTGGCAGATCATCGTCGGCCCCAAAAGCATCGCCGCCGGCGAGGTCGAGCTGAAGGAGCGGGCCACCGGGGCCCGCCATAGTCTCACCTTCGAATCCGCATTGAATCGCCTGGTCACGTCGGCGAGCGAGGCATGAAGGGAAGCGGCATGAGCGCAGAGACAAGCACGCGGGCTTTCGCGCCCTTCGAATGGATGGTGGCGCTCCGCTATTTGCGGGCGCGCCGCAAAGAAGGGTTCATCTCGGTCATCGCGGGGTTCTCCTTCATTGGCATCATGCTCGGAGTGGCCACGCTCATCATCGTCATGGCGGTGATGAACGGCTTCCGTCAGGAGCTGTTCAACAAGATGCTCGGGCTGAACGGCCATGTCGTCGTGCACAGCCTCACCAATTTCACCGACTATGACGACGTGGCGGCGCGGATCCGCGCTGTTCCAGGCGTCAAGTCGGCGCTTCCCCTGGTCGAGGGGCAGGTCATGATATCAACGCCGTCCACCTCGAGCGGCGCTCTGGTGCGCGGGCTTCGCGAGGCCGATCTGAAGCAGCTGAAGGCCATCGACGACAATATCCGCTTCGGCACGCTCGACGGCTTCGACACATCGCCCGGAGTGGCGCTTGGCAGCCGGCTTGCCAACGAGCTTAATGTGAAGGTCGGCGACCAGGTCTCGCTGCTCACGCCGCGCGGCGCCTCGACCGCGCTCGGCACCGCGCCAAGAGTGAAGCGCTATCCGGTGGCGGCGATCTTCGAGATCGGCATGTCCGAATATGACGCCAGCATCCTCTTCATGCCGCTCAACGAGGCGCAGCTCTATTTCAACCAGCCCGGCAGCGTGACGGTGCTGGAAGTCGTGCTCGACTCGCCCGACGAGGTGGGCCAGCTCGCGCCGAAGATCGTCACCGCCGGCGGATCGAGCATCTATGTCAGCGACTGGCGGCAGCGGAACGCGACCTTCTTCACCGCGCTCCAGGTCGAGCGCAACGTCATGTTCCTCATCCTCGCGCTGATCGTGTTGGTCGCGGCCCTCAATATCATTTCCGGCCTGATCATGCTGGTGAAGGACAAGGGCCACGACATCGCGATTTTGCGCACCATGGGCGCCTCGCGCGGCGCCATCATGCGCATCTTCTTCATCACCGGCGCGAGCATTGGCATCGTTGGCACGTTCGCGGGCCTCATGCTCGGAGTGCTTGTCTGCGCCAATATCGAACATCTGCGCGAGTTCGTCGGCTGGCTCACCGACACCGAGCTGTTCGCGCCCGAGCTCTATTATCTCACGCAGCTGCCGGCCGAGATGGACAGGGGCGAAACGGTCTCGGTCGTCGTCATGGCGCTCATCCTCTCGATCCTCGCCACGCTCTATCCGTCCTGGAGGGCCTCTCGCCTCGATCCGGTCGAAGCCTTGCGCTACGAGTAGAGCCGAAGGTGGACAGCCCCAAACCAGCGCCGGTGCTTCGCCTTGAGCGGCTTGAGCGCGCCTATACCCAAGGCAATCGCCGCATCGACGTGTTGAAAGGCGCCTCCGCCGACTTCTTCCCGGGCGAGGCCGTTGCATTGCTCGGGCCTTCGGGCGCGGGCAAGTCGACGCTGCTCCACGTCGCGGGCCTGCTCGAGCGGCCCGACCGGGGGGCCGTGTTCATCAACGGCGTCAATTGCGTCACGCTGTCCGACAAGGAGCAGACCCGCATACGGCGCATGGAGGTGGGGTTCGTCTATCAGTTCCATCATCTTCTGCCGGAGTTCTCCGCGCTCGAGAATGTCGTGCTGCCCCAGCTCATTCTTGGGCTCACGCGCAGACAGGCGGAGACGCGGGCGAAAGAGCTGCTGGCGTCCCTCGGCCTGGAAGAGCGCTGGGATCACCGCCCGTCGCAGCTTTCCGGCGGCGAGCAGCAGCGCGTAGCGATTGCCCGAGCGCTTGCCAACGGTCCGAAAGTGCTGCTCGCCGACGAGCCCACCGGCAATCTCGATCCGCCGACCGCCGAGCGCGTGTTCGAGCAGCTTCTGAAATTGGTGCGGCAGTCGGGAGTCGCCGCGGTGATAGCGACGCATAATCTCGACCTCGCCGCCCGCATGGCCCGCACCTTGCGCCTCGCCGACGGCCTCCTTGTGGAGGAGGAGGTCGTGGTGGCGATCGCGACCATCGCCCGGGGCTAGTCCCATGCTGCTTCGATATTGTCTCTAGATATTGTCTGTAGAACAAAAGAAGAACATACTGCCGGGCACGCGGATAGCGGGGATATGTCCGACTCTCTCTTCAACGGAGCAGCCGAATCCGAGAGGGTGGGCGGGCACGAGACTTATCGTTCAGGAGTGGGTCTTAAGGCATGGCGGACGGGACTGAGCCC
>Ga0315293_10005940_pt1 | contig 11460 bp, 7 predicted proteins | sample YL17G13_20_MG_FD_203071 | JGI IMG/M metagenome (GOLD analysis project Ga0315293, IMG submission 203071) | Sediment microbial communities from Yellowstone Lake, YNP, Wyoming, USA - YL17G13_20 | ecosystem: Environmental > Aquatic > Freshwater > Lake > Sediment | place: USA: Wyoming | collected... | reverse complement strand
AGTGCTACCTCGATTTGGTCCTCGGAAGGCTCACGAGCGGTCATCCGTTGGAGCCAAAGACCGGGCTTGATGAAAACTTGCATGCTCTTCCTCTCTCGCTTTTTATCGGCGAATCGGATGATCTCATAAGCGAGCCCTGCGATGAGAGGAATGAAGACCACCCGAGAGGCCACTTTATATCCGAATGAAAGGTGGTGAGGGATGAGGGCGAAGACCAAAATGCTCACCACCATGACGATGAGAAGGAAGCTCGTCCCACATCTGGGATGAAGATAACTGAAGCCCTTTACCCGATCGGCCATCAACACCTCACCGGACTCGAAGGCGAAGATCGACTTGTGTTCGGCGCCATGATATTGAAAGATCCGTCGAATCTCTTTAAAAAAGGAGATGGCCCACAGGTAAGCCAGAAAGATCATCAATCGAATGATTCCATCCACCAGATTGAAGAGGATTCCGCTTGTGGAAACCATGGGGATGGCAAACCGCAACCACTTCGTCAAAAAGAGAGGGATCAGGAAGAAAAGGAAGATGCCGAAGCAGAGGGCGAACGTAAAGGTGAGACCCATGGTCCAGGAGCTGACTTCTTTCTCTTCTCCAAGGGACTGATTGGCTGAAAAGTTGAGAGCCTTCATCCCTAAAATTAAGGCAGAGAGTAAGTTTATCACCCCCCTGATCAAGGGAAGTTTGGAAAAGAATTTCTTTTCAGAAAAAAAGTCCAACTTCTCCCGTTTCACCACAATCTCGCCATTCGGTTTTCGGACCGCAATCGCCATCGAATTGGGAGACCTCATCATCACCCCTTCGATCACGGCCTGTCCGCCGATTCGAATTCGATCCTCCCCTTTTTTAGGGATAGATGGATTGGATAGAGAATATCCCTGCTCGGGATCTTTTCTCCCAAAGAACATTTAAACCCTCCAAATGAACCCTGTTGTTAAAAAATTGGCGAAAACTGCCCTTTCTTCGATTAGCACAAATAATACAAACTTCTTAGAGATAGACTAAAACATCCCGTCTCTTCAAAAGACATTTTTATACAATAGGGTGAACTAATGCTGAATGCCTGTTAAAAAAATGACAGACAGAAAGACAGGGGTATAGGATGACCCTTCGGTCCCGCAGAAAAAGGGGTACCCAAGGGTGATGGATCGGGATGCATCGTGATGAATGGGGGAGTCTGAATTATTACTTCGGATTTTCTTTTTTCCCATATTTTTTCTGAAACCGTTCAATTCTTCCAGCGGTATCTAAAAGTTTTTGTTTTCCGGTAAAAAAAGGATGACATTTGGAGCAGATCTCTACATGGATCTCCTTTTCCGTACTCTTCGTCTCAAGGGTAGCTCCGCAGGCACATTTAATCACCGTATCAAAAATCTTTGGGTGAATATCTTTTTTCATCTTAACAGCCTCCCCTTTACCATTTTACTGATTTTCCACAATCTTTCAACTATTTCAAAAAATATCGTGATAGTGATCGTCTCATAAATCTACCATCCCTAACACCAATACCCCTATTGATTCATGGAGTCGAGGAAGTCCCGATTGCTTTTCGTGGCTTGCATCTTCTCCAGTAGAAATTCCATGCTCTCTACGGTGTTCATCGCCTGAAGGACCTTTCTCAAGAGCCAGATGCGGTTGATATCGTTGCGGTCGAGGAGTAGCTCCTCTTTTCGAGTACCGGAGCGTTGAATATCAATGGAGGGAAAGACCCTTCGATCCACCAAGCGCCGGTCTAAATTGATCTCCATATTTCCTGTCCCTTTGAACTCTTCGAAGATCACCTCATCCATACGGCTTCCTGTGTCAACCAAGGCGGTGCCAATTATGGTGAGGCTTCCCCCCTCTTCAATGTTCCTGGCTGCACCAAAAAAACGCTTTGGTCGCTGAAGGGCATTGGCATCGATTCCTCCGGAGAGGACCTTTCCGCTAGGTGGGACAACCGTATTGTAGGCCCTGGCCAGGCGGGTAATGCTATCGAGAAGAATGACGACATCCTTTTGATGTTCGACCAACCGCTTGGCCTTCTCGATCACCATCTCCGCCACCTGAACGTGGCGCGAGGCCGGCTCGTCAAAAGTGGAACTGATGACCTCTGCATCGACGGACCGCTCCATATCGGTCACCTCCTCGGGTCGCTCATCGATCAAGAGGACGATGAGGATGATCTCTTTATGGTTGGCCGTGATGCTATGGGCGATCGTCTGGAGGAGCATCGTCTTACCGGTCCTTGGCGCAGCAACGATGAGTCCCCGTTGTCCTTTTCCAATGGGCGTGAGAAGGTCCATCACCCGAGCGGAGTAATTTTTAGAATCATTTGCCGCTTCCAATTGGATTTTCTCCTGAGGATAAAGGGGAGTGAGGTTGTCGAAGAGAATCTTATCCCTGGCCACCTCTGGGTCTTCATAGTTGACCAATTCAACTTTCAACATGGCGAAGTACCGCTCCGTATCTTTAGGCGGTCGAATCTGACCCGAGACGGTGTCACCGGTTCGAAGGTTGAATCGCCGGATCTGGGATGGGGAGATGTAAATGTCATCTGGCCCGGGTAGATAATTGTAATCAGGGGCTCTCAGAAAACCAAACCCATCGGGCAGGATTTCCAACACCCCTTCCCCAAAGATCAGGCCATTTTTCTCCGTCTGGGCTTGAAGAATAGCAAAGATCAATTCCTGCTTTCTCATCCCGCTCGCCCCTTCCACATTGAGCTCTTTGGCGATCTTGTACAGTTCATTAATCTTCAACTTTTTCAAATCCTTGATGTTCATAGTTTCTCCCTTTACCCTCCCCTTTTGCAGTTAACGCTACGCGCAGAGCGCTGGCCTGCGGTAGGCAGGCTAAGCGTTTAGCCTCTTTTTTTTGTCTGAAGCACAACCTTTCTTAATTCTTTAAAAACCTCTTTCGCCCTTTTCTTCGTCTCCTCAAGAGATCCCTCATTTCGAATGACGAAGTCTGCCAAATTTACCTTCTCCTCGACGGGCATCTGAGAGGAGAGGATTCTCAGGGCCTCCTCGGGGCCTATCCCATCCCGCTCTTTCAATCTTTCAATTTGCTGCGTCTGAGTTGAAGCGACCACAATCAGTTTATCCATTTCTCGGTGATCCCCAAGTTCCACGATGAGCGGCGCATCGATCACCACGATCGCTTCGGAATCCTTTTGCCCAATCTCTTTTGTTCTTCGATCCATCTCCTCCTTAATCCGAGGATGTAGGATCTGGTTTAGGAGTTTCCTCTTCTTCGGATCCGCAAAGACTTTATCCGCCAATTTTTTCCGATGAATAAACCCATCCTCTTGAAGGATTTCCTTGCCAAATGCCCTGATTAACTCATTCCAGGCGGGTTTGTGGGGTTGAACCAGTTCCCTAGCAATCTGGTCTGCATCGATGATATAAGCGCCCTCTTCTTTTAAGACTTGGGAGACAGCCGTCTTTCCGCTCGCCACCCCTCCCGTCAATCCGACGATGAGCATTCTTCTTGGAGTCTCCTAAATATCGAGGCGTTGGACATAGAGGGCATTCTCCTCGATGAATTGGCGCCTTTGCTCCACCTCATCGCCCATTAAGATGCTGAAGATTTCATCGGCCGCGATGGCATCTTCTACCTTCACCTTGAGGAGTGTCCGGGTCTCTGGGTTCATCGTAGTTTCCCAGAGTTGTTCGGGGTTCATCTCTCCCAACCCTTTATATCGTTGGATGCTCAGCCCCTCTCTTCCCAATTGATTCAGGGATTGAAGTAGTCCTTCCTCTTGATCGATGGTCACGTTCTTTCCTTTCTCCACCAAGGTATAGGGAGGGGGGGCCATTTCTTGGATCTCTTGACGAACCTGAAAGAGATGGCGATATTCAACGGAGGAGATGAGATCCCAATGGACTCGGCTTCGCAGATCTTTTCCATTCGATTCTTGAACTTCAAAACCGAAGAGGTTGTGCTCTTCATCCCAAACCAGATCGAAGACCTCAAAACCACTATTTCTCAATCGCTTCTGAAGCTCGGCAATCTTCTCCTTCTCCTCAAAAGTCGATTTGTTCCGAACTCCATTTTCAAGGAAGAATTGGATGAGGGTTCGGGAATACCCCTTTTTCTGGATCCGTTGCATCAAATCATGATAGGAATAAATCTTTTCTAAGAGTAAACCGAGCCTCTTGTCGGTCAATTTTTTATTCGTGGACTGGACGATCACCTCACTCTTGTTGATGGCCCGGTTCATGAGATCTCGGTTGAAGGCCTCTTCATTCTTAATATAGGTCTCGCTCTTTCCCTCAATCACTTTGAAGAGCGGAGGCTGGGCAATGTAGAGATGTCCCCTTTCGATCACCTCTGGCATATGGCGATAGAAAAAGGTGAGGAGTAAGGTTCGGATATGGGATCCATCTACATCCGCATCGGTCATGATGATGATGCGGTGGTAACGAAGTCGATGGATATCATAGTCCTCCTTCCCAATCCCTGCCCCCAAGGCGGAGATGAGGAGGCGAATTTCTTCGTTGGCCACCATCTTATCAAAACGAGCCTTTTCCACGTTGAGGATTTTCCCTTTAAGGGGAAGGATGGCCTGGATGGTTCGATCCCGGCCCTGTTTGGCGGAACCTCCTGCTGAATCGCCTTCCACAATAAAGATCTCGCTGAGCGCAGGGTCCCTTTCCTGACAATCGGCCAATTTTCCGGGGAGGGATCCTCCTTCCAGGGCCCCTTTTCGACGGCTCAGTTCCCGTGCCTTCCGAGCGGCTTCTCTGCCCCGAGCGGCATCGATCACTTTTGAGATGATCTTTCTGGCGACGCCAGGATTTTCTTCAAAGTAACTCCCCAGTTTTTCATTGACCAGGGCCTCCACCAATCCCTTCACCTCGCTGTTCCCCAGTTTCGTTTTGGTCTGCCCTTCAAATTGAGGTTCTGGAATTTTTACGCTGATGACCCCTGCCAATCCTTCTCGTATATCTTCTCCCGTGAGGTTCTCTTTAACGCCCTTGAGAAGATTGGCGCTGGTCGCATATTGATTGATCGTACGAGTGAGGGCGCTTTTAAAGCCGATGAGGTGGGTTCCCCCTTCATTCGTATTGATGTTGTTGGCGAAGGAAAAGAGGTTTTCGGCATATCCGTCGTTATACTGGAAGGAAATCTCCACGTCGATTCCATTCTTGACGCCTTGTACGAAGATGGGTTTCGGATGGATACAATTCTTATTTTTATTAAGGTATTCGATGAAGGAGATGATTCCTCCTTTGTAAAAGAAGTCGTGCCGCTTTTCCGAACGTTCATCCTCGATGCTGATGGAGAGCCCTTTGTTTAAAAAAGCCAATTCTCTTAAGCGCTGAGAGAGGATGTCGAAACTGAAATTGACGGTTTCAAAGATTTGGCTGTCGGGTTTGAAACGAACCTGCGTTCCGGTATGTTTGGTTTTCCCGATGACTTCCAGTTTGGTTTTGGGCTCTCCCCTCTCATAAGTCTGATGATAAACCTTCCCGTCCCTTCGTATCTCCAGATCAATAAATTCGGAGAGGGCGTTGACCACCGAGAGCCCCACCCCATGGAGACCTCCGGAGATCTTGTAGCTGCGGTTATCAAATTTGCCTCCCGAGTGGAGTTTGGTCATTACCACCTCGACAGCAGGACGATTCTCTTTCTCGTGGAGATCGACAGGTATGCCACGGCCGTCATCTCTGACCGTGACACTGTTATCGATATGAATAATCACATCGATCTTGGAGCAATATCCCGACAGGGCTTCGTCAATACTGTTATCCACCAATTCATGAACCAAATGGTGAAGGCCTTCGACCCCGGTATTTCCAATATACATCGCAGGCCTTTTACGGACGGCTGACAATCCTTCCAGGATCTTGATTTGTTCAGCCGCATATTTTTCCGTCTGTTCTTTCATCCCTTCTCCTTAAGTCATGATAAATAAGGGTGATTTACCCATAGGCTCTATTTAAAGCCTCATCGGCATGATGATACAAAATTGATTGGAGATCCCCGGGGTGGAAGAGGAAGGCCTAAGGATCCCAGGATTTCCTTCATCCTTCAACTCCATGAGGATCTCTTCGGCATCGATCACATTGAGCGCCTCAATTAAATATCTTGCGTTAAATCCAATCTGGATAGGAGGTCCTTCGTAAGCCACCTCGACCTCTTCTTTGGCGTCTCCGAAGTCTTGATGAGTGGAGGACATCTCCACAGAATTTTTTTTGAGAGAAAATTTTACTCCCTCCATCCTTTCGCTGGCCATGGTAGAAACTCGCTTTAGGCTGCCGACCATCTTCTCTTTAGCCATCACTAATTTTTTATCATTCCCTTTTGGAACCACCTGTTCGTATTCTGGAAATTCACCATCAATCAATCGAATCAACATGAGAGACTTTCCTATTTTAAAAAAACCGTGGGTGGTATTGAAATAGATTCCCATCTCCCCTTCCCCATCTCGTTCTCCAATGATTTTTTTAATCTCCAAGACGCCTTTTTTGGGAATAATTATTCCTTTTTCCTCAATGCCGCGAATTTTTTGATTCTCTCGATCGATTAGAGAGAGACGATGGCCATCCGTAGCAACCATTCTCAATATCTCTTTTCCCTCTTGTTTACTCTGTGCAAAGAGAACCCCATTGAGGTGATATCGAGATTCTTCATTGGAGGCAGCAAAAACCGTTTTTTCTATCATCTCTCGGATGAGTCGAGTCGAAACCATTGAAAAATTTTCCTCTTGATAGTTGGGAAGAGAAGGAAATTCTTCTGGATCTAACCCTGCAAGATTAAAGATGGATTTTCCACATTGAAGGGTAATCCATTGATTATCTTTCTTCTGTATAGTGATGGTCTCCTCGGGTAATTCCTTTACAATTTCATATAATTTCTTTGCGGAAACAGAGGCCTTTCCTTTTTGATGAATTTTTGCAATTAATTCTTCACGGATTCCTGTTTCTAAATCTGTTCCAGTAAGATAGAGAGAGTTTTCCTCCCACTCTAATAACATGTGGGATAGAATGGGAAGGGTTGTTTTTCTTCCTGCTACACTTTGCATTAAACCTAATCCTCTTAGGAACTCTTTTTTGTCAATTTCAAAATTTATCATATTTGCCTCCTAATATTATTCTTTATATATTCTTATTACGTAGTCACCGTCTATGTCTGTGGAAATGAAGAAAAAGGCCCTAACTTAAAAAAAAGAAATAGCATTTATATGTTGAATCTTCGCTCAAGGGGTTTGGGAAATCTGTTTCATTTTAAAAAATGGACTCTCTCTCCTCATTCATTCACAACATTTCCACCTTATTTATGATTTAATTCGACCTTGCAAAGTTTCTATCATTTCTTTAAAGGAAGTCTCTTTGGACATCTTTTCTTCCACTTTTTTAATGGAATGAAGAACGGTCGAATGATCTTTTCCTCCAAATTTATCTCCAATTTCAAGTAACGAGGCATTGGTTAATTTTCGCGATAAAAACATGGCGATCTGTCGAGGGACTACATAACCCTTACTTTTTCTTTTCACCTTTAAATCTGAAATTTTAATATTGAAAAAGGTTGAAACAACTTTTTGAACTAGATCGATAGAGACGAACTCCTCTTTGGGTTTAATAATATTTTTCAAAACTTCTTTGGCTAACTGGATATCAATGGGTGTTTTGGTGAGGGAAGCAAAGGCGCCGATACGAATGAGGGATCCCTCTAAAACCCTAATATTGGAATCAATTTGAGAAGCGAGAAAGAAAGCGACATCATTGGGGAGAGAGATATTTTCCGTTTCGGCTTTCTTTCTTAAGATGGCGACCTTGGTTTCAATGTCTGGAGGTTGAATGTCAGCGATCAAGCCCCATTCAAAACGAGATCGGAGTCGTTCTTCGAAGTTGGGAATATCCTTTGGAAACTTATCGCTGGTGACGACGATTTGCTTCCGTGCTTCATAAAGGGAGTTGAAGGTATGGAAGAATTCGGCCTGGGTCCTCTCTTTCCCGGCAATGAATTGGATGTCATCGATCAAGAGGATATCCATCCTTCTAAATTTATTTCGAAACTCATCCATCTTCTCATATCGGAGCGAATTGATCAACTCATTGGTGAACTCTTCCGAGGAGATGTAGCAGATCTTCCTCACCTCTGGAAGAATGCGATGCTGTAAAATATGGTATCCGATGGCGTGAAGAAGATGGGTTTTCCCCAATCCCACCCCCCCATAGATAAAAAGGGGATTGTAATTCTTGGCCGGTAAATCAGCCACGGCCAGGCAAGCGGCATGGGCAAACTGATTGCTCGCTCCCACCACAAAATGGTCGAACGTATATTTTGGATTAAAGATCGGTTGAAAAGATTGAAGGGGCAGCTGATCATAGCTTGGCAAAAGTTGGGGGATCGGTTCCTTTCCATTCATCTTTTCATTTCTGATTCGGAATTGGAGTTGACAAGGTAAATGGGTGAAGAGAGAGGTCGCATCTTTAATATGGAGGGAATAGTGTTCGTTGATCCATTCTTTGAAGAATCGGTTCGGGACCTCTAACTCAACCTTTTCTCCTTCCATTGAGATAAAATGAATGGGCTTAATCCAAATGTCGAAATTCTGTTGACCGACTCTTTCCCTTAAAGAATCGATCACCCTAAGCCACAAATCTTCCATGGAATCGACCTTGACGGTTTGAAGTGTTGGATGAAGGGTGTCGATGGAATGGGCGGGACACACCCCAAAAAGAAAATATCTTCATTTTCAATTAGTTATAAATCTCTTTGCACAATGTTTCCACAACTGTGGATAAATGAAATTAAAGCCAAAGAGGGGAAAAATTGAGGATTAATTTATTGTATTGTAATCTGAAAACAAATACTAACCCCGTCATTTAAAAAAATCAAGTTTTTTTTGATGGAATTTATTCTTTCTCTGCCAACCTCGCCACAGCGACCACCCTTTCCCCCTCTTCAATGGTGATGAGCCTCACCCCTTGAGTACTTCTTCCTTGAATAGGGATATCCACGGCTCGCAAACGGATAATTTTCCCTTTGCTGGAGATGACCATCAATTCATCTTCATCTACGACGGTTTTAATGCCTATCACATCTCCAGTTTTTTGCGTTCTCTTCACTGTAAAGATGCCGGATCCCCCCCTATTCTGAATTCGATATTCAGAGGCCTGGGTTCGTTTTCCATAACCATTTGCTGTGACCGTTAAGATCTGTGTGTGGGGAGCGACCACTTCCATCCCCACCACTTCATCTTCTTTTGAAATCTTAATGCCTCGCACCCCATGGGTTGTGCGGCCCATATCTCTGATCTGGTTCTCGGGGAAATGAATGGCCTTCCCCATTTTGGTGCCAATAAAAAGATACTGTTTTACATCGGTCAGTTTGGTGGAGATGAGCTCATCCCCTTCATCGAGGTGAATGGCGATGATGCCACCCGACCGGGGATTACTGTAGGCTTCAAGGGCTGTTTTTTTAATGGTCCCTCTTTTGGTCATAAAGGCGATGAACTTCCCTTTTGCAAAGTCTTTGAGGGAGAGAATAGCGGTCACCTTCTCCTGTGGATTGAGATTGAGGAGATTGACGATGGCTTTCCCCCGTGTGAGGCGGCCAGCTTGTGGGAGTTCGTGAACCTTCATCCAGTGGATCTTTCCAGCATCCGTGAAGAACAAGATGTAATCATGAGTCGAGGCGATGAAGAGATCCTCTACAAAATCTTCCTCTTTGACATTGATCCCCACCTTCCCTTTTCCTCCGCGATGCTGACTTCGGTAGAGGCTGATGGGATTCCTCTTGATATATCCCGTGTGGGTGATCGTCACCACCATATCCTCTTCGGCGATGAGGTCTTCGACCCGGATTTCTGGGGCGGCCTCCACAATTTCCGTTTTCCTTTCGTCTCCATAGGCATCTCGGATGGAGATGAGTTCCTCCTTGATTAAATTGAGAATCAATCGTTCGCTTGCAAGAAGGGTCTTCAATCGATTGATCAATTTGATGGTCTCCTCATACTCTTCCACAATTTTGCGTTGTTCAAGGTTGGTGAGTCTTTGGAGCCTCATCTCCAAGATCGCCTGGGCCTGTTGATCCGACAGGGCAAATCGTTCCATCAAGCGTTCTTTTGCCTCCTTCGGAGTTTTGGAGGCCTTAATCGTGGCGATGATGGCATCGATATGATCAAGTGCCTTTTTCAAGCCTTCCAGGATGTGGGCCCTGGCTTCCGCCTTATTTAACTCAAAGCGGGATCTCCGGATGACCACTTCCTGGCGATGTTGAACGAAGAGATGGAGCATCTCTTTGAGGGAGAGAAGCTTTGGCTGATTCTGGTGGATGGCCAGAAGGATGATCCCGAAGGAAGTTTGCATCTGGGTATGTTTATGAAGCTGGTTGAGGATGACCTCGGCCACCTCGTTCCGTTTCAGTTCGATAACCACCCTCATCCCTTCCCTGTCCGATTCGTCCCGAATATTGGAAATCCCCTCGATCACTTTCTCCTGGACCAATTCGGCGATTTTTTCGATCAGTTTGGCCTTATTGGTTTGATAGGGAAGCTCGGTGATGACGATATTTTCACGCTCTCCCTTTCGGTCCCTCTCGATGATCGCCCTGGCTCGAAGTTGGATCACTCCCTTCCCGGTTTCATAAGCCTGACGGATTCCCTCTCTACCGAAAATGAAACCTCCTGTAGGAAAGTCAGGGCCAGGAAGATGGGCCATCAATTCCTCGATGGAGATCTCAGGGGTTTCGATTAGGGCAATGATGGCATTAATGGTTTCTGTGAGGTTATGAGGAGGGATATTAGTGGCCATCCCGACAGCAATCCCAGAAGAACCATTGATAACGAGGTTTGGGAATTTGGATGGAAGGACCGAGGGTTCAACCAGAGATTCATCATAGTTCGGAACGAAGCCGACGGTTTCTTTATCGATATCAGCCAGTAATTCGGCGGTGAGTTTGGACATGCGAATCTCGGTATATCGCATGGCCGCTGGGGGATCACCATCAATGGAGCCAAAGTTCCCTTGGCCGTCGATCAGGGGATAACGGAGAGAGAAGTCCTGTGCCATTCTGACAATGGCATCGTAAACAGCCATGTCGCCATGGGGATGATATTTACCGATCACATCGCCGACGATTCTTGCAGACTTTTTATAGGGTTTATCCCAGTCGTTATTTAACTCGTTCATGGCATAGAGAATGCGGCGATGAACGGGTTTAAGACCATCCCTTACATCGGGGAGGGCTCGACCGATGATGACGCTCATGGCGTAGTCCATGTAGGATTTTTTCATCTCATCTTCGATATTGACAGGGATGTGCCCGATGGCAATGTTCATGGAAACTCCTGAAATGATGTATGGCCGGAAAGAACCCTTTCACTCATCTTTTCATTTAAGTCAAAGGGCAAGATGATTGGTGATTTGTCATCTCCGGGGAGCCCTACCCTTCCGGGCGGAGGACTTCACTTTTATTAAAAAAACTTAATATAAAAACCCCTCTTCTGTCAACAAAATTAAG
>Ga0315293_10005938_pt1 | contig 11461 bp, 14 predicted proteins | sample YL17G13_20_MG_FD_203071 | JGI IMG/M metagenome (GOLD analysis project Ga0315293, IMG submission 203071) | Sediment microbial communities from Yellowstone Lake, YNP, Wyoming, USA - YL17G13_20 | ecosystem: Environmental > Aquatic > Freshwater > Lake > Sediment | place: USA: Wyoming | collected... | reverse complement strand
CGGAATAGTTGCACGAATCTGTGCTTCTCCTTCTCCACCTTCTGGCGGTAAATCTTCCTCTGGTCGGTACTTCTCGCGTCCTAATCTCGCTTCACGTAACTTTCTATATTCAAAACTCCTAGCTGGGGGTGCCGATAGTGATTCTTCTGAAGCCCTAGTTGGTGCACGTCCCGGTCCCTCTCTCATTCTCTCCGGAAAATCAGTGGCACGAACTCCACGAATATTCTGCTCAAAATAGTCCTCGGCATTTCCACCATATCGCTTTCGAATCTTGGTAGAGTTGCCTCCATTCTGTTCGTAGCACTTAACGCACATCACGGAAAATCCAGTGGGTCTTTTGTAGCCCACATATTTTTCTTTTTTGTTGATTGGATTTCCACAAGAACGACAAACAAGTCCCGACATTTATATCAAAATTACTATACGTATCGCACTATATAAATGGGTACACTATGTTAATATATATCAGTGTGGGTTGTTTTATATACTTAAAGTCAATATGCGCTCCTTTTAATAAATTGCCACTCGATTATTTTATATAGTTGCAATTAATACGCTTCGATTCGACCAACGACTTTATTCCATGCTATGTGCTTTGCTCTGACATCACGTACCCAAATTATCTTGTAACCACTCTCAATAACTCGTTCACACGCTGGATAGTCCTCTGTGCCAAATCGACCATAGTCTGTGGATAATTTTAAAAACTCAAAAACTTTAGGATTTATAATCGTGAACCCAAATCCTAATCCTGCTGCTTTGTCAGTCCATGAAGTCTCTTGTACATCCCATTTATCCTTTAACTCAAAACGTACTACTGGAAAACTAATACTCTTCCTTCCTTCTAAATCAATTAATAGATTCATTCCCATTCTAAAATGATAATTTCCACCAACCATGCCTATTTTATCGCCCCTCTCAAAATAACTCATTAAATTCTCTATAGATGGACCATTTGGTACGGTATCTATATCTATGAAGAATAAATAACTATTTGTCTCGGCGGCTTTACTTACTGCTGTTTTTCTACTCTCTACTATTATGGACGATACATTTGCAAAATCACTGCCCATATCAATAACTTCGTATGGTACTTTTAGCTGAACCTGCTTTAAGTCGTCTATTAAATCGAGTTTGCAATTATTTGCTAAAACCAAAACCTTGATGTTTTTATAAGTCTCTGAATTAATGTAGTTAAAAAAATGTGGTAAACAAAACAAATAACTCTCTGTGAAGATAGTGGCAATTGTTACTAACTTCTGCTTCATTTTCTGCCACTCCACGTATGGAATATCACACACTCGTCATTAAATCCAAGTCCAACTCTCTCCCAATCTTCTTTAACATGTATTTTAATAGATGCCATATTATCTAATCTAATTGTGGACCAAACATCATAAGGAACGTGCGTTATTGTATAATGTAACATCCACTTACCATATCCTTTTCCTCTAAACTCTGAAAGCACAGCTATTGAATCCCACCATTTATCGTCTTCGTATCTAACCATACAATATCCGCATACTACTTCTTTGTCACTAAAAAGAAATGCAATACATTTCTCTTCGTTATTCTTCCACCATTCCTTTTGCTGCTCTTCTGTTATAATAGACGTGTCGTTTGAAAATCCATCTCTTCCGCTATTCCGTATTCGTCTCACTAAATCAATGTCTATCTCCACGACTCTCTTTACATGGAGGTCGATAGCTGTAAGTCCCATTTCTTCACCACATCTACTATCTTGTCTCTATCAACATCGTTAACCCACCAACCTACTGGGATAGCGCAATGCTTTGAGTCGTAATCGTCAAGACCATGAAGAGGCTGCTCGCTTTTAGGAAACGCAGTTATTCTATCATTCCTACGATGAGCGGGACTAGCCACAACGCCAGCCTCTTCACAAAACCGAATAAATTCTTCTCGTCTTGGAGTTTTAATCGAATACATCCACCACGATGCTGTGCAATCCGCCTGCGGTAACTCAACAACAGAAAGCTTCGATAATTCTTTATCATAATACTTAGCGTTACTACGAGCTGCTTTCACGGACTTCTTAGCGAAATCAAAATTAGCAATACCAATAGCGGCTGCGATGTCATCCATATTATACTTATAGCCCGCCTCTGTCATATCTTGGCCGCAGCGGAAAGATTCTTTTGTTTCTCGGTCAAGACCAAACCAACGCAATAGCTTGGCTCGCTGATATTGTTCTGATGGAGTTACCAGACCACCACCTCGGTCACCGACAGTTAAATGCTTAATTGATTGATAAGAATAAACCGTAAACCAGTTATCGGGCCGAGATGGGCGAGGATGAAATACATGGGCGGCGTCCTCAATAACTGGAATTGAACCAACTACCTCGGAGATATGCTTGGTGTCGCATTCCCTGCCCGTCCAATCAACGATAACAACTGCCTTCGTATCCTTATGCTTCTTCAGAATGGACGCAACGCTATGAGGGTCTATAAGCCCCTGCGAAGTTACGTCAGCCCAAACTATATTCGCGCCTCGATTGATAAGAGGGCAGTGCGTGGCAGAGCAGGTCATCGGAACTGATATCACGGTCGAACCTTGTTTAATGCCAGCAAGATGATACGCCAAATCAAGGCCGTGTGTGCAACTGCTTACTGACAATACACGACTCTCATAATAATACGAAAGCAACTTCTCAAACTCAATTACTTTTGGTCCTTGCCCGATATAACCACTTCGTAATACTTCCGCTACTGCTTCTGGAGCTTTATCTGACATTCCAACTTTAAATAGGGGAATCGTAGGCATCGTCTCCTATCATTTGGTCTATATACTGATTGCCATCGGCATTTACTTTATGTTTAAATCCAATAACTACTATTTCTCCGGCTGCATGTATCTGCTCTATTGTTGCATAATTCATCCACTTATGAGTGTATCTAAATTCCTCTATGTATATTCCATATTTAATAAGCAAATCTCTGATATAACTGCCTTTTACTGGATGGTATTTACCGTCTGGAGCTTCTGGAAGACAATGCTCTCTGATTAATGCACGGCATCCAAATGTCAATAGCAAAATTCCAGTATTAGCTAATACATCAACCATTTTCTTAACACTTGCATCTAAATGTGGGTCGTGCTCTAGCATGGACGCACTTATAACAGTATCGAACTTTTTATCCGTCGTAAATTCGTGTGCTAATGATACGACGTCAACACATGGACCCGGTCTCCAATCCAACCCTGTATAGTCGCAATCTTCAAAGTAATCTCTAACCGTGCCATTTATATTATAACTCCCAAATTCAATTACTTTAGCCCTATAAAAGTATCTTGGGTATCTAATTTTACAATATTGCCACCATAGTCTGTTTTCTACATGCATTCAAATCACCATCATTCTATTGGTCTAATTAATATTCCGTCCTTTCCTCCATACATTAGCGTTTGTTTCTTAACTGTTTCAACTCCATTTACTTTAGTATGGATATCTGCACTAAATGGGTGTGTATAGTTATTCAACCCGAGTATTGGATACTTAGTTAATAACAAATTAAGGAAAACTTTCTGGCTAGTATTATTAGGTTCATCATCTGAAAGAATAAAAATCCGCTTATATTCATCATACAATTTTCTAGCCTTCTCCAAATCAATCATCCCATTTGCGATAGCAGGAAGAATAGAACCATTACCACGCGCTATTAATTGACATGCATACGCGGCATTGGTTCTCTTAAGTAATTCTATAAAAATATTTGCAAAATCGTATCGAGCTGGAATGTAATCGTCCTCCAATAACATTGCGTACTTTATGTCTGGTCTGTTGTTTAACAACCAAATAATAGCATCGTGCCACGCACCATAAGACCAATTTTTATTATCACGATAAACAATCATCGGCTCTATATCAAACGGCCTATATTTATCAATAGCCTCTTTAGTATCACTAATATCTTTATCTTTAGTTTGACTTTCAGAATTTATAAGAAATATAGGTAACATAATTCCATCAATTCCTCTACGACTTAAAATATCTAAATGTTTCTCTATATAATATAATCCAGTACGACCAACTCCAAATCTACGCTGACCATACCAGCAAGCAACAATGTAAGCAAATTCCATTACTTCACCTTGAAACCAAATAATTCTTCGTCTGCTATTTCTCTTGTATAATCTCGCAAATTCATTAAGTTTTCATCTGGAAGCTTCATTATTTCGTCAATATATCTATAATCGTCTTGATTTCGCACTATATACCCGAATACCCGCTGAAGTGCTTTTAACTTAGCTGCGTAAGGAAGATTAAGTACACTATGTTCAAAAAAAGTTTCTGGGATACTATCCGGTGAAATATTAAACTGGTCACCTAACACTGTACGAGGGTATGGCTGAAATATAGATACCCATGCCATATCTGGTTTAATATCCATATTTAACTTAAGAGTTTCTATATCGTCCTTGTAAGTAGTGCCGGGTATGCCTATCATATTCTGAGACCTGAATTTAATTCCATGTTCTCTTAGTTTTTTACATCCCTTAATAATTTGTTTATTTGACACATTTCTATTAAGAACTGTTCTACGAATTTCCTCACTACCACTTTCTACACCAAATGATACTGACCTGCATCCCGAATCAGAAAGAGCTTTAATAAAAGACTCAGTTAAAATATCAATACGAATATGACAATGGAATGGAAATTCAATTTCGTCTTTATATAAATTTAATAAATCTAAACTCTTTTTAGTATTGAACGTATCATCCAAGAAATATATGAATTTTGTTGGATATTTATTCACTACATTTCTAATTTCGTCAATAATATTATCGGGACTTCTATATCTAACTTTAGCAGTTCTGTAAAGATTCCTGTATGAATAATTAAAACAATATGTGCAATCGAATGGACAGCCACGAGAAGTCATAAAATGCCTTATAGGATTACGAGCTTGCTCTGGAAATTCCTTATATACAATTTCTCTATCTGGATGTGGCATTGAATCTAAATCTTTTACATACTCTCCCATTATTACTTTATATTTCAATTCTCCTGAAATCAATTTCGGTAAAGTTATTTCGCCATCGCCACGAACTATATGGTCAACCCCTTTTTTCTCGGCCATTTCTGGAAAGTATGTTGGGTGTGCTCCACCAAAAATAGAAGTGAACGAATATTTTTCTTTAAGCGTATTATTCAATTCGATAACCTTAACATGTTGTCCAGTATGTATTGAATAACATACAAATTTTGGTTGGTGCTTTTTAATATTCCGTTCCAAATTTGGTGTTGTAGTCAAAGCAACGCTATGCCCATTAGCTTTTAAAACAGAAGATAGACACATTATTCCCATTGGCTCTATCTTGAACGGTGCTACATTAAACAGAACGTCGGTCATAATCCATCACCAAATTTCTGAACAAACTTATCTATATCTAAAAAGTAATCAACACTAGCTACGATTTTATTCTCGGGCCAATCCCACCATTGTATCTTTTGAAGTTTATCAATTATTTCTATCGAAAATCTATATCTAACTATTTTAATAGGATTACCTACCGCTACTGCATATGCTGGAACATCTTTAGTAACTACAGAGCGAGCGCCAATAATAGCACCATTTCCTATATTAACGTCATGTTTTAGGTAAACATCTTTTCCTATCCATACGTCATGTCCTATATGAATTGGGCCACCGCTACCACCTACAAATTTATATGCAATTGACGTATCGAAATGTAATGGATGATTAGTAACACATTTACTATTAATTATGCTCTGGTGGTCACCGTCAGATATTACAAGACCACGAGCTATACTTGTAAAATTACCAATTATTATTTCTATATTGGTATCGTTCACTATACCTCCTATTATATAGGAATGACGACCCAATTTAATTTTTTCTGCCACTATAAATCACCCAATTGGTTTTGAGTCTTTCCAAACTCTAATATTCAATATTACTTCTTCTCTCCATTCAACTGCTCCTCCCCATTTGTTTAAGGTTTCAGTAACAAATGCAGCATCACCCGGATATATACAAGTAAATCTACCAAGACGGTCTGGTATATTAGGTGTTATAAGATTATGTCCACCAACTCCACCATTTACTACATCTCTAGTACGCCACCAGTAAGCAGATGTTTTATTTGCTTCATTTTTTGGAGAAAAAACTTTAAATAAAATTGGGGCTTTTACCATAGGCATCTTATGTCCACAACACGAACAATGTAGTGGTGCATAAGTACTCTTTAGTACCTCTCTTATTTTACTAAATGATTCGGGGAGTAACATATCATCATCATCCATAAACATTAGAAAATTTCCTTTTGCATTTAAAATCAAACTGTTTATTATACAATGGCCCCAACAATTATGTCCTGTATCGAATTTATAATATTTTATTAAAGGAGAATTAAAACTCAAAATAGTTGTCTCTATTTTCTTTATATGTTCAATTCTTTCCAATTTCTTGACATTGTCGTTTAGAGGTGTACTATGACAGTCAATTCCTATTAGTAATTCATCTCCATCTACCAATTTCTGGCTTAAAAAAGATTTAATTACGTCCGCTAACGGTCTTTTACTATCAAATGTTGGTACAATAAGCGATATAGATAAATCGTCCATTATAATAGCCCCCACATCATTTCATCGTTAACAAAAGCTCGTTCTACTATCATATTCATTTCAGTTAATTTACATCTAGCTGGACACTCTGATAATTTTATACTATTAATTAACTTCTTATGATACGCATTACCCCAAATATCCCAAAAGCTCGTATTCTCTATATTACCAAGTATTAAGTCTCCTCGCCTATCACAACAAAGATGGACATTTCCGTCTGCAGCAACTCCAGCATTAGCTACTGGAGTTAAATGACACTTGTGATATAGATTCTTCTGGTGCTCTACGCTCATATTCTCAAACTCTCCCGGATGACGAAAATGTATTTGGAAATTCTTAGTTTCTTCTCGTTTAGCTTCTTGAATCAATGATTTAATTGTGCTACTTTCTTCTTTCAAAAAATTAGAAGTTGAAAATCCTACTCGCTTCGCTGTTACGTCTCGAAGGTCGGATTGGACTAATTTAAAAACTACTCTATCTACACCTAACGATTTAAAAAGTTTAGTAGCTTGCAATGTTTCTTTATAATTATATGGACTAAGCATAAACGATACTGATACTTCAGTTTTAGAAGATTTTTCCTGCGAAATCCCCTCGATAAACTTTAGTGCCTTTTCAAATAAATTAGAACCACGCACTTTAGCATAAGTCTTCTTTGTGGCTGCATCAACGCTAACACGAATTACTTTACAATTCTTTGCTACTATTTTTACTTCACTAGGATTCTCCCAACCAGTTCCATTAGTAGTTAGTACCTGAGCAATTTTATCTGCACAATAGTTAATAACTTCAATTGTATAGGGATTCATTAATGGGTCTCCACCACCAGTATAACCAATGGCCGAAACTCGACCTTTCAAATCATCTATAAGACGAAACATAGTTCTTCTAGATAATGATAATGCATTGGCCTTTCGATAATCCATTACAAAACACCACAAACAATTCTGATTACAAATATTAGTTGGGTCTATACTCACAAATACAGGAGCTGGTATGCGACCCGATAACACTTGTTCAACTCGGTCTTTCCAATATAGCAACTTCCACGGACTGAACGGAGATATTTCTACCATAATCACAACTTCCTACTAATTTTTCTTAAACACCATCACGCCACGCATCTCCTTAACTTCAAACATAAGTACGAACCGCTGGTCATCGAGGATACCACTATCACGCAACCCGTGTTGGACATCGACATAAGATGTTTTCTGCTGAGTGTCGCCGTGACCCTGATACTCAAGTCCCTGTGAGCCGTCGGCGGTGTCGTGGAACGCAATGATTCCCTCCGACGCTACTTTCTCTCGATACAAAATACAGTCGGTCTTCACATGCTCGTAGCAGTGGCAACCATCGATGAAGATAAAATCGAAATCATTAGGCAACTGGTTGTATACAGTAACTGAATCACCTGTGATGTGTATAGCTCCATCGAATGGACAAGGAACCACGAAATCCCGGTTGTTGTCGATGCAGTAATACTTGAACTCGACCTTATATGCGTCCAACCATTTCTTAATTCCACGCGATGTGTCGCCGGAGTTGACTCCAATTTCCAGTATCTTGATAGGCCGATGAACCAGCTTGGATAGATACTCTAGACAACTATGCATCACATTGATATCGGCTTTGGTTATTGCACCAAACGCTCCCACTATTCGTCCATCCTCTAGCATTAAATCACCTAAAATTTATTTAATAATTTATTTATATCTGCTATACAATCTATATTATCTTTAATCTTATCTATCGACCAATCCCACCATTTTATTTCTAACAATCTTTTGATTTGTTCATCGGTAAATCTAAAACGGATGTGTCTGGCTGGGTTCCCTGCAACTATCTCATAAGGTTTAACATCTTTAGTTACTACAGAACACGCACCTACAATAGCACCATCTTCTATCGTAACTCCATGCTTAACATGAACATCAGCACCAATCCAAACGTCGTTACAAATATTTATCGGAGAACCAAGAAAGGCAGTTGGGTAAGTAACATCTTTAAACTGGGGAAATATGTGTAGAAGTTTTGGAAATTCAATAGATGCTACACATTCTGGGTGTTTTACTGTTGGGTGCTCACCAGAAATTACCCTAAAATTCAATGCAATAGCACAGAACCTTCCGATTTTAATAGTTATATCATACGGATTAAATATTTGGCTCGCAACTACATCTGAATATTTATCTACAATTAATGGCATTTATACACTCCAATCTTCTGTATATGTCATAAACACTCTATCACTACACATCTTTTTATTAACTAACCGTTCTAACTTTTCTCTACTATACCCCAAATTTTTTAATGGGTTCATCATATGTATTTCCAATAAAAAATAATCTGTTTTATCTAAAATATCTGGGTTTGTATCTAATACCTCATGTTCAGCTCCCTCGCAGTCCATCTTTAATAATTTGCAATGAACTATACTATAATCTTTCATAAATTTATCAAGTGTTATTGTTTTAATATTAACAACCCCATCATTTATGGTAGCACGTCTAAACGCAGATGGTGCTGTACTCATCCATGTTACAGTATCTACTAAAGTTAAATCCCTACCATCTTTAGATACACCCAATTGAATTGGAATTATATTTTTAACTTTGTTAATTTCAATATTTTTAATTAAATTATTAAAATTATATGGATGGGGTTCGAGTGCATATATCTTTATGTGAGGATGAGCTTTAGCTAAATATATACTTACAATTCCAACGTGAGCACCAATATCTATAACAATATCATCTGCTTTAAAATATATATTATTAAATAAATTAGTATTATTTACATCTTTTTGTACCAATGAAAGTATATTACCAGTTGGGTGGTCTACTAAATCTACCTGTACACCAAAAATAGTATAAATAGTCATTTAATTAACACCGCTTTTTTCTTTAAATCTTCAAACTCAGCAATTTGTTTATCTTCAGGTCTCAAGCATTCACAACCCCACCACTGCTGCTTGTTTACAGCACTAAGTTTCGGAGCTGTAGTAGCTAGTCTCCATAGGAAATATTGAAGGCCACAACCCATTTTCAAATGCAGTAATTTAACATTACCTCTGCTAAGTTTAAGTCTTTGGTTTGATTTAACTTCGATTGGTCTAGCATAATGTGCTCCTATACCATAATTTATATCAATTGCGTTTGGATTAAATATTAATGATTTGTCCATACGAGGATTTCTAACACCTCGTAAATTTTCTAAAGAAGTCGGAATACTATCACCTGAAACATCCCATCCATCACATTGTATTATATTATATGCATCTTTTGTTATATCTTCAAGAAACTTTCTCATATCAGGATGATATATAAACTCATCAAAGTCCTGAACCACAACCCAATCTGCTACCCCTTTTGACCTCTCCTTCCATATATTATTTTTAGTTTTTAAAATATACCCATCATCCAACTCTTTAGTCGTGTTTTGTATTATTTCCACTCTCGAGTCTTTCGTCATCATCTCAATATCTGCTTGGTCTGAATTGTAATCGAGAAAATAGATTTTATCTACCCATGAATAATTCTTAAAGAACAATGGTAACAAATCATGTTCATTCCATGTAAATACATAGGCGTGTACTATCATTTCCACAACATCCCAATTCCAGCCCACCCTTGGACTTCGTTTTCTATAATTTCCTCAAGTCTAAAACTTTCTGCTTTATTTTCTTCGTTAGTTTCCTTAATTTTATTCCATACCTTATTTACTTCTGATAAAGGGTTATCAGGTTCTGCTATATCATGAAATGCAATCATACCACCCTTTCTTACAAGTGGAGAATATATTAAAAAGTCATCACTAGCTCCATCGTAACTATGGTCGCCATCAATAAACAAGAAATCAACTTCTCTTCCATTCAATATTTCTTTAACTTGCTGCAAAGTAGAGGCTGAATGTGAATCATCTCGTATTAGTTGTATATCCTTCCCAAATGTTCTATATAACGGCATTCTTTCATCGGTATACTTGCCAGTACCAAATAGACCGTTTGGCAAATCAATACTAATTACAGTTCCATCACAAACTTTTCCCCATAAAAATAAAGTTTCGCCCAAATCAGTTCCTATTTCTATTACGACTTTAGGTTTAATTTCTTCAACACGTTTGGTAAGTTCATAAATTTCATAACGTATCTGACCGCTATGCCACGCGTCGCTGCTATACTTAGCCATTGCCTCGTCAACCCATTCACCTATCTGGTCCTTCATTAATCATCCCTCACATATTCTTCTGCAAACTTTTTAGCATCATCATTAAAAGTTTTACGTACAGAACAATTTGAATGGTGTACCATCTTGATTGGCACAGTCAATAATTTAAAACCGTGTTTAATAAATTCACTAGAAAAAATGTGGTCATACATATCCCATTTTCCGTAATCTTTAGAAGGAACTCCGCCAATCGCTTCGATTCTATCTTTAGTAGTTATCAAACAAACTCCATCTAGAATAATTACCTCTCCATAATCACCGTATAAATCCAGATACGGCTCAGATTTCTCGATATTACATCCGTCGTGATACATTCTACCTGAACCAAAACCCATTCTTGCTCCAGCCCACCACCACGGTTTGTCTTTAAATATATGGGTGGCACCTGCTACTCCAACCATTCCTACTTTTGGGTCAGAGAATACTTTATCTAAATCGGTCGGAAAGTCTAAGAACGATACGTCCTGATGTGTAAATACTAAATATTTATTTTTTGCTTGTTCCATTCCTTTTCTCCACGCATCAAAAACACTATCGGCACCTCTTATTGGTATAAGTTCGTAATCTTTAAAATCTTTAATACTATCCTCAAGTATCTTATATTGAGCTTCGTTGTTGA
>Ga0315293_10005937_pt1 | contig 11463 bp, 13 predicted proteins | sample YL17G13_20_MG_FD_203071 | JGI IMG/M metagenome (GOLD analysis project Ga0315293, IMG submission 203071) | Sediment microbial communities from Yellowstone Lake, YNP, Wyoming, USA - YL17G13_20 | ecosystem: Environmental > Aquatic > Freshwater > Lake > Sediment | place: USA: Wyoming | collected... | reverse complement strand
ATTAAATTATAGATGCTCGTATAAACTCTTGGATATGGCAAGAGTGTTTCTACCATGTGACCGTAAATCACAATAGGCTACGGGTGGAAGTGCACCTTCATAAAAATGAGACGGAGTCCAGAGGAATATCACAAATTGATTGACTTTTTCCCAATTCTCATGAAAATCTCAAAAAATGCTTGACAGCTTGGGGGGGGTGATATACTATAAAACAGGATTAGCCCAGTGGATTTTGGGAAAACTAAACTATTACTAATGGAGGTGGAGCATCTGGAAGAATATAAGAATTTGGAGAGAGGAGGGAAGAGTAGAAAATTATTGTGAAAAGAAAAAGTCTTGCCTGATCGAAAAGGATTATAAAATTTAAAGCGCTTAAGGAGATACAAAATGCCTATTACAAAAGATCTCGAATTAGCCGTAACGACTTACAAGGTTGTTAGAGATTTGTGTCAGGTTAAGAAGGGAGAAAGCTTACTGATCACTATTGATTCTTCAGGCTTCTGGCCCCTTGCTGAAGAAACTGCTAAAGCAGGTGCAGCGCTAGGTGCCAAGGTTATGGTCGCCTGGCATACTACACCGCCTGGGTATGGCCGGGCCGGTGATTCTTATCTGCCTGATTGCCTCCACGCTGCCATTCCCAATACCGATGTTTGGATTGAATATAACTATCAGTGGTTGCTCTATGGCAAAGCTTGGGAAGAGGCGTTAGCGAACCCCAAACGAGTTCGCTATTTGTTCATGGGGGGACTTGATGTGGACCAAATCATCCGCACAGTGGGCAAGGTGGATTTGGAGTTGCAAAAAGAATTCCAGGATACCATTGTAGAAATGACGGCCAATGCCAAAGAAATGCGTATTACTACCCCGGCCGGCACAGATGTCAGCTTCAGAAATGTTCCAAAAAGGCCTATAACTAATGAGGGGTGGGCAAAGGTTCCTGGAGCCCATTTCCTTCTTGGACAAATTGGCTGGGCGCCTCTTGAAGAGTCTGTCAATGGAGCGATCGTCTTTGACGGCTCTTTCTCAGGTGGTGGTGAGGCTGAATTAGGAATTCTTCGTCACCCTGTTACTTTTCATGTAAAGGACGGAAAATGGTTTGATATTACTGGCGAAGAGGAAGCAACTTTTCTTCGTGGGTGGTTCAAGCGACTCAACGACCCCCATATGTGCAACGTTGCTCATGTCTGCTATGGTTTTAACCCAGGCGCTCACCTTTCAGGATTGTGTACCGAAGATGAAAGGGTTTGGGGTTCTACAGAATGGGGTTTTGGTTACCAGGGTCCATTTTTTAAGGGCAATGCTGGACCTGCAGTCACCCATGTAGATGGTATTTGTTTAAATTCCTCCGTTTGGTTAGATGGAACGCAGATAATGGACCAGGGTAAACTTACTCATCCTAAACTAGCCGATCTTGCTCATCGAATGGGGAAACAGTAAACAAAGATAAACGGGAGACGAAGTGGAAGAGAAGAAAGGAGAATGCGTATGAGAGAAAGATTAAAAAGAAGTTTTTGAATTTTGCATAACATCTTGAGACACATAAAAGGATACAAAGAAATAATAATTAGGAGGTTTAAAAATGTTAAGAAAATTTTTTATTTGTTTGATAGGAGTATTAGTTATTTTGAGTGTTGTGGGAGGAATGTCGTCTTATGGTGCTTCCAGCACACCTTCTACTGCCTTGCCAACTATTAAAATACTTGGTACGATACCTTTCTCTGGTGATGCGGCCAATATTGGACCTCCATATGACAGAGCTATTCGCATGGCAATAGATGAGTTGAATGAAGCAGGCATTCCAGGTTTTGCTGGTATCGATTATAATGTAATCGATACCGGAACAAGTCCAAGCGTGATACAGAGAAAACTAGCAAGAGAAGTGGAAACTTGGCATCCGGATCTCATCATCGGATGTGCCCTGGAAACAGAAATAAGGGTTCCTTGTCAGTTTGCTCCACAATACAAGCTTCCTACCATCGTTGGTGGACATCTAAGTATGTCCAAATACATGCCACCAGGAGAGGTCCCACTCTCAAAATGGGTTTGCTACTACGGATATTCAGACTTCTATTGCGGGTGGTTTGCTGGTCAATTCTTCCAACAAATGGGCGCCAAGAAAGTTGCATACGTGGGAGGAGACTACGATTGGGGCTACAGCAATGGAATGGGTTTGAGAGCTTACTGGGAGCAGAATGGTAAGCCCTTTGAGATTTCCCCTGTGATTTATACGCCGCTTGACAAGACTGATTTTGCCACTGAGGCCGAAATCATCAAGAAAGAAAAACCAGATGCCCTCTATTGCGCCTATATGGGAGCTGGCTGGTTTAGTTTTCCCAAACAACTCCGGGATGCTGGAGCCATGCCAAAGTACTTTCTCTATGATCCGACCTATTCCAATATGGGTGGTGCTAAACTCACGGGAGCATACGGAGCTGAGAACATTTACACGCTTGCAGATCACGATCCCGATTCGTTGGCCTGGGTCGATTTTGTTAAAAAATGGAAGGAGAGATACGGTCAAAATGCCTTTCCGGAAGCATACACCAATAACCACTACCAAACTATCTACTGGTTCATTGAAGCCGTGAAAAAGGCCGGCCCAAAAGCTTTAGAAGATCACGAACTGCTGATTGATGCAATGCATAATACGTCATTTCAAAACGTCTGCATTAGTCCCATGGGGCCTCTATGTCCTTATGGAAGCAACTGGGGAGCTACTGGAACAATTATTCAATTCCAGCCCGGTGCTGGAAAGGTCGATCCAAGCTTTTCTTTACATGAGGTGCTTATTACTAAGGTACAATCTCCCAAGAAGGACGCCAAGCAAATTCTGGAGGAGATAAAGGGCATCCAGAAACTAGAAAAGGGCCAGGTTTATCCTGCAGGAGGATAGTTGAGATTAGAAATACAGCCCCCTTATTGTGGTTCAGTAGGCAGCAATGGGGGCTGTATCCTTACCTTTCATTTTGAGCAGAATGCTCCTCTATTAGCTAAAAGAAAGTGGATTAACGAAGAAAGAATTTAGATAAGCTTGAAAGCTATAGATAATGTAGCCCAGCAAAGGCTAAGTCTGTTCCAGCTTGCAGAGATACTGGGAAACATACCGGAAGTCTGCCAGGAAAGAGGAATTTACCGCATCATGTGTTACGAATACAAGAGGAGATTCCAAACCCATGGATTTCAGGGCAAGAGACTTATTTATTTAATGAAATTATGAGTAATTGGCGAGTGTTAGACGCGATGGTAAAAACAAAAATGTAGAATGGAGGTGACGATAAATATGTTGGAGGTCAAAAACATAAAAAAAACATTCGGCGGACTGGCAGCACTGAAAGATGTTAGTTTTAATGTTGAATCCCAAAAAATCACCTCTCTAATTGGACCAAATGGTGCCGGTAAGACTACGCTTTTTAATATTATTGCTGGTTCTTTAAAAACTGATTCAGGAGAGGTCAGTTTTTTGGGTAGGGATGTCACTAAAATTCCACCCTATCGGATTTGTCAATTGGGAATCGCGCGGACATATCAGTTACGAAATATTTTTCCCAATTTGACAGTTTTCGAAAATATTTGCGCTGGACTATGGAAAGATAATAGTTTAAGTTTCCAAGACCGTGAACAACGAGTTTACGAGATACTCTCATATTTTGATCTTGCAAAGAAAGCAAAGTACATAGTTTCCAATCTTCCTCCTTTAGAAATAAAATTAGTAGAACTTGGCAGAGCGCTAGCTACTAATCCCAAACTCTTACTACTAGATGAATTGTTAGGAGGGCTGATCGGGGCAGAAACACTTAAGGTCTGTGAAATCGTGGAGGGCTTGAGATCAAAAGGATATACAATCTTGCAAATTGGTCACGAGATCAAACCCATTATGCGCACTTCGGATTGGATCTATGTCCTCAATGAGGGCGAAAAAGTAGCAGAAGGAACCCCAGATATGATAAAAGAAAACGCTGAAGTGCTAAGAATCTATTTGGAATTGGAGGTGTAAACATGCCCTCATTGTTACTGGAAACTGAGAATCTAACTGTTACCTATGGTTCGTACGCAGCTTTAAAAAAAGTAAGTTTTTCCGTTTACGAAGGAGAAATTGTAGCAATTGTAGGTCCGAATGGTGCTGGCAAGACAACGCTCCTAGAAACAATAGCAGGACTCCTGAGACCAAAAGAAGGAGTGATAAAAATACAGTCACGCGATGTCACAAAGCTGGGACCGCTTCAAAGGAGAAGACTTGGTTTGATGCTGATTCCGCAAGAACAAAATATCTTCTTTTCAATGTCAGTAAAGGACAACCTACAATTTGGAGCTTTTTACGAGAACAAGCGTACAACAAGTGAACTGCTGAAACGGGTCTTCCAATCATTTCCAAAATTGCGCGATCGGATAACACAGCTAGCAGGGACCATGAGCGGAGGAGAGCAAAGGATGTTGGCAATTGGCATTGGACTCGCTGCTAACTCAAGGGTTCTGATGATTGATGAACTTTCTCTGGGATTGGCACCTAAGGTCGTCGGGAGCATTTTAACACAACTGAGAAATATAAGAGATGAGACTGGCACCACAATCGTTCTTTCTGAGCAAAGTATTAAGGCATTGGATGTAGCTGATCGGGTTTATGGATTGGAGGCTGGCGAAGTCATGTTTGCAGAATATACCCAGCATTTGGATCGGGATTTAATTAAGAGCATATATCTGGGTGCATAGGATTCGAGAATTGGAGGAAAGTGTCAAATGGTTGTACAAGGAATCATCACAGGAATTATAATAGGAGGAATCCTCTCTCTACCAGTAATGGGGGTAGCTCTTATCTATGGAGTTACCGGGATTTTAAATTATGCAATCGCAACCGTTGGTGTCTTTGGGGCATTCGTAGTATGGCAGCTTTTACCTTATGGAATTCTGCCAGCAATATTAGGAGGGATTCTTACGAGCTTTTTGATTGGTTATGGACTCCAACAGTTTCTGCTCAATCCTTTAATTAAGAGAAAGGGAAATGACCTTACGCTTTTTTTCATTATTACATTTGGAATCGCAACCATTCTTTCTGGTTTAATCAAAGTTTTGTTTCCAAGACCAACAATTTCTTTTGAGTTTCAAAGTCTTGGCATTCTTCATATTGCTAGCATTGCGGTGAGCATCAATAGAGTCATCGCTATTGCCACAGCAGTTGGCATTCTGCTTTTGATGCGCTTTTTTGAAAAAACGACAAAAACCGGAAAATCCTGGGTAGGGACATCACAGAATTTAAAAATGGCCAAGCTCGTAGGAGTAAACGTTGAATTTGTTTTTAGCTTAGTATCTGCAATAGGGTGCACTTTGGGATTTATTGGCGCTTTTTTCTGGGGCACTCTCTACAACTTAACATTAACAACGGGGTGGGATTTGTGCTTTTTAGGCTATATCATCGCTATTGTTGGTGGAATTGGAAACATATGGGGTGGCATGATTAGCGCATTGATTATGGGAATTATTATAAGTTTTACGGGGTACTGGCTCAGTGGAATGTGGCAAAGTGTACTTTTGTATGGAATCTTCTTCTTAGTCCTGGTCATAGCCCCGAAAGGGATATTGGGAAGTGAACGTTCAATATAAGAGACGATTCATTGCTAACAATAAAAGACAGAGAAGGATAAAGCAAGGTGAAGTTGCAACGTAATTTACCAAGTAATTTTTTGCCACTGGTGTTTGTTTTGCCAGCATTGCTTGCCCTGGTGGGCGGTTATACCCAATGGGTTACTGGATACCTTTATCTTTTCATTATCCAGGGCTATGTTGCTTGGCTTTTGTTTTTTAAAACTGGTCAGTCGTTTTATGGGTATTCAGCCACTATGGCTCTTGGGGCATATACCTGCGTAGTTCTACAGAGGTTTCTCAATGTACCATCCATACTTCAGATTGTCTTAGGCGCTTTATTTTCTTCTCTCCTGGCTATCGTTTTTTTCCTTTGTACTAGCCGATCCAAGGGTTTCTATGCAGGTATAGCATCATTCCTTTTAGCCATTCTCTTCCCAAAACTAATTGAGGCACTATATCCTATTACAGGCGGGAGAAGTGGTGTTCAATTCTACGGATTGAATCTACTTTTGGGCCGCAGCAACTTCTTTTTGATAGTGATTTTAATCACCACTGTCATTGTAGCTTTAATTTTCTGGCTGATCAATATTAGAGTCGGCAAGATTTTCACTCTAATATCAGAGAATGAGGATCTAACCCAAGCTACTGGGCTCAACACGTTCAATTTTAAATTACTTGCTTATGCTATTGCAGGTTTTATTTCCGGATTGGGTGGGGCATTATATATCAACTACACCAACTCAATTTCATCTATAGATATCAATGTTTTTACATCAGTATCAATCTTTTTTATTCCTTTATTGGGTGGCAAAAGATCAATTTATGGCCCGGCCATTGGTGCTTTATTTTATATACTTGTACCCGAATTGTTTAGTTCCATAGAAAGATACATAGATGTTCTATATGGTTTGGCCTACGTCCTTATAATGATCTTTTTACCTGATGGAATTATCGTAGGTTTGGGGCGTGTGATAAATAAACTGTTATCGAAAATAGTTCGCCCCAAAAATATGGAGAACACCAATTGAAATCCAACTTGACCGTGTTCGGTCTTCGTTGGTTCATTGAAAGCTTAAATTAATTCTCATTGATCTGCTTTGATTTCGGGGGGTGGAGAAAATCACTAAAGCCTACCTGGGTCAGTAAGCGCTTTTTCATAGCGAAGCGTGATCAAATGTTTTTGATATATAATTTTAGTGGAAAGGAGAAAACGGAATGCTGCTTGTTGACGGCGATTATACAGGAAGGGCTATTCCGGAAATACAGAAAACTACACCCTATATCAGCGGAAAAGCTTTATGGCCTATTACAAGTGTAGACGAATGGGGCAACGTAGTTATAATTAAAGACTCTGTTAATTATTTAATGGCTGAAAGGATTGGAAAACTTATAAGTGCCGGAGCTTATGGATTGACAAGGATGTAGGCTTTCTGATGTCTGGAAAGGAAATGAAAGAAGTTGTGATACCTGGAACTCTAACCGAATGTTATAATACAGGGAAAATGATCCGTGAAACGAGAGAAGCAGACAAAAACCCCATCAATGAAGTAGCCGTAATTGGTCTAAAGGCAAGGTCAGAGTTTAGAAATAGTAAAGGAATCAAGATTTTGGGTCCCAAGTATTTTGGATTTAATTTTGATTATGTACCAATTGAAAAATTAATGAAATAATCGTTTTAAGTAAACTCGGGAGGATGTAAGGAAGGCTAACTTTTATCACACGAACTAGCTTCCCGCCTCTATGAACTTGTATTTCAGTTAGGAGGTAAGAAAGAAATATATGATAAAGAAAAGAATAAAAATTCTTGATTTGTTTCCCGATATTTGGATGGAAGGATTTAAAGAAGACCTTGCAGATCGCCAAAATTTAAGCAGGCAAATAGAAGAAGCGACTAATGGGCTGGTGAAATTAGAAACTGTTTTTGTGGATAAAGGAAGTTCGTCTATTGAAAATATGTACGATGACGCAATAGTTGCCCCATATATTCTGCAGAAAGTTAAGTGGGCCGAGAAAAATGGTTTCGATGCAGTTGTAATCGATTGTTTTCTGGATCCTGCACTTGATGCTGCCAGGGAATTGGTTCAAATACCAATTTTTGGACCCTGTCAATCATCTACCAGCTTGGCTGCACGACTAGGGGGCAGGTTTTCAGTAATTGGCATTCTAGAGGATATGGATAGAGCTATAAGAGGAAATATTGCCAAGTATGGATTAAGCGAAAAACTGGTATCTATACCTGTAATTAATGTACCTGTACTTGATTTATCAAAACGGCACGAAGAAGTAGTTCAAATAGCAGTCGGGACGATTGAAAAAACCATAAGAATAGATGGTGCTTATGCGGTGATATTTGGATGTACAGGTATGTCTCCAATTATAGATAGTGTTCAGGAGCAGTTATTTAATAGGGGGATAAATATACCTGTAATTGAACCATTGAGAGCCGCGGTATATGATGCCATAACCTCCACGATGATGGGGGTAAGCCACAGCAAGGTAGCGTACAGATCTGTCAGAGAGAAGCATAGAGTATTGGATTTTGAGACTTAGAAAAGTTCAATCGGCCTTTGGTGCGTGGCGTAAAAAGAAGAGGGTGATATGTTATAACTTCCGGGTTTTGTATTTATTGCTGCAAAAATAATCAAAATGGCGCGCTATGTGATTATGAAACTGTCATTTAACTATCCCTATACAAATACAAGACGTTATATGAAAAATGTCTTGTATAGACAGTGTGAACAAATTTTGTTTTTTAATTTTGTTATATGAATAACTCATAAGGCTATATAAATATTTAGTTCAAGAGTAATAGTTTGTTAAAAATAACTAAAAAGAGCTGATGTGAGTAAATTGGTAGAACGTGGAATTCAAGTTGTATTTTTCATGAAGTACAAAACAAATTGAAGGATGAGGATATGAGTTATAAATTAGTAAATATTTTCTGTAAAATGGTTCAGGTTGATAGTGAATCTGGTGAGGAGGAGGAATTTATTCATTATCAGAGAAGAAAGGGGATGATAGATCATGTTTGAAGCGTTTAATATACCTTTATTTAAGACAATGTTCTTAAGGCGAACCAGAAGGTTCCCTCAGGGTGGGAAATTACTATCTAGACGGGCTGGCCTCAACTATATTTCCAAAGAGCAACCGGTAGCACTCAATGAATTAGAAACAGCGATGTTATGTTTCGCCGCCACTGGGATTACGGGGGTGACAGTGGAGGAGATTAGGCATCTCATGGGTCATTTGACTGTTATTGGCAGAACTGCTGCAAGTCCCTGTGCTTCTACTACCTTAGCTCTTTTTTTTACCAATGATGAAGGTGTCTTTTTTTATAAAACTAATGCTACAGATGAGATCATCCCAAAAAAGCGAGTTAGAATAGTTAGTATTGAAGATAGAAGGAAAATACTTAATGATTATAAAAAGAATACCATAAAATTAAAAGAGAAAAGATTGGAAATTCCCCGGGAAGCAATCGGCTCAGCGTTCGAGAGTATGGTAAACTTACCCGGTACTACACTTTTTATACCAATTTCAGATACTACAAGAGAATACATAAATATGTTGTTTACTGGTATTATACAGTTTCGATGGCAATTGTGGGATGAAATTTATAATCAGCCCGCTGGTGTAGGTAAATGGATTGATAATGGATTTTTAAATGGCAAAAGGATGACTATATATCAATATGAAGATATGTTGCCCTGGTTATGTAATCTCGAAGCGGGGATGGTAATGCAAAATTTATCCCTTGCAGCGACTGCTATGGGACTCGGTTCTTTTATGATGCATACTATAGATCTACCAATAGTAATGAAGGCGTTAAATATGCGATTCGAACAAGTTAAAGGAAGCTCATTTCCTCAAGCTACAGCTAATCCGATAGGTATTGATGGTATACTTGAGGGATATTGTCCCCCATACAAAACTATTGAGAAGGCAGTTGAAGAAATAGCGGATTTGAAGTTTGGTACCAGGGGGATATATGGTAAAAATGGATATAATCTTCCAAAGCTAAAGATATATGAGACAATTTTAGAGATCACAAAGTCATACTGCAATTATGTGTATGAAATGTACGGCAGAATACCAAAATACCACGATGCGATGTTTATTCCTATTCTTGCTCAAATTCACCATCTTGATATTGGTTTCTATGAGAAATTTTTTCCTGAGTATCTTAATGAGATTGATAGAGCACACATGTTAATATGGCATTCTGGATAGCTAAAATATCATGCAGACTATCAATAACTATTAATGGTAAATTTACTATAATTGAAAGAGAAAAATAGGAGCATTAAATTAAGCTTAATTTGTAAGAATATATTATAAGAGGTATCTTAAAGGAACTTTTGTTATAGCACCCAGGAATGCAACGATAACAAAAAGCCAGGCATAAGGTTTAACCACAATATGACCGATCATAGAACAGATAATTAGAGTATCAATTATAACTCCAATCATAGCAATAGTACCTTGTCGGACCGGGTGTTTGGTTTGGGCAACAACGTGAGCAATACTGGCACTATCCAAGCCGGCTTTATTGGAGAATATTCCTCTTGCTACTCCGAACCTCATTGCTTGAGCTACAGTAGCCCTGGCAAATCCACCAAAAGCAACCCTTCCGGTAAAGGCAGATTTAAATATCTCTCCAACTGCCCAGGAGAGTAAATTAATTTTAGAAATGAAATAGTATGGTGTTACAAAACGGGTGGTGCTTCCCAAAGAAGATTTGGAAGAAAACACGATATAATTTTCTTTTATTCAAAAACTGATAAGTATAAATTTAATCCTCAAAAAGAAAAATCTTATATGATGCACACTTATGGATTTAAAAAAAGTGATTTTAAAGTAGATGAAAAAGGACAATATTCTTGGGTTATTGCAAAAGATTGGTTGGAAATCCCAGCAGTGGGTTCTGCAACAAAAGAACGTTTAGGCTGTCCTACTCAAAAACCTGAAGCTTTGTTAGAGCGAATAATAAAAGCAAGCAGTAAAGAAGGAGATATCGTATTAGACCCTTTCTGTGGTTGTGGGACAACAGTAACAGTGGCAGAAAAATTAAAAAGAAATTGGGTAGGCATAGATATAACTCATTTAGCTATATCTTTAATGAAACATAGATTAGAAGACGCTTTTGGTAATCAAATCTCCTATAAAGTAGTTGGAAAGCCCACAGATTTGAAGGGAGCTGAAGAACTGGAAAAACAAGATCCTTATCAATTCCAATGGTGGGCACTGGGTTTAGTTGGAGCAAAACCGGCCGAATCTGAAAAGAAAAAAGGGGCTGACAAGGGAATAGGCGGCTGTATTTATTTTCACGATGACCCTAAAATGATTAAAACTAAAGCAATTATGATCCAGGTTAAATGTGGACATATAAATAGAGGAATGATAGATGCTTTAAAAGGTGTCATAGAAAGAGAAGAGGCTCAGATTGGAGCATTCCTTACTTTACAAGAACCAACTAAATCAATGCAAAAAGAGGCCTTATCGGCAGGATTTTATGAGTCTCCCTCGGATAAATATTATCCTAAGATCCAAATCTTAACGATAAAAGATTTAATTAACGGTAGTAAAAATATAGAACGTCCTCCGAAAGTAGCTATTAATGATGTAACTTTCAAAAAGGCTAAACAGCATATTGACAATAAATATGAACAAGGAAAATTGTTGTAATAAAAATATTTAAAAAGACTTATTAATATAAATAACCCATGTATTTTATTTTACCTAAAATAACAATCCCTGCTTTTTTAAGATATGGTTAGAATAACAGTAGGGGGGAGTATATTTATGTGAAAGAAGGGGTGTGTGTAGATATAACCGGAGGTAAAGAGGCCAAGTTCCTGAAAGTGTGGTTTGCGAAGCTTCAAGATC
>Ga0315293_10005936_pt1 | contig 11463 bp, 11 predicted proteins | sample YL17G13_20_MG_FD_203071 | JGI IMG/M metagenome (GOLD analysis project Ga0315293, IMG submission 203071) | Sediment microbial communities from Yellowstone Lake, YNP, Wyoming, USA - YL17G13_20 | ecosystem: Environmental > Aquatic > Freshwater > Lake > Sediment | place: USA: Wyoming | collected... | reverse complement strand
GCGGCGCTGCAGCGCGGCGACCTGCGCGGCACCAACGAGTACGCGAAGGGGCGCCTTGGCACCGAGTACGTGGTGCGCTGCGAGGGCGGCGACCTCGCCGCCTACGACCCCAAGAACTTCTACTCCGACGAGCAGATCGAGGCGTACGTGGCGGACCTAGTGGACGGGAGGCGCAAGTTCACCGAGGAGATCGCCGCGCAAGGTCTGCGCAAGGACATACGGGAGCTCGCCCACCGCGAGCTGGACGCCATCGAGGCCAAGACCAAGCAGAAGCCCGAGCCCTGGGCGCCCCCTGAGGAGGCTGCACCGAGTGAGGCCGCCGAGGACCGTGACCCGCGCTCCAAGTGGATCTCGCCCTGGGAGCCGAGGCGCCCGTCGGCCGGGTACTTCCCGATGCCGGCCGGCAAGCGGCGCTAAGCCACTTGTCCCGGCGTGGTCAGAGGTAGACCTCGTGGAGTTTCGCGTCGTCGTGGAGTTCTCTGGCGGCGCCTGCAAATGAAACGCGGCCGTTGGCCAGCACCACAACCTCGTGTGCGATTCTCAGGACCTCGCGAACCTTCTGTTCGACAATCAGAACGGAGACCCCATCGCGCCGATTCAGCTCCTGAATGTGCTCAAGCGCCTGACTGACCATCCCGGCTGCCAAACCAAGAGACGGCTCGTCCAGCAGAAGCAACCGGGGCGAGGTGACCAGGCCCCTAGCCAATGCCAGCACCTGCTTTTCGCCACCGGAAAGGGTGCCGGCACTTCGCTTGAGCAGGCCACCAAGACCAGGGAAAACCGTAATCACCCGTTCAATGGCAGCCTCGATGTCCCGCTTCGTCGCGAGTGTGACCCCGCCAAGCTCCAGGTTCTCACGCACCGTCATTTCTGAGAACACGTGGCTACCCTGCGGGACATAAGCGACGCCTGCCTGCAGCAGAGCGCGCGGCTTCACACCCCGCAGGACGCACGCATCGAGTCGGATTTCGCCCGACCATACCGGTAGCATGCCGAAGATCGCCCTCAGGAGCGTCGACTTCCCTGCGCCGTTGTGACCGATGATGGCCACGACCTCACCCGCTCCGACCGTAAGACTCACGCCAGTGACCACTTGCTTCTTGCCGTACCCGGTCACCAGGTCAGTCACGCTGAGCAGGGCCGGAGAGGGCTCAGGCAACGAAAGCTTCCACTACCTCGGGCCTCGAGAGAACATCCTCTGGCCGGCCTGCCGCGATAACGCTGCCCTGGTCCATCACAACCACCATGTCTGCGACCCTCCTCACGGCGCTAAAGTCGTGCTCAACAAAGACGACCAGCCTGCCTTGCGCTGCGAGCCTCACCAGTAGGTTCAGGATCTCCTGCGCCACCTCGGCGTGAACCCCCGCCACAGGCTCGTCGAGAAGCAGGACCCGCGGTTCGCCAGCGAGACAGCATGCAAGAGAAAGGAGCTTCTGTTGCCCATACGAGAGCTGCCCAGCGAGGTCGCTCGTCTTATCCAGCAAACCAACGAAGCGGAGCAACTCCGTCGCCTTCGCTCGATTGGTAGCCTCCTCGGCCGCCACCCCAATCCCGGTAAGCGCCGCGAACAGTCGCTCACCGCGCTGATTTGGCCGGGCCAACATTACGTTCTCAAGTGCGGTCACGAGCCGGACCAGCCGCATCTCCTGGAACGAGCGGGCCACACCGAGCCTCGCAATACGCCATGGCGGCAAGTGAGTGATCTCTCGATTGCCCAGAAAAACGGTGCCTGCGTCGGGCCTCACGAAGCCCGTGAGTGCATTAAGGAGCGTGGTCTTGCCTGCCCCGTTTGGACCGACGATTGCGGTAATGCCCGAAACCGGGAATTCCAGATCCCTTACTCGCAGAGCTTTCACCCCATCGAAGGACTTCTCGAGACTCGAGCAGCGTAGCGGAGAGGTATGCTCAGTCACTTTCGCAGCACTCTTCCAGGGGCCAAGCCGGACTCGCCGTGGAAAATCGTCACGACGATCAGCAACAACCCAAATAGAATCTGCCGGACCTCGGAAGCTACATTTGCAGGAATCCCGACAAACCGCAGCGCTTCAGGAAACAGAACAAGCAGCAGAACGCCCCCCAAAGGCCCCCACACACCTCCCGGCCCCCCAACTATTACCATCGAAAGAATGAGAACCGACTCTAACAGACCGAAACTAGTCGGGCTCACGTAGCCCGAGTAGCCGGCGAAAAGAGACCCGGCAAGCGCTGCGAGCCCCGCAGCGAAACAGAGCACAACGATCTTCACTATGGCCGGCCGCTTGCCGGCGCAAAGAACTACTACCTCATCCTCACGGATGGCATGCAATAGACGCCCAAAGGGACCCGAGGTTGTCCGCCTTGCCAGCGTGACAGCGACGATCGCCGCTAGGCCGGAGAGGACAGCGAAACGGCCCGGGCCGGCAAACGACACTCCGAGCAGTACGGGCGGTGGTATGCCACGGATCCCTTGGGCGCCCCGCGTGAGCCCCTCCCAATTGACAAAGACACTTGACGCGACGACCTGGACACACAGCGTCGCAATGACGAGCGAATCATCCCGCAGATTCGCCGCAGGCAGGCTTATCAGAGCGCACAAGACTACGCCAACGACAACGGCGAGCATCGCAGCGACCACAAAGGGCAACCGAAGGGCCAGCACCGCTAGGGTCGCCACATAGGCTCCTACACCGTAGAACGCTGCGTGAGCAACCGAAAGAACACCCATGTGACCAACTAGGATGTCCAAAGACGTAGCCAAGATCGCGTAGATCGACAGCACGACCAGCAGGTGAAGGATGTATTCCACCTCAGAACTCCGCCACGCGCTGGCTCAGGTGCGCGGAAATCACCCTCCGACGCAAGTACAGCGTTGCCAGGAGTATCAGCATCGTAATAGCTTCCCGAAACTGCATGCCAAAGAACCACGCACCGAGGTTCTGGCCAATCGAAACAATCCCCGCGCCAGCGACGAGACTCGACACCCTGCCCGGCCGGCCGAGGAGCGCGGCTGTCACACCAAGGAGTAGAAGAGGGAAGCCAAGCCCGGGGCGAACGTCCACATCAGCGGCCACGAGGAGGCCGACAACACCGGCGAGCATCGAGCCAGCGACGAGGGCGACCACGTGTACCAATATCGCGTCTATGCCAACCACACGCGCCAACACCGCGTCGCACGCCACGGCACGAAAAGCTCTGCCGGCCCTCGTTCCCGCAAGGGCAATCCAGGCGCAGATCGCAGTGGCTGCTGCCAGGCCAACCTCACAAGCCTGTACGGTTGTGATGCGAACGCCAAACATCGATATGACGTGCGACAGCCGCGCCACCGCTAGGATCCGCACCTGCTCGCCCCACACCAAACTGACGGAATTGATAATCACGATGTAGGCGCCGAGCGACGCCAGCAGGAATCCGCTGCCAGCAGCGCCGCGAAGCCTCAAGGGCCGATGTACCAGAACCTCCAGCGTTACGCCGAGCAGCCCGCCCCCAAGGGCAGCACCGAAGACGGCCAGGATTGGCGACGACGGAACTAGGTTGAGGACAGCGTAGGCACAGTAAGCCCCTGCCACAATGATCCCGCCTAGGGCGAAGTGAAAGAACCGGGCAACCCAATAAACTGTGGAAAAGCTCACGGCGACAAGCAGGGCCACGGACGCTGTTATCAGGACGTTTGCAAAGAGCTGCAGCATCTCAGCACACCCGCGGTCATCATCTACCGAAGCCTCGCAAAGCGCCCCCCACGGACGACCTTCAGGACCACGGGTTTCACGACATCGCCATTCCTGTCAAACCGGATCGAGCCGGTCACCCCCTGGTACGCCCCCATGTTGTCTAGGCCCCTCCTGAGTTCTTCGCCGGTCAAGGGGATCTGGCTTCGCTCGGCCACGTAGCAGAGGAGCTTGAAGGCATCATATGAGTGCGCCTCCACCCACCCCGGCTCGCGGCGGTACCTTGACCGGAAAGCTTTTACAAAGGCCGAGCCAACGGGGTCGCCTGTGCTCGGGTCGAACCCGGTCGCCAACGGATAGACGATCCCCTCGGCAGCGGGGCCAGCCAAGTTCAGGAACTGCGGGTCTTCGATGGCCGTCGTGCCGAGTAGCGGGACTGTGATACCGACTTCGCGTGCCTGGCGCACGATCGTGGCCGTGTCAGCGAAATACCCCGCGATGTAGAGCACATCTGCTCGCGATGACCGTAGCTTTGCGAGAAAAGGACGGAAGTCACTGTCGCTGCCTTGATAGCCTTCCAGGGAGACCACGCCACCACCTAGCTCGTGAAACCGCGACTTGAAGATGCCGGCGATTGCTTGGCCGTAATCGTTGTTCATGTAGAGCACGCCAGCACGGCGATACCCTGCTGTGGCGGCGTAGGTTGCGATGGCCCGACCCTCTTCGAGGTCGCTCGGCCAGATCCGGTACACATATTCGCCGGCATCCGCTATTGCAGGCGCCGAAGACGTTGGAGAGAGAAGCACCACATGGTTGCTCTCTGCTATTGGCGCAACTGCCAGCGTTACAGCGCTGACGATGTCGCCCTCGATGGCATTGACACGATCGGCGCTTATTAGTTTGCGGGCGGCGGACATCCCAGTCGCCGGATCTGCCTTTGAATCCTCAAAAAACGCGCGGACAGGCTGACCGTGCACACCCCCGCTAGCATTGACCTCGTCTACAGCGAGAAGGACCGCGTCCCGCCCCTTCTCGCCGTACGAACCAGCCTCTCCGGTCATAGGGAACAGTACGCCGATTCGGAGTCCGCTCGCACCTCGCCCACAGCCCGAGACGAGGAACGCCCCGACCGTTGCAACCGCAATTGCCAGGCCCCCGAGCAAGACCTGGGTTTTGCCGCGATTCATCGTCCACATCCTTTCTCCTCAACGCCACCCGGGCGAGAGCCCGCCGTCGACAGGGAAAACACTGCCTGTAATATACGATGCCGCGGGCGAGATCAAGAACAGGGCAGCTTCCGCCACCTCCTCGGGCCGCGCGAACCGCCGGAGCGGGATCTCACCCTTCTTCTTCGCCAGGGTCTCTTGTGCCACGCCACATAGCTGGTCAGTCAGCGTCCACCCAACTGACAGCGCGTTGACCCGAATCCCGAGTGGCGCCAGCTCGCGTGCTGCCGAGCGCGTCAAGCCCTCCAACGCCGCCTTTGCAACGTCCCGATGGAGGAATCCCACCTGCGGGTCCCCCACCGTAACAGATGACATGTTGAGAACCGCCGGCATACGGCTCTTCCTAAGAAGCGGCAGTGCTCTCTGTGTGCAAAGGAACGAACTCCGAACAACACCAATCAGCTGATCCTCCAGGTCGCGCCAGGTCAAATCCGGCAACGCCTTCACCACAAACGAGGCATGCGCGTTGTTAACGAGCACGTCTATCCCGCCTAACTGGGCGGATGCGGCCGCGAGGAGCTTGTCGACCTCCGCCTCCACCCTGACGTCCGCACGGCACACGAAGCAATCACCGCCAGCCTGCCGTATCCGTTCGGAGACCGCCTCCGCGGCATTGTCGTCCTGCAAGTAATTCACACACACCCGCGCGCCGGCCGCGGCGCAACGATCGGCAACCGCAGCGCCAATACCGCGTGCGCCCCCGGTCACAACTACTGCTCTCCCTCGCATCATCGCGGAGTCACCCTTTCCCAGACTTAACAGCCTCAAGCAGTAGTTTCGGGTGGTTCACAACCCACGCCGGCTCTTTGCCGTCTGACTTCAAAGCATCGGCGACCTCGCGCACAACGAGCTCGTAGAACCGAAGCGCCTGCCAAGTCATTTTCGAAGCTCTTTTGATCGAGTCCTGCCACTTCGCCCTGCGCGCAACATCAAACAGCCAGATCGCCGAGCACCTCTCCTCGCCGCCTCTCCCTTGTCCCGCCCTCCGCCGCCGCGCCAGATCTCGGCTAAGGAACCTACTGCAAAAGCAGTATCCCTCAGCCTCAAAGTTGCTGCTCCACGAGACGAATCCAAAGTCGAGGCCGTCAAGCGTACTGACACCATTCTCCCTAAGGGGGAGCCAGTCGAGTCTTGAAAAACGGAGGGTGTCACCACACGACGTCTCGAAGTCGTCGACACGCCGATGGGCCCCGTTAGGCGTCGCGCCCTCGCGTTTTATCGCTTCAAGCTCATTGCGCAGCTTGAGGTACTTACGAGCCTCAGGCTCGCCTCGGAACACCACCAACCGCCGCTTCGCGCTCTTGATGCCCTGGAACAAGACGTCGAATTCCTCAAGCGATCTGCCTCCTGCGTCGGGCTTCTCACTCCACTCCAAAGGAGTGCCGTTCTTGATCCAGAACACAAACCCGGTCGCTGTGATCGAGAATTCCTGGGCGAGCGAAACATAGTCGTCGCTCGATCCGAACAAGACAACCGGATACCCATCCTTGTAGAGCTTGATTGCCTTTCTTAGGGCCGGGCCAAGCGGAGGGCCGATTACTGCTGGCAGTTTCTGCGGCTCATCCAGGACGGAAGCGCGTGGATATTTCACCAGCAGTTGTGCGGCGACAGACGCGGCCGATAAGCACGCCAAGCGCCTCTTGACCGCTCTTGCGGGCTCCCGCTTGCCAATAACATCCCACACACCCCTGATCATCACATGGGGTACCTCTAGTGCGACATCCCCTTTGCAGGCAGCGGCGACCCCCGCCCCCTCCATTTCGACCGAGTTAGCTTTGGGCCACGCTTTGGCTAGGCCCCGAAACACTCTCGTGTTCCGGATTTTTTTGTCGCCCGAGAGCACCACACCTTCTTTGAGCACCTTGATCGTTCTTCGCCGGCCGGTTACTCGTAGGAGTTCACGAAGGCTGGCGATGTCGCACTGCTCAGTGGTAGGGATCTTGTCGCGCAGCCAATCGTCCGTAGCATACTGCCAGAACTGGGGCTCAGCTTTGGCTCTCACGGTCTTGCGTTCATAGTCCACGATCCACCTTGCAACTACAACGTCCCCGGTCTTGAGCTTTGACCCCGGGGCGGCCCCGGCTATGCCAACGGTAAGGACAAAGCACGGAAACCAATGAAGAAGTGCCACGCGAACAGCAAGCGCCGCGTGGACTCGTCCCGCATCTTTTGTACGGATGGTTATCACAACAAGAGGCCGTCCCCCGCGGTCCCGGCGGGGCAGCTCGTACCTCTTTGCTCCCAGGTTTTCAACTGTCTGTGGCTCGCGCAGTTCCCATGCAGTCGCACCGCTACCTACGAGAGCATCGTGGACTGCCGCCTGCTCGTCGTCCATGGGGGTCACGATAAGGAAATCAATTGGCTCAGGTATCACCATGGCTATCCACGCCTCCGCACGAAGTTGGCCAGCCGGTTTCCCGCCAACACGCCGTTCGCGCGTTGTCGTCCGAAAAGAGAAGTGCGCCAACAATGGCACCCCAGGCGCCACAAGGGGCGAGCCCGATGAGCGCAGTCCCCTTAGGCCGCATAGAGAAGCCTCGTGACGGTATCCTCCTGAAGAGTCGCCGCGAAAGCCGAATCCGATCGAAGCCTTCCGTTTGGCAAAACAGTCGCGATCCCTCCGCTACAGGCCTTGCCCGGCCGTCTACCTAGATTTTGCAGGTAGCAGAACCGGTCCGCCGTCACGACACCGGGCCATAGAGCCTCGGCAGCCCCCAGTGGCTGCTCCAGCGCGGTGGGGCGGCTTTGCTCGGCGCCAGTAATGCTGGCCCGCCCAAGGTGCAAGAGGCGACGCACGAGCAACCGCGCACCTATGGAGGCACAGAACTCCGTCAGGCAAGAAATCTCGTTGACAGTGTCGGCCGAAACGACCGCGCTCAACTCAAGAGGGACGTGCAGATCCTTCAGCGTCTCAACGGCGCGCATCGCCTTGCACCAAGCACCAGGGGTGCCGCGGCGCGCATCGTGGACCTCGGGGGTCATCGAGTCAAGGCTGATCTGCGAGACCACCAGTCGACGGAACGGATCCGCGTCAGCAGCTGCAAGCTCTGGAATCCGGTGGCCGTTGCTTAGGATGCTCGTGCGGAGCCCCAACGCCTGCGCTCCTCGTAGGAGCTCGACGGTGCCGCCCCAACAAAACGGTTCGCCGCCGGTGATGTGAATGCTTCGCAGCCCTCGGCGTTGCAGCCAGGAGAGCGCTCGCAGCCACTGTGCAGGCGAGAATGGGGTCTCTTCCCCAATGGCCGAGGACTCGTTAAAGCAGTAGAAGCAGCGCTGGTTGCAGCGCCTCGTGACCTCGATGTTAAGGTGTTGGATCGTCATCATGAATCCCTCCAGCGCAGCCACCGAAGCGCACCGTCCCTCGGGTGAGGTCTAGGGAAGCATCCTGCGCGCGGCTTGGCGTACCCGAGAGCCCGAGTAGGCCCGACCGGCAGGCGGTCCCGGGGTGCCGAATTGCGTGCGGCGACAGACCGCGCCCAGCTGCTGGCAGTTCTCGCCCGCCGGTTAAGGCGCAGAAAGCATTAGAACCTGATGCCAAGGAGCCCTCCATCCTCTGTTGCATCCGTGAGCCGCAAGCGAACGAAGCCGTCGAAAGCGAAATTGGGGTCAAGATCCCTACGCGGCACCAAGTCAGAATTTAGGCAACAGATGTACTGGAAGCCGCCGTTTTCCGAACGCGCGGCTGCAAGCTGCAGCGCCTGAGCGACCTGGCGCTCGTCCACACCATCGAAAATCGTGCTGTCATGGACGAGGAACCCTGGACTGACTGGCTTCGCGGCCCAGAGTCCCGCGAGCATGAGGTCGTAACAGAACACTTTCATCTGTTCGATCCCCTGGCTTGTCGAGCGCTCGATCTCGACGTCAAAGAGGAAGCCGTTCGGGCCAACATCCAAAATAAGCTTGCCCGGCACCTGATAGAGCGCCTCGGAGTTAGCGTTGAAGAGGGAAACGGCCCGCTGCCGCAGGGCCACACGTTCCTCGTAGTCAGATCGCGCCTCTTGGAGTAGCTCTTCCCGCTCTATTCTCAGTGCACTCGCGCCCTTCTCGAACTTCCTCAGGGTCTCAAGGCGCTGCTTCACGTCCTCGAACTCCCCAACTGTCTGCGTGTGGCGCTGTTGGAGTGAGGTGTACTCGTCCAGAGCGCCATGAGTTCGGAGAATGCTGAGCAGATCAGCACGACGCTTAATCAGGCCGCCAATCTGGTCGTCCCGTGCGGCAATGGCCTGGCGGAGGCGCTCGATCTCGCGACGGAGGAACTCTCGGCGGTTGCTCACCACCTGTTGATGAAACGACCGTACGTCCTCCAACCGCTTCCGCACCATTGCGGGGAGCACGACACCAGCCTCCTGGTAAAGTGTCGCGACGCTGTCTTCCGTCGCCGGCTGCTCCTCGCGAAGGCCACTTTCATAGAACTCAAGCATCCGGCGGTCACCCAGGTTCTCATTGCTCAGGGCGTGAATGCTGCTCGTAAGGACTGTCGTCTCGGTCTCGATATCTTGGTACTGAGGGTGAACCCGAAAGGTCGCCAGTTCGGAGCCTCCCCGGGTGATCTGTTCCTCCAGCCGGACCTTTCTGCTCTCAAGCTCGCCGACAGCGCCCACGAGGTTGCGAACCAGGCCGGTTTGCGCCGCCTGCTTCAGTTGCCTTAGCACGGTTCCTTGATCCCGGAGGACTTGCCACCTGCTGGCATGCTCCCAGGCCAGGCTGAGAAGAAACGCGTTGTTGACTTGCTTGTCCCATTCCAGCTGTTTGCGATGGTGCTCAAACGGCGTCGAAAAAGCGTCTCGGCCTTTGCGGACGAAGTAGGAGATGAGACTGCGGAACGTGGGGCTGTACTTCTGGTCCTCGGGGCTAGCTGGCAGGTCGAAGAGCAGCCACCCAAGGAGCCTGTTCCATTCGCGGACCCGAAGCTCGAGGGTATCGGTGACGCTGCCATCATGCGCGTCGAACGGCCAGCCCGCGGTGTCGCCCTGGATCCCGACCCAGTTGGGCCGCGACGTGTTGCGATGCACCAAGCAACGCTTCCCTCGCAGGTCGAGATCGAGCGTAAAAGTCCACCCTGCCAGCTGCTTGCGAAGGAGGCCCTTGCCCTTCTTTGCGTCGGCACCCAGGCAGAAGTGGATGATCTCGATGAGGGTTGTCTTACCTAAACCGTTTCGCGTGTCCTTGCGTGTGGACTCCTTGGTGCGGTCCGCAAGCACCACATTGAAGCCCCGGGTGAACTCAACGGCCTTGAACTGGGGCTGGTCGCAGCGGATAGCATGGATCATTGCGTTGTCCTCTGGAGGAGCCCGTCCAGGAAATCCACCGCGCCAATCGCGTAGAGTAGGTCAAGGGCAAGCGAGAAGCGTTCGAACGTTGCCACCTGCGAGTTGGGACGAACGTCCTCCCAGAGCGCACTCACGGTTCGAGGCCGACCAAGGCGAGACAAGACCAAGGCACCTACCCCCAAAAGGGAGTGCTCGGCAGAGACGTGCTTGGTGGGGAGGATCACTTCTCGAACACCTCGCACTTCTCGAAGAGGTACGCTAACACGGCGAGCCCCGCCGCTTGCATCTTGAAATCGGTGCTGCGGCGTCCAGCGAACTCGCGCATGGCCGCGAACAGGTCATCACCAGTGAGCCCGTCGGCGCGTAGGCCCTGGTACTCGGCAAGAAAACCCGCTGCAAGTCGCTCAGGGAAGGTCGCGTCCCTTGCAGCCACATGCTCAACGAACTGGCGGACTTCATTCGCTTTGCCAAGGCCAATGGTCATTTCGAAGTGCACCCGCTTGGTCAGCTCGTTGCGCCGCATTTTTGCGAGCGGTGGCGTCAACGCGAAGTCGACAGAAGGTTCTGCGGGGGAGTGGGTGATAGCCTGGGTGACCACCTCCAGTTCGGCAAATGAAACTTCCGGCATGGCTTCGCGAAGAGATGCCTGGACCCATCGTTCGTGATCTGCCTTCCATCTCCGCAGGTCTTGAGCGGTGTAGCTGGTCTCCTGCTTATCAACGACCGGGTGGTGCACACCGCAGAGGAGTATCCAGTTGTCATAGCTATCCCTTTGCGCGGCCACGAGCGAAGCGTTCGCGCGCGGGCCACGGTCGCCGTGGGACTCGATGTGAGCGACGTACCCAGTGACTGCGGCCGGGTCGGCCGCGGTCGCGTCTTCGACACAAATCTGCCGACAATCAGGGAAGGCACAACGAGCAGCCGCAAGTCCCCACAGCAGCTTTACGTCCCTTTGAGGATACCTGCGACCCATCTCCGTCCGTTACCCCCTAGTCGCGAATGATAGGCGCCTAAACGGCTTTCGACGAATCATAACAGGAACTTCTTCCCCACAAGACCACGCCGCCCTCCGGGGCGAATCCCATCCTACCTCCGCGGGCGGAGCGCACAGCTAGACCCCTCCCAGGCCCATCCCCCGCGGCGCCAATCGCAGGTTGCGCGTGGCCGCTCACCCTCATCACCGCGAAGTCCCTTTTGGGCTCACCGCGACCGGCAAGTCCACCTGGAGCTGCCACCAGCTCGGGCTCGAGGCCGAGCAGGGCGAGGGGACGTGGGTGGCCCAGGACGACATCGTCTTCCTCAAGCGCGACGGTTCGGCCCTCG
>Ga0315293_10005933_pt1 | contig 11465 bp, 9 predicted proteins | sample YL17G13_20_MG_FD_203071 | JGI IMG/M metagenome (GOLD analysis project Ga0315293, IMG submission 203071) | Sediment microbial communities from Yellowstone Lake, YNP, Wyoming, USA - YL17G13_20 | ecosystem: Environmental > Aquatic > Freshwater > Lake > Sediment | place: USA: Wyoming | collected... | reverse complement strand
AAAGAAGAGCTTCTACCGCGTTCACATCCATCTCGGGACGTGGCGGCACAATCTTGACGAGGACGACATGTTCCCCATGGGCGGGAACGCCCAGGCCATGATCTCCGGGCTGGCGGGCGCAGCGGGAGAGAGCAAGAGGAGTCGGATCATCGAACAAGCCCTGTTGCGGCAGAAGGAATTCGGCGTCTCGACTATCAGCGGTTCCCTCCTTCCGCCTTATCCCAAGGGGTTCTTCAGGCACCCGGCGCTCGACGAACCCTACAAGTACCAGAACGGCGGCCAGTGGGACTGGTTCGGGGGCAGGCTCGTTTTGGCCATGTTCGAGTCGGGCTTCAGCCGCGAGGCCAGGGAAAAGCTCATCGAGATCGCACGCAAGGACATCGTGAACGGCGGCTTGTTCGAGTGGGACACGAAGGACGGTGCGGGCCGCGGAAGCGATTTCTACTCGGGAAGCGCCGGGAGCCTGGCCCGGGCCCTCGTCGAAGGATATCTCGGCGTAAGGATCTCGGGGCAAGACCTCGATATCTCACCCAGGCTTGGCCTTGACAATGCCAGGGTCCATGTCCATTTACCGGCCGCCGACCGTTTCGTGGCTTACGATTACCGGGTGGATGATAAGGCCCGGAAGCTCCGCCTCGAGATCAGCTGCGACAATGAACCGGGCCCAACGATTAGTATTCTCAATCCCTGGGCGTCGCTCCAATCTGAGCGCGTTTCAGACGGTTCCCCGGACATGGAAGTCCGCGTCAACGGCGGCAAGGTCCCCTTCAAGGTAGAACGGGTGGGCCGGGACAAATACATCCGGCTGGATGCCTTGACGACCCGTTTCAAGAAAGGCGTCATCGAGGTCCGCTACTTGCGGCCGACCGAGTAATACTCGTAACCGAGCTTGCGGACGGACCCCTGTTCGAACATGTTCCGGCCGTCGACGATGATCGGATTGGCCATGATGTCCTTAATCCGGGCCAGGTCGAGCGTCCGGAATTCGGCCCACTCCGTGATGACGAGGAGGGCGTTCGCGTCCTGCACCGCCTGAAAAGGGTCCTCGCAATAGACGACTTGCGGGGACGCGGGGAAAACCTCCTTCATGTTGTCCATGGCCTTGGGGTCGTAAAGCCGGAGGATTGAGCCTTCCTTGATGAGTTCCCGGATGATCTTGATGCTCGAGGCCTCACGGATGTCGTCGGTATCGGGCTTGAAAGCCAGGCCGAGGACGGCAATCCTCTTGTCCTTGAGGATCCAAAGCGCCCTCTTGATCTTGTTCACGAAGCCTGCGGTCCTCTCATGGTTGATCCTGTCGGCCTCCTTGAGGAGGTCCATGTTGACGCCCATATCCTCGCCGATTCTGGTCAGGGCTTTGATGTCCTTGGGGAAACAGGAGCCGCCGTAGCCGAGCCCCGCGTTCAGGAACATCTTCCCGATCCTCGGGTCCTGTCCCATGCCGATGGCGACCTGCTCGACGTCGGCCTCCGTCTTTTCGCAAAGGTCGGAGATCATGTTGATGTACGAGATCTTGAGGGCCAGGAAAGAATTCGAGGCGTGCTTGATGAGCTCGGCCGTGTCGATATTGGTGACGAGGACCCTGTCCCCGAACTTCTCGTAAATCCGGACCAGGATGTCGCGGGCGCGGTCCGATTCGACGCCGATGATGATCCGGTCCGGTTCGAGGAAGTCGGAGACGGCAGACCCTTCCCTCAGGAACTCCGGGTTGGAGGCCACGTCGAAGGGCGTGTCTCCCTTCCGGTAAAGAGTGATGATGCGTTTGATCCAATCGGAGGTCTTGACAGGAACAGTGCTCTTCTCGACGATGACCTTGTATCCGTTCAGGTTCTGGGCGATCGTCCTCGAGACTCCCTCGACTTGGGACATGTCCGCCCGGCCGTTCTCGTCCTGGGGCGTCCCGACGCAGACGAAGATGATCCCCGCGTCCCGGATGGCTCCGCCGACGTCGGACGTAAAGGTCAGTGTTCCCTTCGCAAGGTTTCGCTTCAGGAGTTCGTCCAATCCCGGCTCGTAGATCGGGGGGGTCCCCCGAGATGTCTTTTCGATCTTTTCGGAGTCCTTGTCGGCGCCGATGATCGTGTGGCCGAATTCGGCCAGCCCGGCCGCGGTGACCAGCCCCACGTAGCCCGCTCCGATGACGGCGATCTTCATGCGTCAGCTCCTCTCTTTGTACCAGCGGATGGTCCGCTCCAGGCCTTCCTCGAAGAAAACGACGGGTTCGAAACCGAGCCGTGCCCGGGCCGCGGAGATGTCCGCGTAGGAATGCTTGATGTCCCCCGTCCTCTCCGGAGCGTAAACAGGGGCCAGTCTCGCCTTCAAAATGGTGTTGATCCTCGCGGCCAGTTCATTCACCGTCGTGCCCCGGCCGCCGGCGATATTGAGGATGCCGCCGGGGATGTCCCCCGCCCCGGCCGCCAGAACGTTGGCCGCCGCGACATTCTCGACATAGATAAAGTCCCTGGACTGTTCTCCGTCCCCGAAGACGACCGGCGGCTCGCCGCGGAGGGCCCCGGCGATGAAATGGGGAATGACGGCCGCGTACTGGGAGAAGGGGTCCTGCCTGGGGCCGAAAACGTTGAAGTACCGCAGGGCCACGGTATGCAACCCATAGAGGGACCGGAACATACGGCAGTATCTCTCTCCCACCCACTTGCTGAGTCCATAGGGCGAAAGGGGAACGCATTCCTGAACTTCCTTTTTGGGAAGCTCCGGGTCATCCCCATAGACCGCCGAGGATGAGGCCAAAACAAAGCTCCGGACCCCGCGATCGCGCGCGGCCAGAAGCATGTTGAGCGTTCCGGTGATATTGACGTCGTTGGTCGTACGCGGGTCTTCAACGGATCCAGGCACGGAGGTCAGAGCAGCCTGGTGGAGGATGGAATCGACGCCCCCGGCCGCTTTCCGGCAGGTGGCGATGTCCCGGACATCGCCTTCGATGAGCTCGACTTGCTTCAGAAAGGGCTCGATATTGGCCTTTTTCCCGGTCAGGAAGTTATCCAGGACGCGGACCTTGGCCCCCCGCCGGACAAGGAGCTCCACGATGTGCGAGCCGATGAACCCGGCGCCCCCCGTCACTAGATAAGCGTTCATCGCTCCCCCTGCCCGGTCACAGATATCCCAGCTCATCGAGCCTCTTCAAGACCTTTTGGGTGCTTTCCTCGAGCGTCTCCTTGTCGGTCTCGACCAAGATCTCGGGGTTAAGCGGTTCTTCATAAGGATCGGAGATTCCGGTAAACTCCTTGATCTTGCCCTCGATGGCCTTCTGGTACATGCCCTTGACGTCCCGCTGGATGCAGGCGTCCAGAGAGCACTTGGCATAGGCCTCAACAAAGTTGTCGATCTCCTTACGGGACTCGGCCCGGATCTCCCGGTAGGGGGAGACGAACGACGTCAGGACGGCGACGCCGTTCCTCGACAGGAGCTTGGCCACGAACGTCACCCGGCGGATGTTCTCGTCGCGGTCCTCCTTGGAAAAACCGAGGTCGCGAGTCAGGCTCTTGCGGACGATGTCGCCGTCCAGCCTCTCGACCCTCAGCCCGCGGGCCTTCAGGATCTCGGCCAGCTTGTCGGCAATGGCCGACTTGCCCGAGCAGGGCAGTCCCGTGAACCACAGCGTGAATCCAACCTGATCTTCCGTGCACATGTCTCTTTCTCCTCGTGAAATCTCTATAGGATCTTCCCCTTCATGTCCGCGGGCGCCGGGATCCCCAGCCTGTTGAGCACCGTCGGGGCGATGTCAAGGATGTTTGCGTCCCTCCACTCCGCCTTCTCGTTCTTCGGATCGCGGAGGATGTAAATCCCCTCATGGGCGTGGACGGCGTCGTCCGGGCCCGTGTCATTCTCAGGCAGGAACATCGTTCCATGGCCTAGAGTCCCCGCTGAACGCCAGTAGAGATCGTCGAAGTAGACCATGAGGTCCGGGTACTCGCCGTTGACCTCGTCAAAGTAATCCTGGGGCCAGATGACCTTGGTCTGCCACTCCTCGCCTTTCGGCCCGCGCAAGGCGCGGAGCCTTCGGGTCAGGTCCTCCCGCTCCTTTTCGTAGTCCTCCGGCTTGATGATCCCGCGGGGCTCGCGGCCCTCCACGTTGAGAAAGACCCGGGCATAATAGCCGCCCCAGGCCCAGGCTTTGGTCTTCGACCAGTCGATGGCCAGGTCGTCGACGCTGACGACCTTCTGCGGCTTTTCCTTGATCACCAGGTCGCCCTGCTCGATGAGCCATTCGTTGACACAGAAGGCGCCCTTCATCCTCTTGGCGCCGTGGTCGGAGACGACGAGAACGACGGTGTCCTCGTCCACCCGCCGCAGCAGCTCGCCGACCTTCCCGTCGAGGTGCTTGTAATAGTCGAGGATGACCTTCTCATATTTGTTCCCAGGCTCATAGAGGTGGTGCTCATGGTCCATGTATTTCCAGAAGGCGTGGTGGACGCGGTCGACCCCGATCTCGACGAACATGAACAGGTCCCAAGGCTTGTCCTGGATGAGCCAGTCCATGATCTCGAACCGCTTATCGGTCATCCTATAGATCTCGGCCAGGATCTGGTCGCGGTCCTCGGTCCGGAAGACGACGTCGAAGATGTAGGGGCCGAAGCGCTCCTCGATCTCCTGCCGGAGCGTTTGCGGATAGGTGTATTCCTTGTCTTTTCCGGGCGGGGTGATGAAGCAGGAAACGAGGTTCCCGGCCACAGGATAGGGCGGATAGCTCGGAGGCACGCTCACCAGGCAGCTCTCGCCGCCCCGCTCCCCGATGATGTCCCAAAGCCTCTTCTCATGGACGGCCTTGGAGTTGGCGATCCACATCTGGTCGTAGGAATCCCCCTTCCGATGCCGGAAGCCGTAGAGCCCGAGCTTCCCGGGGTCCTTGCCGGTGGTCATGACCATCCAGGCCGGAATGGTGATCGGCGGGTCGGAACTTCTCAAACGGCCATGAAGGCCCTTCTCCATAAGTCCCTTCAGGACGGGCAATTCGTCTCTGTGGTCGAAAACGATCTGGGGTGTGGCGCAATCCAGACCGACGATCAGGACTTTGGTCTTGCTCATGTCAACCTCTCACTCGTTGAACGGTTCCTTGAACTGCATGATGATCTTGGCCACCTCGGGCCTGATCAGTTCGGCCGGAGGGATGACGCCCTGGACCAGGAGGTCGCGGATCTTGGTCCCGCTGAACTGGATATGTTCGGAGGACGGGTGGGGGCAGGTCTTCTCGTTGACGACCGAGCTGCATTTCTTGCAGAAGGAGAAGGCCCGGAAGAAGAGGGGGATGATCCCCAGGTCGGGGAATTCGTCGAAGATCTCCTGTGCGGCATAAGGATGATAGTACGTGCCCACGCCCGCGTGGTCGCGGCCGATGATGATGTGGGTGCAGCCGAAGTTCTTGCGGAGGATGGCGTGATGGATGGCCTCGCGTGGGCCGGCGTAGCGCATCTCCATCTGGAGGATAGCCATGACCGCCCGCTCCTTGAGGTAGTAGTTGCGGATGAGTTCCTCGTAAGAGGCCAGGATGACCTCGTCCTTGAAGTCGCCCTTCTTTTTCTTGCCGATGACCGGGTTGACGAAGATGCCGTCCGTGAAGGTCAGGGCCGTCTTCTGGACGTATTCGTGGCCGATATGGGGTGTATTCCGGGTCTGGAACGCGACTACGGTCTTCCAGCCCTTTTCCTTAAAGAGGACCCGCGTCTCCCGGGGGGAGAGTTTCCAACGGTCGAACGGCGTCGGGACCAGCTCGATGAGGTCGATCTTTCCGGACAGAAGCACGTCCTTCATGTCCATGACCTTGGCGACGCCCGGATGGGCCCGGTCGGTGGTCCCGAAGACCTTTTGGGCGAACTCCGCCTTGTCGTAAGTGTACTTTTCCTCGAGGTTGAGGATGGCGACCGGTCGGTCTTCTTCGTTGACCAGGAGGATCTCGTCGCCCGGTTTGAAGCCGTCGGCCGTGGCCTTGTCGACGTCCAGGACGATGGGGACCGTCCAGGGCAGGTCGTCGGCCAGACGCATCTGGCTGAGGACATTCCGGAAGTCCTTCTCACCCAAGAAGCCTTCCAGGGGCGAGTAGACGCCGGTGGCCATGTTCTCGACGTCCGAAACGGACTCCGGATCGAGCTTCAGCCGGGGGAGCCTCTTGGCCTTATCCAAGGCCTCGTCCTTCTTCGCTCCCGTGAGCACCCGCTCTATGAGCTTGCCGCCATGGGGCTGGATCATATGATTCCTCCTGTGGGATCCTGAAAGATGCGAATCGAAACGCCGGAAGGGAACGGTCAGTCGATGTAGCCCAGGGCTTTCAGCCGTTCCTTGACCTTTTCCTCGTCTTCCCGGCTGAAGACCTCTTTGGCCTCTTGTTCTTTGGTGAAGCTTTCCCTGACGACCTTGACGATGTAGGCCGAAACGGAGCCGATCTCCGTCCCCTGGATCGCTTCCTCGATTTTCTTGTGGAGGGACGTGGGGATAGAGACGGTTGTGAATTCCTTGTCCATCGTTTTCTCCTTGATCCGTTCGTTTTCTCAGTTCTTAGAGTCGCCCCCTCCGGGAGGCAGGACGCGCTGACCGGCGCAAAATTAAAGCTATTTATACACCAGAAAGGGCAATTTTTCAAGTGACTTGTCCATCTCGTAAGCATCTCTTTTCTTGTGATTAGGTGTTGTCTGGAGGCCGGTCGGGGGATTCGTCGGCACGCTTCTTTGCCCCGGCGAGGGGAAGTACAAGTGGCCTGGAGCCGCCCTCGGCCCCCGGCCCCCAGGGAACCAGTCCCGTCGGTTCCCCCCATCGGATAAGCCGACGGGTCCCCCCTCCGCTACGGGGGCTTACGGGCGGCATCCAGTGCCGCCTAGTAAGAATTTGGTTGTTCCCCCATCCCGGCCCTTATTGATTCAATCACAAGAAAAGAGATGCTTCCCTCCAGCTCTTCCCTTCTCCTTGACAAGCAAGGCGGATTAATGTTTATAATCCCGTGGTTATGTTTGAAAATTTCCGCTAACTTATGCCCGCCTGACATGGAAAAGATCGCCCATTCCTGTATTCGAAAGACCGCTTTTTTCGGCGTCCTGGACAAGAACCTGAGGAGGCTCGAAGGACGGTTGGGAATCAGCTTGGCCATCCGCGGCGACCAACTCCTCATGGACGGGGACCCCAAGAAAGTCGAGTTCGCCCGCTATTACTTCGATAAGATCCAGGAGTTGGACGATCGGGGCTATGATCTCAAGGAGGAAGACTTCCATATCGCCCTGGACCTCCTCGAGGAAGGCTCGACACGTTCCAAACAGGCCCTCAGAGAATACGCCCCTTCCGAGCCCCTCAATCTCTCCCGGAAGTCCGTCCACCCCAAGAGTCTCAACCAGCAGGAATACATCCAGGCCATCAGGACCCATGATCTGGTCTTCGGCATCGGCCCGGCCGGGACCGGGAAGACCTACCTGGCCATGGCGATGGCTCTCTCCTTCCTCCAGAACAAGTTGGTCGAACGCATCATCCTGACCCGCCCCGCCGTCGAGGCCGGAGAGAAGCTCGGCTTTCTCCCGGGCGACATCGCCCAGAAGGTCAACCCCTACCTCCGTCCCCTCTACGACGCCCTCTTCGACCTTTCTCAGTTCGATCAGGCTAACCGCCTGATAGAAAAGGGCATCATCGAGATCGCCCCTCTCGCCTTCATGCGGGGCCGGACGCTCAACAGCGCCTACATCATCCTGGACGAAGCCCAGAATACGACCCGGGAACAGATGAAAATGATCCTCACCCGGCAGGGATTCGATTCCCGGTTGGTCGTGACCGCCGACATCACCCAGATCGACCTTCCGGACCCGAAGCGGTCCGGGGTCCTCCACGCCATCAAGATCCTGTCTTCCCTGAAGGAGATCGCCTTCATCCATTTCAGCGAAAGGGACGTCGTCCGCCACCCCCTCGTCCAAAAGATCATCAAGGCCTACCAAAAAGCCGAGGCCCAACCCTAAATGGCAGACACGGACTTCATTTCGTTCAGAAAGCTCAAGCTCTTCAAGGGCTCCGAGATCCTTCCCCGGAAACCGCAAGCCCCTCCCCCGCCGAAGGAGGAGGGCCAATCGGTCCGGAAGGGCTTGTTCCGGAACCCGTTCGTCATCCTTGCCCTTTTCGTCACCGTTCTATCCCTGATCATCGCCTACCTTCCTTCCAGGATCCTGTCGACGCTAGGGATCGGGGAGATAGCCGGAGCCGACATTATCGCGCCGACCGACCTGACCATCGAGGACCTAGAGACGACGGCCAAGAGGCGGATCGCGATCGAAGGGACCATCATCCCCGCCTACCGCTTCGACGCCGGCTCTTTCGCGGAAACGGAAGGCCGGATCCATGAGTTCTTCAACCTCGGGCGGGAATGGCTGAGGACACTCTCCGGCGCCCGGAAGCCTGAGGACCTCCAGAAAGCGGTCCTGGACAAACTGGGAATCGAGATCGACCTCCGGCGCCTCGCGGACCTTATCAAGGCAAAGTTCCCCGCCGAACTCGAGAGCGGCCTGGTCGGCGTCATCGGCAAGATCTCCGCCCAGGGCATCATCCTTTCCAAGAACCTCTTCATCCAAGGCGAATTGGAGAAGGGCTTCACCCTTATCAAGACGGACGGCAGCGAGAGATCTGCCCGGACGAGCGACGTCCTGGACATCAAGGAGGCCAAGGAGCGGTTCGCCGCCGAAGTCTACGGCCTGGAGATCGCCGCGAAATCGACGACGCTGCTCGTCAATCTCTCCGACCTCTTCCTCTCCCCCAACATCACCTACGACAAGGACGGGACCGAGGCCCGCAAGGAGCGGGCCCGGATGAGCGTCGAAACCGTCTTCTACACCATCAAGAAGGGCAAGGTCATCGTCCGCAAGGGCGACGAGGTCACCGCGGAGTCCATCAAGCAGATACGCCTCATCAACATCGAGCTCAAACGAAGGCCGAGCTGGTTCACCAACTTCGCCGGGACGTTCCTCCTTTTCGCCATCCTCTTCATCACGCTTTGGTTCTACCTGAAGTCCATCCTCAAATCGGAATACGCGCTCAAGAAGTTCGTCATGATGGGCGTGACACTCGTCCTCAGTCTCATCGTCTACCGGTTGTCCCTTTTCCTGGCGGGCGGCTTCAGCTCTCAGGCCGACGTTTCCTATTTCGCCGCCAATGAAATCTACGAGTTCGCCATCCCCTTCCAGGTCGGGGTGCTCCTCTTCGCCTTCCTGACCTCCGACCACCTGGCCCTCATCTACGCCATCTTGAACAGCCTGATGGCCGGCTATCTCCTCGGGCCGAACTACTACCCGCTGATCTTCAGCTTGATCGGCGGGATCGCCGCCATCTACGGCGTCAAAGTCTACCAGAGGCACCGGCGGACGTCGACCCTTCGGGCCGGGCTGTTCTTCGTCGCGCCTATCAACATCATCGTCATCGTTGCCATCCACCTGATCAAAGAGAAGCTCGAAGGGCTGGGGCAGCTCTCGGTCGAGGTCCTCATGGGCCTCCTCGGCGGCGCCCTCAGCGCGGCCTTGGCGTTCATCCTCCTCCCCATCTTCGAGACCGTCTTCCGCTTTGTGACCTCGACCAAACTGCTGGAGTTGACGAACTCGGACCTTCCAATCTTCCGACAGATGGCCATTGAGGCTCCTGGTTCCTACCACCACTCGCTCATCGTGGCCACGCTGGCGGAGAAAGCGGCCGAGGAGATCAAGGCGGACGCCATGCTGACCAAGGCAGGCGCCCTTTACCACGACGTCGGCAAAGTCAAGATGCCCGAGTATTTCATCGAGAACAGGAGCGGAAACTTCGATCTCCACAAGGACCTCACCCCTTCCCTCAGCACCCTGGTCATTATCAACCACGTCAAGGAGGGGCTTGAGGTCGCCAGGAAGCTCAAGCTCCCCACCCAGCTGCGGGACATCATCGAACAGCACCACGGGAACTCCCTCGTCCGGTACTTCTACCAGAAGGCCAAGGAGAAGTACGACCCCGAGATGCAAAAGATCGGCGAGGAGGAGTATCGCTACCCCGGGCCTCGGCCCAGGAGCAGGGAGGCGGGACTGGTCATGCTGGCCGACTCGGTCGAGGCGGCCTCGCGGAGCCTCAAGTCCCCGACCAAGGACAGCCTGAAGAGGCTTATCACGGAGATCTTCAACAGCTACCTCCAGGACGGCCAGCTCGACGACTGTGATTTCTCTCTACGGGAGCTCAGATCGGCGGCCGCCTCCTTTTTCTCCATCCTTCACGCCGTCTATCATCCCCGGGTCGAGTACCCGGGGTTCGATTTCGAAATGAACCGGGAAAAAAAGGCGGCCGGCGCCAGGAAAAACAATGCTCGAGATCATCAACAGGCAGCGCAAGCACCCGCTCAACCGGAAAAGGATCCGAAACCTGATTGAGCGGTTGTCGGTCCGCTATGGCCTCGGCGACCCCGAGATCGTCGTGGTCTTTGTCGGGACGAAGGCCATCCGGACCCTGAACCGGAAGTACCGGAGGAAGGACCGGCCGACCGACGTCTTGAGCTTCCGGATCGGAAAAAAGGGCGCTGACGGAAAGTTCTACCTCGGCGACATCGTCATTTCGGTCCCGGTCGCGGCAAAGCAGGCCCGGACCGGCGGCCACAGCTTGGAGCGCGAACTGGAGGTCTTGGTCCTCCATGGGTTCCTCCACCTGGCCGGGTACGACCACGGCGCCGCCGTCGGCCTTGAAGAAAAGGCCGCCCGGAGGCTCTTTTTCGGGGACAGCACATGAGCGCCGATCTCACGATCTGGATTGGGCTTTTCCTGAGCTTTTTTGCCGTTTTCGTGCTCTCCATGTTCCACATCACCCTGGACTCCTTCTCCAAGATCCAGGTCAGCCGGTTCCTGGAGGACCGGGAAAAAGCCGACCGGCACAGGATCCTCAAGGATTTCGACGATACCAGGACAGCGGCGGCGTACCTGAGGGTCGTCGTGCTCGTCGCCTTCCTGACCTATCTCTTCATGGCCTTCCCACGGTTGAGGTTCTGGCCCCTTTGGCTCTTTCTTATCGCCGTCGGGATCCACACGCTCTTCTTCGAAGCCCTGCCCAGACTCATCAACTTCCGCGGCAAGAACGCCGTTCTTAAAGCCTTCCTCCCCGCGGCCGGGCTGTTTAGGGCCCTCAGCTCCCCCATCCTCCTCCTCACCCGGAACCTTGGCGAGCGCGAGGAGCGGGAAGAGAAGGACGGGGAGCACGAAGCGACGGACGAGGAAATCGAGACGTTCCTTGACGAGGCGCGTGAGGAGGGGATCATCGAGAAGGGCGAGGACGAGCTTCTGCGGAGCGTCGTCGAATTCGGGGACACCATCGTCCGGGAGATCATGACGCCCCGTGTCACCATGGTCTGTATCCGGAAGGACTCCACCATCGATAATCTCAAGGACCTCATCATCCGGGAAAAATACTCGCGAATCCCCGTCTACAAGGACCGGATCGACAACATCGACGGCGTCGTCATGGCCAAGGACATCATCGAGTATGCCGAT
>Ga0315293_10005931_pt1 | contig 11466 bp, 9 predicted proteins | sample YL17G13_20_MG_FD_203071 | JGI IMG/M metagenome (GOLD analysis project Ga0315293, IMG submission 203071) | Sediment microbial communities from Yellowstone Lake, YNP, Wyoming, USA - YL17G13_20 | ecosystem: Environmental > Aquatic > Freshwater > Lake > Sediment | place: USA: Wyoming | collected... | reverse complement strand
ACCTGAACTACGTGGCGATCGCCGTCGTCGGCGGTCTCCGCGTCGCGAACGGCACGCTCTCCCTCGGCGACGTCCAGGCGTTCATGCAGTACTCGCGGCAGTTCACGCAGCCGATCGCTCAGACCGCTGCCATCATGAACTCGCTCCAATCGACCGTGGCCTCCGCCGAGCGGGTGTTCGAGCTGCTCGACGAGTCCGAGGAGGAACCCGAGCCCGCCCACCCGGAGGTCCTCACGGCGACCAAGGGCCGGATAACCCTCGAGGACGTCTCCTTCCGGTATCTGCCGGACACGCCGCTCATCGAGGACCTCAGCCTAGATGTGTCTGCCGGGGAGACCGTCGCGATCGTCGGCCCCACCGGCGCCGGCAAGACGACGCTCGTGAACCTCCTGCTGCGGTTCTACGAGCTCGACCGCGGTCGGATCTCGGTCGACGGCGTCGACACGCGGCAGATGACACGGAGCGGCCTGCGGCAGCTGTTCGGGATGGTCCTGCAGGACCCGTGGCTGTTCCGCGGGACGATCCGCGAGAACATCGCCTACGGACGCGAGGGGGCGACCGATGGTGAGATCGAGGCGGCGGCCCGCGCCGCGCACGTCGATCACTTCGTGCACACGCTTCCCGACGGCTACGAGACGGTGATCGACGACGAGGCATCGAACGTGTCACAGGGAGAGAAGCAGCTCCTGACGATCGCCCGGGCCTTCCTCGCCGATCCGCAGATCCTGATCCTCGACGAGGCGACGAGCTCGGTGGACACGCGCACCGAGGTGCTGATCCAGGAGGCGATGGCTGCGTTGATGCGGGAACGCACGAGCTTCGTGATCGCTCACCGGCTCTCGACGATCCGCCATGCCCGCACGATCCTCGTCATGAACCACGGCAGCATCATCGAACAGGGTAGCCACGAGGAGTTGCTCGAGCGCCGCGGTTTCTACTACGAGCTGTACCACAGCCAGTTCGTCGAGGCGCTCGAGGCGGCGTCGTAGCACGGGGCGTCGAGGCTCCTCCTCGCACCCGATCGCCCGAGCATCGAGTCGTTCGGAGCGAAAGATGCGCACGTGAGAGTTGGTGCGAGAGGGGGGATCTGAACCCCCACGCCCTTCCGGGCGCGGATCCTGAGGTCGGTGCGGCCAGGCACGGAATCCCGTCGTACGTGTCGTCCTGTGTCATCTGGTGTCGCTTCATGCCATCCGGTGTCGTCCTGTCGTGAGCAAGAAGGGGTATCCAGGCCCTACTCGAGCCGGAGTATGCGGCGGCGGGCGCGGTAGGCGCGTTGCCTACAGGCAGAGCCGCAGCACCGGCCGTCGCGTCGAGGGGGGGCGCACTAGACTCGTCCGTGTGTCGTGGGAATGGCTGATCGGCTTCTTCCGCAACGTGATCGCAGCTGCACTCGGTATCTGGCACCACGTGGAGGACGTGGACGAAGCCGAAGCGGAACGCCAACGAGAGATCCACGCCTTCGAGCTGAACCTCGCCTTCGATCAGGTGAAGACCTTCGAGTTGGATGCGCGGTAGACCGGCCGCTTCACCTGCCGGCGCAAGACCGCAACCTGGTGTCGCAGAACGGCGATTTCGAGCTCCGTCTCGGCCGCTGCGCGGTCGTCCGACCGGAGCAGGCCGAGGACGCGGCGCAGAAGGAGATAGAGGAGCGAGCGGATCACGGCGCGGCATTGTCGCAGATCGGATTGCCGTTGCCGCTCTCAAGGCGCGACCGGGATCGCTTACCCCACGGCTTCTGCACCCTTCAGGGCGGATTCGAGCCGCCGACCTCCCGCTCCGTCAGCAGCTCATGGCCCTAATCTCGCCGCGTGGCTACCTGCACAAGCTCATCACACTGAGACTGGATCCCGCCGATCGAAGGAGGACACGGCGTTTGACCGAGGGGAAGGCTGCTGCTACCGTTCCGGACGCTGCCGAACACAGGACCGCAGGCCGCATGGCGAGCCCTTCCGCTCGCTCCTCTGCGGCCTTCTTTGTTTCTCACGAGGAAGTATGGCGAAGAGCAAGCCCGACGCTGAACTGAGGGAGCACGAGCGCGGCCTCGTCGAGGTGGACGGCGAGTTCTGCGTGCCTCAGGAAGAGGGGGAGGCCCGTCACGTCATCGACCTCGGGCCGATCCTGGGCGAGGTGGAGCGGTCGAACTGGTACTTCCTCCGCAAGGCCATGTTGTTCGTCCCTGCGATATTCCTGTTCATCCTCGCCATCCAGCTGATGAAAGCAGGTGCGGCTGCGGTCGGACCGTCGATCCACGGCAAGTTCCCGTTCGCGAACGGGGTCTCCACGCTTGGGGCTGGGTGGCTCGGTGCGTACTTCGTGCTGTCGGGCTCGCCGGTAGCGGCTGCCGCTATCAGTCTGTTCGGCGCCGGGACACTCACGAAGCTCCAGACGCTGACCATGTTGTCGGGCTCCCGGCTCGGCGCGTCGTTCATCGTGCTCGTCACGGGATTCCTCTACGCGGCGCGGAACAAGAAGGATCGCTCGGAGGGGCTGGGGATCGGCATCCAAGCGATGACGATGACGGCGGTCACCTACGTGCCCGGCATGCTGCTCGCCTATCTGTTCCTGCGGATCGGTATCTTCCATGGGCTCGACTGGCATGCCTCGGACAAGCTCGAGTCGTTCTTGTCGAAGCTCTGGGGCCCGATCGTCGATCTGGTGGCGAACAACCTGCCCGGATGGGCCATCTTCCTCGTCGGCCTCGGTACGATCCTCGCGTCGTTCAAGATCCTCGACCATGTTCTGCCGCATGTCGATTCGGACTCGACCGTCTCGAAACGGCGCGCGTGGCTCAAGCGTCCGTGGATGATGTTCCTGCTCGGGTGCCTCGTGGCAACGCTGACCCTTTCGGTCTCAGTGGCCCTCACCGTCCTCGTACCGCTCGCGGTGAAGGGCTACGTGAAGCGAGACGAGGCGCTCCCCTACATCATGGGGGCGAACATCACGACCCTGGCAGACACGCTGGTGGTCGCGATGCTCCAGTCCACGCCGGTTGCCACACAGATCGTGCTGGCGGAGGCGGTCGGCGTGACGATCGTTTCGCTCCTCATACTCGCCTTCGTCTACCAGCCCATCAAGCGAACGGTGATTGCTTTGGACGATTGGCTCGTCGCGAGCAACCGGCGGCTCGCGGGTTTCGTGGGGGTCCTCTTCCTCCTGCCCATCGGGTTCCTGCTGCCGGGGCTGTTCTGGGGTCATACCGCCTGAACCCGGCGACGGTTGTTCGGCTTCCAGGGAAACGAGTGCCCCGGACGTGGGGCTTTGGGGAGAGCGGGACGCAGCCCCGGCCTATCGCCTGGCTGCTTCGGCGCCGGAACTCCAACGCTCGACCATGGTCCCGGTCCCCCCGGGACTCAGGACCCCGCAGGTCGCAAGCGATGAGTGGTAGCTCGGATGACGATGAGGTGGCGGAAGCATCGGTGACTCGCCGAGATCGGGTCCGCCACCGCTTCAGTCGTCCCGGGCGATCTCCCGCAGCATCTCCACGACGATCTCGCCGCCGGGTCCCCCGTATAGGCTCGCGCGAGGTGCTCCCTCGGCTTCTGTGAGCAAGTGTGAGCAAGAAGGGGGTTCCGGGGGCCTACCGGCAGAACCCGTCGAGCAAAGATTCCCAGGTCAGAGGCGCTGCGAGAGGGGGGATCTGAACCCCCACGCCCTTTCGGGCACCGGATCCTAAGGTTGGTGCAGCCAGGCACGAGATCTCCTCCTACGTGTCGTCCTGTGTCATCTGGTGTCGTTTCGTGCCGTCCGGTGTCGTTCTGTCGTGAGCAGACTGTGAGCAAGAAGCAGATCTGTGACCGCTACCTGCCACCACGTTGGGGGACGTATCGTTCCCGCCGATGAGCGACGACGGCTTCGACGTTGTGACCGGCGCCTTCAGCTACACGGGAGGCGCCATCGCACGAGAGCTGCTGCGAAGGGGGAGACGCGTCCGGACGCTCACGGGCCACCCGGCGCGGTGGGGAGCGAACCCGGCCGTCGACGTCCGCCCGTACGACCTCGACGATCCCGACGCTCTCGTTCGGTCGCTCGAGGGCGCGGACACCTTCTACAGCACCTACTGGGTGCGGTTCAGGCACGGCGAGACGAGCTTCGAGCGAGCGATCGAGTGCTCTGGACTGTTGTTCGATTCGGCCAAGCGAGCCGGCGTCCGGCGCATCGTGCATGTGAGTGTGACGAACCCGGACCCCAACTCGCCGTTCCCGTATTTCCGGGGCAAGGCGATCGTCGAGGAGATGCTCGCGGCGACATGCCCGTCCTGGGCGGTGGTGCGACCGAGCGTCGTCTTCGGTCACGGGGACATCCTCATGAACAACATCGCCTGGCTCCTCCGGCGGTTCCCGCTCTTCGCGGTGCCGGGCGACGGCAGGTACCGCGTTCGACCGGTGCACGTGGACGACGTGGCGGAACTCTGCGTCGCCCTCGCGTCGGAGGATGCACCGGCGACCCTCGACGCCGTCGGGCCAGACACCTTCACCTTCGAGGAGCTGGTGGAACGGATCCGAGACGCGGTCGGCAGCCGATCTCGCATCGTGCACGTCGACCCCAGGGTCGCGCGGCTCGCGGCTTCGGCGATCGGCCTCCTCGTGCGCGACGTGCTCCTCACCGATCACGAGCTCGGCGGTCTCATGAGTGAGAAGGCGTACAGCGATGCCCCGACGACCGGGAAGACTCGCTTCACGGACTGGCTCTCCGATGTGGGTGCCGAGTTGGGTCGCCGTTACGCTTCCGAACTCGAGCGGCACTTCAAGCCGTGACACGACGTGGTCTCCAGGACCTTCACGAAGCTCGCCGCGGATGTCGGCCTTCCGCAGATCCGCCTGCACTACCTCCGCCATACGCATGCGACGCTTGCCCTTCAGGCCGGGGTACACGTGAAGGTCGTCTCCGAGCGCCTCGGTCACTCCAGCATCACGATCACGCTGGACACCTACTCGCACGCGATCCCGGGTCTTCAGCGGGACGCCGCGGAGAAGGTGGCCGCGCTGATCCCCGGACTCAGGACGCGGTCGTGAGGTTCTACGTCGTCACCGCTCCGGCGACCGCGTAGAGCCGCCAGCGGTCCGGCACGCCCCTGAGGTCGTGTTGGCCTCGGTCCTCGAACGAGAGGCCTGACCCGGCCACCAGGTCCTTCACCGTCTGCGACACGAGCACCTCTGATGGACCCGCGTTTGAGGCGACGCGAGCACCGATCGAGACCGTGATGCCTCCGCACTTGCCCTCGATGACCTCGCACTCGCCGGTGTGCACTCCGGCCCGGATCTCGATCCCGAGGTCTCGGACCCGTTCGGCAACTTCGAGCGCACAGCGGATAGCCCGCGCCGGCCCGTCGAACGTCGCGTAGAAGCCGTCGCCCGCGGTGTCGTTCTCCTGCCCGCGCCAGCGCGTGAGGCTCTCGCGCACGAGCGCGTGGTGGCGCTCGACGAGGTCCTTCCAGTTCCGGTCTCCGAGCGTTGCCTGCTTCTCTGTCGAGCCCACGATGTCGGTGAACAGGACGGTCGAAAGGATCGTGTCGAGTTCGGGCGCGGGTCGCTCTACGCCCAAGAACGAGCGGAGCGCGTCGAGGATCGGTCCCTGGTCTTCCGGCTCGAAACCCGCCACGCGCACGACCGCGGCATCGGGCATCAGCGAGGCGACGTACTCCGCCGTCTCGACGTCCTCCAGGGACCGCTCCTCGACGATGAGCAGTGCTGGCGCCTGCACGGACGGGAGGACTCCTCGAACATCCGTTTCGTACCAGATCCGGCCGAGCTCGCGGGCCACGTCCGGGGTCGCGGTGTGCCGGCTCCTCATGCCCATCATCCGGGCCTCCTCCGGAGCGGTCTCGTGCCCTACGGTCGCCTCGGTCTCAGCAAACGCTCCTCCGTAGTCGTTCGTACCCCACAGATCGAGGGCGCGTGCCTCGTGCTCGACGTAGTCGGGCTTCACGCCCCACGGGAAGTCGGGGGTCCACACGACCCGTGGGAACGGGTTGAGCCACACGATCGCGCGGACACGCTCAGGGTCGGTCGCTGCGAACAGGACGTTGGACGCTCCTCCCTCCGAATACGCCGCGAGGACGGGTCGGTCCGATCCGAGCGTGTCGAGCACAAGCCGAAGATCGCTCACTCGCGTCTCGAGGTTCGGTACCGGCACGTTGCGGCTCGAGAGCCCGGTGCCGCGGCGGTCGTGGAGGATGAGCCTGCAGAAGCTGGTGAGGGCGCCGAAGAACGGACCCACGGTCGGGTCTTCCCAAACGAGATCGACGTTTCCGGTGAAGTCGAACTGCCACACGAGGTCGATCGGTCCCTCGCCCGTGGTCTGGTAGGCGATGTAGACGCCATCCGGCGTCTTGGCGTACCTGGTGTCGCGGATCTCCACACTCGTATCCTCAGCCGCAGCGGGTTAGGAGGCAACACCTCGGGCCGTCGGTCGTCCAACCGTCGGGTCCCCATCCGGGCATCGGACAGAGTGTCCGGTGCATGCGCTCCCTCCGTTTCTGTGAGCACGTGTGAGAAAGAAGGGGGCTTCGGGGATTTGCCCGGGATGCCCTCCAGGCGAAGATTCCCAGGTCAGAAGGGGTGCGAGAGGGGGGATTTGAACCCCCACGCCCTTGCGGGCACCGGATCCTAAGTCCGGCGCGTCTGCCAGGTTCCGCCACTCTCGCGGTTGCGCTCATGCCGCAGAGGCGAGTGTATCGGTGCATCCCGGGCCTGGGGCTTGAGTTCGGCAATGGTCGGGTTCACGTACGCCACCCAGTCTCCCGTCCGGACCCCGATAATGCCGTCCATGGCCGGGTGGAGACTCGTGGTCGTCCTCGGTGGCGTCGTGATGCTCGCCGCATGCACCCGGGCTGCCGAGGAGACCGCCCCGAGCTCGCCGACGCCGACCGCGTCGGCGTCGATCGGCGTTCCGAGTCCGAAGCCGGACGAGGGCCGGCTGCTCCCGCGCGGTGAGACCGTCGCCGCGCACCCGAGGAAGCGGTACGTGGAGATGCGCAAGCGTCTCGACGACCCGGCCTCGGTGTTCGTGCTCGACACGCGCAACCCGTTCATGCACCGCGTGCCGATGCTCGTGACCGACGCGCGCCGCGACGCCGACGCCGAGCCGTGGTACCGGGTGCTGTTGCCCGTGAAGCCGAACGGCAGCGCGGCATGGGTTCGAGGGACGGAGGTTCGCCTCGTGCCACGCGATCAGAAGATCGTCGTCGACCTATCGGAGCGGACCCTCGATCACTACGTGGACGGCGATCTCGCCGACCATCTGTCGGTCGGCGTGGGAACGCCCTCGGCCCCGACGGCGACGGGCACGTTCTACGTGTGGATCCGGGTCCGGTACTCGTCCCCGACGGGACCGTACGGACCGTTCGCGCTCGGCCTCTCCGGCTTCTCGGAGGTCCTCTCCGAGTGGCCGGGCGGGGGGCGCATGGCGATCCACGGTACCTCGGACCCGAGCGACCGTGGGCACGCCGTCTCGCACGGATGCGTGCGCGTGTACAACCCGGAGCTGAAGGTTCTCCGACACGTGCCGCTCGGCACGCCGGTGATCATCAAGCGGTAGAGGGCGAGCGAGGACCAGAGGATCCTCGCCGGAAGGGAAGTGGGCCCCCAGGGACTCGAACCCTGAACCTGCGGATTAAGAGTCCGTTGCTCTGCCAGTTGAGCTAGAGGCCCGCCGCAGTGTAGCAAGCGGGCCTCTCTGTCGGGTGGCCGAGGGGACTTGAACCCCCAGCCTCCAGGACCACAACCTGGCGCTCTAACCGAGTTGAGCTACGGCCACCACGTTCGGACAAGCGATTCTAGCAGCGGCTCCTCCGTGACCTTCCCTTCCGCCTCACCGCTTGAGCGAGGAGTCACACGCCGCCGACGTGCTCACGGAGCAAAGAAGCTCTGCGCGATCTTGTCCGGATGCGAGGCCTCACCCGGCCTTCGGCGTCATCTCCTTCGTGCCCATGGGGAAGTCCATCTTCGGCATGAGTTCGACGAACGGGTCCGGATCGAAGGCCTCGGGCCCCAGCACCCCAGCGCCCTTCCATGCGCCGCTCGCGAGCAGCTCCATGGCGATGACCGGGTTGACGGCCGTCTGCCAGACGACCGCCTGGACGCCGTACCGCTGCATACAGTGCTCGTTGTCGGCTACCTGGTAGAGGTAGACCTCACGCGGTTGCCCGCCGCTCTTCCCCTTCACCCACGTGCCCGCGCTCGTCTTGCCGAACATGCGGTCGCCGAGATGCGCGGGGTCCGGCAAGCACGCGACCACGACGTCCCGAGGCGAGACCTCCACGCCCTTGACCTTCACCTTCTCGGTCTTGTCGAGGTTCAGCAGCTCGATCACCTGGAGGACGTTGATGAACTCGTCACCTAGCCCGTATTTGAAAGTCACGCGCTTCGCGTCCACCCGGCGCGGGATCAGCAGCACCTCTTCGTGCTCGACGTTCACGCACTCGATCGGCCCGATACCCTCGGGGAACTCGAATACCTCCGGCTCGGAGAACGGCTCGGTCGTGAACCAGCCGCGGTCCTTCTCGAAGATGACGGGTGGGTTCAGGCACTCCTCGATCGTGGTCCAGATGGAGAAGTTGGGAGCGAACCTGTACCCGCGCACCTCGAGGTTCGCGCCGTCACGGACACCGATCTCCTCGATCTCGTCGAACAGGTGCTTGGCGGCGTACGCCGCGAACACATCGGACAGTCCGGGCTCAACGCCCATGCCGACGAGGGCGAGCAGGCCTTTCTCCTCCCACGCGGCCGAGCGCTCGAACTGGTAGTCGCCGAGCTTCACGTGGCTCAGGTGGTAGGGGTCGGTCGGATGGCGCTTGGAGAGCGTCATCGCCATGTCCATGTAGGTCACGCCGGCCTCGAACGCTGCGTCGAATATCGCCTCGTTGAAGATGGGATCGACCGCGTTCATGACGAGGTCGGCTCCGTGCTTCTTCGCGAGTGCGACGACTGCGTTCTTGTCGCTGGCATCGATGCGCTCGATTGGGAACTTCGCGGGATCGGCGAGCTTGCCCTGCACCTCCTCCGTGCGCGCGACGTTGTAGTCGGCCAGGACCATCTTCTCGAGCCAGGGGCGGTCCTTCGCGACGATCGCCAGAGCCTCGCCGACGCCCCCGACACCGATCAGCAGCACCTTCATACGAACCTCCTGTCCGAGGAGCATGTGTGGGATGTCACCCGGAGCATAACCAGGTGGCCGAGCGTGCCGCTCGGGCCGAAGGTCCGCAGCGGGCCGGGACGCCGGGCAGGTTCCGCCGCGGCCGCGCGGACCACGAGTGAAGTGGCGGTTCTCCGGTGGGCTGGAACCGGGATCGTGATGGGTTTACCGTCAGCTCGGAGGTGACGCGTCATGGGTGTCTCATCAGCGGGCGAACCGAGCAGGAGGAAAGCGGCGGACCGGATCGCGGAGCTCCTCGTGCGAGTCGTCCTGGTGGTGGGGGCCATGGTGTTGCTGCGATTCGCGGAGAGTCGCTACGTCGCCTGGCGGCAGGAAGGGACAGCCAACTTCCACTACCAGCTGAGTGGCTGGCTCCTCTGGGTTGGCCTGGCGGCGCTCGCGGGGCTCGCCTTCGGGCTGGCGGGATGGATGCCGTGGGGAAGGATGAGGTTCCGGTGGACCCGTACGCTGCTGCTGGGCGCGGTGCCGTTCATCCTGCTGACGCTCCTCAGGCTTTGGTTCAATGGGGTGTACCTCCCGAGCTTCCTCTGGAGGGCGTTCTCCTGGCTCGGGATCGGGTCGCAGTTCGTGCTCGCCGCTCTGCTCGGGGTCGCGGTCGCGTCAGGGTTCGCGCCCCGCACAGAGCGGCCGAGATCGGAGGAGGGTCTTCGATCCTGAGACGCATCGCGTGTCGGCCGATGGTGGTGACCTCGTGACCGTGCGCACCCGTTTCGCCCCGGCGCCGTCCGGCTCGATCCACGTCGGGAACGCGCGGACGGCGCTGTACGCATGGCTGACCGCGCGCCATCACGCCGGATCCTTCGTCCTGCGCATCGAGGACACGGACGCGAGCCGCGTGACCGAGGAGGGCCTGCGAGGAACCCTCGAGTCGCTCCGCTGGCTCGGCCTGGATTGGGACGAGGGACCGGAGATCGGCGGACCCCACGCGCCCTACCGCCAATCCGAGCGTCGGGACATCTACCACGAGCACGCCGAGCGGCTGGTCTCCACCGGCCATGCCTACCGCTGCTACTGCACGCCGGAGGAGCTGGAAGAGCGCCGGAAGGAGGCGCTCGCGCACGGCCGGGCGCCGGGGTACGACGGCCGCTGCCGCACGCTCACGGAGCGGGAGCGCGCCGCCTTCGAGGGGGAGGGGCGGCCGTGGGCGCTGCGCTTCTGGATGCCCGACCGCGACTTCATCGTGCACGACCTCGTGAAGGGCGACGTGCGCTTCGCGGCCGGGTCGCTCGGCGACTTCGTGATCCTGCGCTCCGACGGCTCGCCCACGTACCTGCTGGCCGCCGGCGTCGACGACATGCTGATGGAGATGACGCACGTGATCCGGGGTGAGGACCTGTTCGCGTCGACGCCGCGGCAGATCGCGCTGATGGAGGCGCTCGGCGCGACGAGCGTGCCGCGGTACGCGCACCACCCGTTGATCGTCGGGGCCGACCGACAGCCGCTGTCGAAGCGCCACGGCGCGACCTCGGTCGAGGCCTTCCGCGAGCGGGGGTTCCTGCCGGAGACGCTCGTCAACTACCTCGCGATCCTCGGCTGGTCGTACGACGATGAGACGACGTTCTTCACGCGCGAGGAGCTGATCGAGAGGTTCGACGTGGCGCGTGTGTCGAAGAACCCGGCCGAGTTCGACACGCAGAAGCTGGAGTGGATGAACAACCGCTACATCCAGCACCTCGACCAGGAGGATCTCGCCGCTCGGTGCGTGCACTTCCTGACCGAGGCCGGGCTGCTCGTCGACCCGCAGCTGCTCCGGCGCGCGATGCCGCTCGTCAACGAGCGGATGAAGACCCTCCGCGAAGCCGTCGACCTCCTGCGGTTCCTGTTCACCGACGACGTAGAGCCGAACGACAAGGCGAAGGAACTGATCGCGAAGGCCGGGCCGGAGTACCTCGCGAAGGCCGCCGGCGCGCTCGAGGCGGTCGAGCCCTGGACGGCCGAGACGATCCAGCGAGCGCTCGACGCGCTCGCCGAAGGCGCTGGGCTGAACCGTACGAAGGGGTGGCAGCCGGTGCGCGCCGCGGTCACCGCCTCGAACGTGTCCCCCCCACTGCCGCAGTCGATCGAGCTCCTCGGGCGAGATCGCGCGGTCGCCCGCCTACGCGCCACCAGCAGCGCGTAGGGGGCTCGTCACCGAGCGCGGCTGCCGCTCCACGCCGCTATCGCGTCGCGCAGTGCGGCGGCGGCGTCCTCGGGCGGCACGGTGTTGATGCTCATCGCCGAGCCGATCTCGAATCCGGCGGGCGTCGCGAGCTTCGGCAGGATCTTGACGTGCCAGTGGAACACGACCTCGTGCCCGTTGATCGGCGCCGA
>Ga0315293_10005928_pt1 | contig 11468 bp, 29 predicted proteins | sample YL17G13_20_MG_FD_203071 | JGI IMG/M metagenome (GOLD analysis project Ga0315293, IMG submission 203071) | Sediment microbial communities from Yellowstone Lake, YNP, Wyoming, USA - YL17G13_20 | ecosystem: Environmental > Aquatic > Freshwater > Lake > Sediment | place: USA: Wyoming | collected... | reverse complement strand
ATATTTCTGGCTGGAGAATGCTCATCCATATGATTCGGACGTTCCACAAAAATTCATACGAACGCTTTGATAATCCTGAAAGATTTGAGAGTGAGTATCTCAAACTTTGTGGCTGGCAAAAGAAGGATTGGTGGCGTCGAGTCGCTTCATGGTATGCGAGGGCATATCTTTTCATTGTGGGAGGTTGAAATGAGTAAAGTAAAACTTTTCACAATTCTCGCTCTTGGCTTTAGCGGGTGTTCTCATAAAGAGGAGGAGCGGTGTTCTATTGGAGGAATCTCGAAGATTCCATTTTGCCAATATGAAGAATACGCGCTCAAGTTTTGTCTTGATAATGGTTGTGGCTCATCTACCGATTTATTTGGGCAAACATTTGCTCTCTGTCCTCTAGACAAATTCAATCCGAAAGAAATCGAAGCTTGCTCGTTAGCATTCAAATGTTATTATGCGCGACGCCAAGCGCTCCACATCATACCACAAGGGAGCAACCCGACTTGTGAATGTTGTAATGTTTCCTGTGACAAGATATGGTGCGATAAATGACTGCTATCGCAATGCTTTTTGCTCTTCCTTTTTTGCTTTTCTTGGAGGCCGAAATCTTTTGTTGGAGATTAGGCAAAGCATTCCCTCCGATGGAGAAATAAATGTCTCTTTTGTCTGAATGTGATTTTCATGGTTGGTTCGATGAACTCTCGCGACAGGAGAAAATTGAACTCATTGAGGCGCTGCTCCCAGATGAAAAGATGAGTGTGAAAAAGCATATTGGACAATGCTTTTGAAAGATTTCTTACTGCATTGAGGTGTAAAAATGAAACTCTATAAAGGACTGACAAAAAGGCTCTATAAGAAACTAGTTCGCTTTCATGGTGGTTGGGTGAATGAAGAGATACTCAAAGTGAAAGTGGGCGACCTCGTTCATGACTGTGATGGATTCAACCATCGAGTGAAATCTATCGAGTTTTTCAAGTTTCACATTGATTCTAAAACTGAGACTTGTTCTAACAGAGCATGTAAAGATAACGACGAGAAAAACATTGATAAAACTGGTATCAAACCTCGTGGAAAATCACGCTGGTATATTTCTGATGTAGAAGCAATCAAAGCAGAAGACGGTAACTGCTTTTGTGGTTGTCACGCATTTCCAGAGAAGCCGAGAACGAGGGAAGATATCGAAACAGAAATCCTTCATTGGGATTCTGAAGAAATGAAAGAAATGAGGGACATCGCAGCAAAGGGTGAAAACTGGGAGAAATTCGAGCAGTGGCTTGTTGTTTTGAAGAGTGGTGGACACATTTGTGATAAAGATGGGATTCTCCTCGAAGAGTTCAGACCGAAGAAAGAGAGCATAGCAGATGAGAACGCGAGAATGTAAAGTTGGACTCAAAGTAAGGGTTAAAAAGAACAAGCACATTGGTGTTCTTGATATAGGACTTGCCAATAAAATTGGAATAATCACCGAGGTAGAAATCAGGGGCAATGGCTTTGTGAGTTGGCCCCGTATTGATGTGAAATTTAGGTTTGATCCATGGAAAAATACCGGTCTTTATCATTCGAAGGGCAAAAATTTGGTATCTCTTCTTCCATCAGATCTAGAATTATACTCCGGGTGTAGAATGTCTAGCCGATCTTGTGTCGGTTGTCGCTGAAATTGAGAGACTCCGTTGGGGACACAAAATGTAATTGACAAAAACGCATTTATTATGATATATTGTGGAAATAGAGGAAGGAAGGAAATGAAAATGGAAATCGCATGTTCGGCATGTAAAATGGTGCTCCAAGTCGAAGATGGTCGAATCAAGATTCCGGTTCATGTTCGTGCCAACGGTGATCCATGCCACATGTCGGGACGCGAGCATACGGTAACAAAACCAACAGCGCGGGATCCAGCAAGAATTCGTCAGCGCACTGAAACGCAGATGGCGAAAGACGCGGAAGCACGGAAATCGAGGCCAGCGCCACAAAAGGTCGTTGATTACGGAAGGGCGAAGAGGCGAAATGATGAAGATCACCCAAACAATTAAAAAGCATCCCGACGCAAAGGTGGAAGTCTATTTTCAGGACGTTAGTGGAACCAAGATCACCACATATTTTGCGAATGATAATGATGTGGAACTAAAAATCGAGACACCGAATCATAGCCAAATCATTCTCGCTGTCACATATGTTGATGGATCTGTCGTGAAGGAAAGCAACTATCTCAATCCGACTCGATGGACGGTTGTAAAAGGAAAATAAAAAATGAAGGCGAGGCTAATTATCTCGGTGCCAATCGAGGCGGAAACCGAGGAAGACGTAATCAATATTGGTAGGAATAAATTGAGCATCATTCTTGCGGAAGTTGGAACTGGTGAAAATAACGTAATTCCGGATGATGCGCAATTTTCTCTTACGCGTGACGGTGATCGAAGCGCATTAAATCTATTGCTGCCAAAGACAGAAGGAAGGATGGGAAATCATTATCAAGGAAGGAAAGCAAACAAAAAAGAAATTGTAGAAGGAATGTAGCAGACCACAATTTGGAAGAGTGCCGCAGTGGTCGAACGGGGAGGGTTTATAACCCTCAGGGTGTAACAGCCCCATCGCAAGTTCGAATCTTGCCTCTTCCACCAAGAAACCATAATTCAAATACTCCAAAATGTAACTCTGCGTGGCAATTTGCACACAACAATACTGTTTTATCCAACTCCTTTTTAAGTGTTTCCCACTTCTTTAGTGACCTTGATAGTCTGTATTCTTTTTTGGATGGATCAATGTGATGATTATCAAATATACATTGTGAGCCAATTATCCCGCAAATATAACACCCTCCCCCAAGGTAATTAACTATCTTTTTCTTCTGGTTGAATTTTTTGACTTTCCCCAAACAACTTGCACACGTTGTTGCCGTGCTCCCATTTCTTCCCTCCCTTCTGCTTTTATGATGATATTCCTTGTGACATATTTTACATATTAAAATTCGTTTAGTGGCATATGAATAATGATATTTTTCCGCAAATGCTATCCTCAGTCCAATACGCTGCCCAAATGGATTACAATCAAAACAATATTTTCGATGATTGAATACATGATACTTTCCGTTTTCATCTGTAAAGGATTGTCTAAATTCTTGACCACACTTTTTACATCGCAACAATTTCATTTTTACCCCTATTCTTATTGCTACAAGCACGACATATTGTTGATTCATTTATTGGTTTTGGTCTTTCACATTGTTCGCATGGCTCCATTGGTATTCCCTTGTCTGCGAATTCCTCATTAAATCCTGGCGCTTCGTGTGGGATTTCCACAATTTTTAGGTGAGTTAATCTGTGACAATTGTGACACAACAAAACACATTTTCGAAGTTCTTTGGTAATTCTTTTCCATGGTGCCATGTATGTAGAAATTGCTCCAAATTCTATTTCTTTTTCTTCTTCATTTAGGTGGTGGAATGCAAGAGCACCGTCGCATCTATCATAACCACAACAAACACACTTTCCACCCATAGATTCAACCATTTGTCCTTTAATTGCTCGTCTTTTCTTGATTCCTTGTTCACTCATGTTATTTTTTATCTCCTTGTAAAATAATTATCATTTCCAACTTCTCGTTTATATCTTCGCACCCTACATATTGCGCTATATGCTTGACAAAATGATATCGTATATGTTTTAATCTTTTTCGTGATGAATAAAGGAGGACATCACTTATGATCATGGGAGCGTATGCCAATTTTGGGAGAGCAAATCGACTCAAAATCGATTGGGTTCCTCGTAAGAGGACGTTGGATGTTCGAGTCATCTCGCTCCCACAATGTTATGTTTGGCGCTGTAGCAGCCCGGTCTTCTAAACCGGAACGCTGTAATTGGATACTGAAAATAGGCGTTCGACTCGCCTCAGCGCCGCTATTTGATTGACAAACATTTCTCTTTTGTGTTTTAATCTATTCTGTTGATGATGACGAGGACATAAACATGAAGCGTTTTGAAGATATCGAGTTGTTTAATGCCGAGGTCGATCATTTGGTCAACGAAGTTCGGACCACTACCGATCATCAATGCACCGAAAATGCTACTCGCGAGGACGAGGATATTGTTGCCGTAGCTTTGTTGGCACAAGCAGCACGAGGGACGGTGAAACATGGCTATTATTCTTGCTGAATCAATCATTTCTCTTGCCCGTGACAAGATTGCTCGGGATGCCCGTGAACTTGAAGGGTATCTACGAGCAGGGAAGTATAATCTCTGCTACGGAAAGATCGAGGAGATCCACCGAGCAACTAAGGCAATTGATGAAAATCTTGCTGAAATCCGTAGATATGCTACAAGCCATGACGAAGATTTCTACGACGACATGGAAGAGCCAACAGACGAAATTAAGCGTGGTCTTTAGGGATCGATTTGGTGGTTGATAAATGCTTGACAAAATGTGGTAAGTGTGTTTTACTGTTCTTCGCGTGGAGGTGATTCACCATGAGTGCTGACAACGGAATCTACATTCTCAAGACCCCGACCGACTACGGTGTGAAATACTTGCACTTGCGGATGCTGGTGGATCGTCTTGACAGATGCGGGGCAGATCTTGTTGGGATGCCTCTCGAAAAGCTGCGGCGTAAGGGGTGAAAAATGATAGTCGTAGTGGATCGTAGATTCATCGTCGGTGGGTATACGGACATGAGCACACGGGGTGGCCGGTTGTGGTGCTGGTGCGGAGAGATCGATGACGAACCGTTGGGCACGCTCCACGGATCCTACCCCACCATCGAAGCAGCGAACGAAGGAATGATATCGGACCGCAGGGCGTGGCTCTCCCGCTGTGCCGAGGATGGGTGCACAACCTGCCCGAAGGCAGTGGAGGGAACATGACCTTCTCAAGTCCAGTTGTTGGAATGCTCGACTTGATCAAGAAGGCAGTCGAGGACGACATTAGGGTCATGGACAAGTTCCACGATATGCCGAAATACGAGTATCGAGTGGGAGAGTGTATGGCAATTGACAACCTGACATACATGGATGAAAATGGAAATATTGCAGTGATGCACGATTATTTCCACGATTGTGTTGTCATGACGGAGGCTGAAGCACGAAAGGAAGCCGCTCGTCTAGAAGATGAAGTCAGGACCTTGGAATACGGAGTCAGTATGATTCCGATTGATAAAAAGTTTCCAACCCAAGAAGAAGCCGAGGAATATGAGAAGAAATTGACGAAGGTGCTGTGGTGGGACCAGAACGGGTACTGCCTGCTCTACAAGCGCCCCCACCGGACTGGATGCTGCTTGACAAAATGATGTTATATGTGTTTTACTATCTTTAAGGAGGAATAGAAATGCGCTCATTGAGTGGTGAAGAAGTTGCTCAATTTTCTGCCGGTGCTGGTGTAAAGAAGATCGCCGTCGAGAATTTTCTCTCGACCATGGGTGATAGTAGGATCATCGCTCAACAGAATGCTCTTCTTGATGCGCGACTCTATCGTTGGAATGCTGCGACTAAAAGGGCAATTATGCAAGGTATCAAATATGCCAGCGAATAAATCAAAGAAGCCACAGTGGATTGACAAAGAATGGGATTGCGCCATTGTCCTTCCGGATGATGGCATTTTTGTTTCTGTCGATCCCTACATTTATAAGGGCGATAGCGATGATCCGTGGATGGTTCAATGCGGCAAAAACATAGGGGACATAAAGGATTTCCCGACAAAAGGAAAGGCGAGGTTGTTTGTAGAAAAAACGATCAGGAAAGAACTTAAATCGTTGGTCAAAGCAATGGGCGGAAAGGTAGTGTGGTAAAGATGTCTGATTGTAAAGTAGAGGGATGTGGAAAGAAAGCAATTGCAAAGGGTCTTTGTCGGTCTCACTACTACAAAGATCGCAATGCTCGTATCAAGAAGGGTGAATGGACTCCCACCCCGATTGCGAATAGCAATAAGAATGTTGCACCAATCGAAATTGATGATGACGAGAAACTTGCCGTCCAAACAATGAGGGACTTTAATAAACAAAACCGTTATTATGGCAGAAGCGAGGAATTGCTTAAACTTGTCATTGGTAAAGATATCAAATCTAAACTTGCCAAGGGTCTTCGAACTCTCAGTGAACGTGGATTTATTCGACTTTGTATGATGCCAACTACTAAGTCGCTCCTTCAAATTATCGATTAATCGACGGGCCAACGCCTTCGCTGATGATGAGTTGTTTCTCCTCCTCTTTTATTGACAAAATATGTTTGCCATGGTATCATTGTATTGTGAAGGTAGATTTAAAATGATTACCGTTCTTATACAGCGTCACGGTGGGGAAAATCTTCTGAAGGCGTTTCCATTCGAAGAGGATCATTCACAACGATGTGCTCAATGTGGGAAACTTAAAAATCCAAAATTTACAACGACTCCCGTTTGCGCGTGTGATAAAAAGAGAGGTAACAAATGAAAAATATCGTCATGAAACGGAAAGGCGACCTTCTCATCATTGAGATTGATTTAGGAAAACGATTCGGTTTGTCTAAAAGTCGTAAAACTAAGATTGTTGCCTCAACTGAGGGCAACGTGGCGATTGATGGATCTCCGGAAATTAAAATTGGCATCAATGCCTACGTGAGCGCAAAATGAATGAATCAAAAGAAATTGATATCTCAAGTTCTGGTTATCCAGGTCATCCGGCGAAGTGTCCGAGATGTGGAAAAGATACTGGATGGGAATATCCAGACGGCAGGAAACAAGAATGCGAACCTTGTTGTTCAATCATGAAAAACCATAAAGATGATTTCGAAAAAGAACGGATGACAGATAAGACACGCTTCTCAGAAACTTGTTCTCGATGTTGTGGAAGCGGAACAACTCACTCAAATGACGACGATGCCTGGGAGATTCCTTGTCCAAAGTGTGGAGGAATGGGTCTGATATGACTAAAGCATTCGAGAAATATAAAAAGCTGACACACGAATTTTCTGAAAGACGAGAACATGATGTGTTGTTTTTTGGAGATGAGAAGAATCGTATTCTGAATGAACTCGACGATTTATACGAAGAGATGTCTGCGAAAGAAGTTGCTTTGCTTGATAAGACCGAGTGGGACGGCGATATAAAGAATCTCAAAGAGATTGAAAAATGAAAATTGCTGTTGGACTCTCTGGTGGTGTTGACTCTTCAGTTGCTCTCGCTCTTCTTCAACGAGAGGGTCATGAAGTCTTCGGCGTCACGATGAAAATCTGGGATCTATCCTATAGATTCACTGGCGGGAAGAGACACGCTTGTTTGTGTCCAGGTGAAGACGAAGAAATTGAAATCGCAAAACAAGTTTGTGATATATTAAAAGTTCCGCATTATGTCGTCGATTGTTCGAAGGAATATAAAGAAAAAGTTCTCGATTACTTTGTGTCTGAATATGTAAATGGGCGAACACCAAATCCGTGTGTTGTGTGCAACGCAAAGATCAAATTTGGTTCTCTGCTCGATATCGCGAAGAAGATAATAACTTTTGACAAATTCGCAACAGGACATTACGCGATTGTATATCGCGACGATTTCATTGGGAAGCAGGGAACAAAAAGACATTGTGTCGAGCAAAACCCTACAAATAAAGACCAATCCTATTTCTTGTGTAGACTCAACCAAGAACAACTTTCACGTTGTGTGTTACCACTCGGACATCTCGCCAAAGGAGAAGTGAGAGAACTTGCTCGTAAGTTCAAGCTTCCCACGAGCGAAATAAAAGACTCCCAGAACTTCTATTCTGGTGACTATCGTGAACTCATCGGGAAAGATGCTCAAGGGGGAGCTTTTATCTCTTTCGAGACAAATGAAGTTGTTGGGCGACACAAGGGATATTGGAACTACACGATTGGACAGCGCATCGAAAATGAGCGTTATGTGAAAGAGATTCAAGCAGATAAGAACATCGTCGTTGTTTCGAATGATATTGATACTGTGACAAAAGATGAGTTCTCGATCAGTGATTTCAATTTTGTGTCCTGCGACAGTATTATTGATAGTGAGAAACTTTTTGTCAAAGTGAGGTCGTCAGGAACTTCACACGAATGTTATATCGACATCAACAGGCACGTGAAACTTGCCGATAAAACGATAATCACGCCAGGACAATTCGCAGTTTTCTATGATGAAAATGGGCGTTTAATTTTCAGTAGTGTGATTAAGGAGTAAGGTCGTGGAAGAAGCAGCAACGATTACATTTTTTACAAAAGTCATTATCTGCATTATTCTGTTTTCCTGGATTGCTGGCGCAATAATTTGCGAAAGAGGATACAAAAGGTTTCTACAAAAGGAAGACATAGAGAAAGGACATGAACATGTTAGAACTTAGTGATACTTTTCTTGAACAAATAGAACTTGATGATCGAGTTAATAGTTCTATGGTAATTTGCCCCATTTGTGGTGATGAATACGCCGCTTTGTTAAATAATCAATTTACATGTGGAAATCCGATGTGTGATGAAACTTACTGGAAAGATAAAAAACAACATAGGTATGGCAGCAAGAAAAAACAAAAGTAAGCTAAAAGAGACTGTTACCTTCGAATAATTAAAATGGAGGTAACAAAATGTATAAAATTTTTAAGTTTCCACAGGACATTTGCTGGATCATAATCGCAGCCGCTTCTATCACATCGATTGTTGCTTCATCTATTCACTTTAATTTAATAGCGTTTCTTATTAGTGTTGCCTCATTCTTGGGATTCGCCGGGGTTTGGGTATGGGCCGTGTTTATCCCATGGTATAGAATTTATAAATCATTGCGATTTACCCATGCCGGTATAAAATTCTGTTATCATCGAGTATTTGACGCGCAAGAAAAAATACAAATAAAATCAATTGTTGGTGTCACGGAACAGAAATTAACATCTTCATTGGCGCTATCAAAAGTTTGTGTAATTGAGGATGCCTTTAGTAATTTGGTGGTATTTTTTGTTGATTCAATTAATGTAAATTATTATAACAAACTTATGAATACGAATTATAAGAAAATTGCTGGTCTTGCTTGGGGTAGATCGATATTGGTCGACATTTCGGGTGGAATAATTAGCAGTGCGCTCGGACACGAAATGGGGCATGTTATTCTTGACCATTGTTCAAGTTTCCATGACGAAGAATCGCAGCACGTAATACTTCGTAACGCTTCCCTTTAACAAATTTTCGTAGCCAAGAATAATTAAATTTGTGAGCGTTTATATATTTGTTGGAGGCTGTTGAATATGGAAGCCCAAGCACCTTCGCCCACCACCTACTCTCTTGTTGATAAATCACGGAGAAAAATGTCATCAAATGATGGAATATCGGAATCGGAGCTAAACCTTCATTGTGACGCTCATACTAAAACATGCCATGACAAAATAGATAGCAAAATTAAAATATCTGTAATGGACTTGCGCCTTTGGATTGTTACTTCGTTGGTTGTTTTTCTTCTTGGTTTTGGCGGTTCAGTAATGTGCGGTATTAAACAAGTAGGAAACATTGAGGAAAGAATCGCGAACCAAGGTGAAACAATTAAAAAACTCGACACACAAATTGAATCATTAAGACAGGAAATATGGTCTGTAGTCCCTTCACTGCGTCATAACATCGGAAACCGAGATGGCACCGCACCCCCTACTGCGGCGGCAGGAGATACCATCAATGGCACAAATAATGCGCTACTTCCGGTCGCTAGCTCTGGAATTAGGTGAGCCAGACGCCAGGGTTTTTATTCGACAAAGCTTTCCTTTAATTCTTTTTGTTTGTGTTGTGGCATTGGTTTTTGGCGGTGTTTTTGGTTACATTATATGGTAATTTTCGGCGGTCCTTTGGGCTTATCAATAAGTTCTCTCCCGGTTCTAACGGTCACATTTTTTCTTAATAGGACTAAATCAATCGGTGGATCCGGGTCTATCCTATCGTGTGAAAATTGAAAGTGCGACCCGATCCAGACTATAGGGAATTTATTGACCAATTCTACACAGAGATCCTCAAGTGCCTGAAAAGAATCTTGTTCAATTGGAGTATACCAATATTTTGCCCCATCTGGTCCTTTTTTGAGTTCCGGTTTTGGCCAACCAATATTTTCATAAAAAGCTGTTGCCTCGTTTTCACTATATTTGTTTTTGAGCAATGCGCAGGGATAAATATTTTCAATACCAATTGAACGACGATTTACTGGTTTTCCAAGATCACCGACATGATGCGCTTGAAATTCTGGTGGAACAAATTCGACAACATCTGTCATTGGCATATACATCGTCTTTTTACTTGCCACGATATAGTGCCATGATGCCCTTCTTGGGAGCCCAGCAGCCTGAATACATAAACGAAGCGCGTCAGAAATTTCTTGACCAGTAGTAACATATCTATCCATTAACATATCGTATTGTTGTTTTGTGATACCAGGAAGATCGAGTGCTCTCTTTACTAAAGAACCCATATATTTCTTGTCATCTTCATTTCGAATTGTTGTAACACGCTTAAGTCCCGAAGTGTCCGTTGTGTGCAAACACAAGCCATCGACAATTGTGTTATTTCTTGAAGCATAAGTATCTTTTTCGCATGTTGGCAATAAAATTTTTCTCATTTTTTATTCTCCCTAGTTAATTTTAACAGATGGTGGACGAATTAGTATAACAGAGGCAATTTTCTCAAATTCTCTTTCTTTTCCCTGCGGAATTTCTACGATTGCTACAAAGCTATCGTTGTTTTGTTTTCCAAATGTGAATGTGTCAAGCAATTTTGAATGAGTTAAAATTAATGCTCGCATGACCCGAGCTAAACATTTTTCCGTCTGATTGAGAAACTTGTCTTGTTCCCCGATAATCCAGCGTAACGGTCTTTTATCTTCAACAAGATTTAACCAATTGTTATCTTCTTCTTCAACAAAACGAACGGGCATTGCCATTGAATATTTTGGATCTCGCGAATCATGAATCAAACGAACATAAAAAGCACCATTGTCGGCACAACTAAGGCTTACGCATTCAAAAGAAGAACCGGTAACAAAACTAGTCATCACACCTACATTATACTACATATTTATTTAATTGTTATTTAGATGATTGACAAAAACATACTCGTCATGATAGAATAAAAACATGAAAGATGACGAGGAAGACCGAGTATGCGTTGCGTGTGGCAATTGGATTCCAAGGGATCATTGGGGCGACTTATGCGAATCCTGTGATCTAGAAATGAAGCTCTTCGTGGATTCTTTGATGATCCCGATGGATTTTCAAAAATGGACTCGCCACGACAGAAGCTTGCCGTCAATAGGGTCGAAAAGAAATTGTGGGATCTCGATCTTGTTGAAAAGGATGGAGATTCTGAGGATCCTCTTTCTCAGAGGGATCGGGCCGACCGTGAAAGATGGAACGATCAGTGCTCGGATGCTGACGACTATGGTCCGGAAACGGGCGGGGATGATTGACAGAAACATACCTATTGTGATATAATCGGGTTAATGAATTGGGGATCAGGAGAAGCTAAAATGCAGAATCCAAATTGGGACAACATCAACTA
>Ga0315293_10005923_pt1 | contig 11475 bp, 9 predicted proteins | sample YL17G13_20_MG_FD_203071 | JGI IMG/M metagenome (GOLD analysis project Ga0315293, IMG submission 203071) | Sediment microbial communities from Yellowstone Lake, YNP, Wyoming, USA - YL17G13_20 | ecosystem: Environmental > Aquatic > Freshwater > Lake > Sediment | place: USA: Wyoming | collected... | reverse complement strand
GCCGGCCTGCAGTGGCTCGGCGTCCAGCACCAGGCCGAGCGTCGCCCCGAAGGACAGCTGGAAGCCCACGTCCCACAGCGTCATCGGCTGAACGAGCGTCATCAGGATCGCGGCCGCGCCCATTGCCGCCAGCGCGTCGTTCTGCCGCCCGAGTCGCTGCGCCACGATCACCAGCCCGGCCATCAGCGCCGCCCGCACGACGGAGGCGCCGGCGCCGACGAGCAGAGTGTAGATCGCCACGGCCAGGAGCGCGGCGACCGATCCGCACCGTGCGCCCAGCCAACGCGTGAACAGCTTGCCGAACAGCCCGGCGATGATGGCGATGTTGAAGCCGGAAATGGCGATGATGTGCGCAGTACCGGTGGCGTTGTACGCCTGGCGGAGGCCATCGGGAATGCCGCTCTCAATCCCGAGCAGGATGCCGGCCAACAGCGACGCCTCCGGCTCGGGAAACAGTCTCCGCAGCACCCCCTGCGCCTGCGTCCGGTAGGCGTAGACGGCTCGCAGCACCGGGCTGCCCTGTCCCACCGCCACGCGGGTGACGGCGGCGCGCGGCATCAGGCTGTGCACGCCCTGGCGCGCCAGATAGTCGCGGTAGGAGAAGTCGGGGAACTCAGGTGGCGTTTCCAGCCGGCTGTCGGCCTGGACGACATCGCGCCGTATGCCCAGTCGTCCCCGCGGTCGGCGTGGACCAGCACGAGGCCTTCGGCGGCATGTGGCATCCCGTCTTCCACCGTGGCCAAGCGCACGCGCACCCGAAGCCCGCTATACGCATCGCGCACATCCGGGTACTCGGTCATAACGCCGACCAGCATGACCGGTTTGCCGGAGTCGTTCAGGAAGCGGACGTCGTTCGGGGTGGGGGGACGGTGGGTCGACTGAAGCCGCGCCGCGCCGGCGAACACAAACAGCAGCCCGACGAAGAGAAGGACGACCCGCCGGCGGCGCAGGATCCAGGTGGAGGCCAGGGCGAGGGCGGCCAGCGTCAGCCACTGCCATGTTGGCAGCGCGGCCTGCGATCCCAGGCCGACCCCGAGCAGCCAGGCGATGGCGATGGCGAAGAGCGTCATCCTTGCCCCCAGCCGGATGGCTCCGCGCCGGCGCGTCCAGGGGACGCGCCGCGGTTCTCGTTCACTTCAGAAAGCTACGGCAGCGGGGCGGTTCCGCCTCCGGTCGGGAGGTTGGGCACCAGCGGACCCGTGCCGGTCGCCGCCAGGCTGCGGTATTGTTCCGGGATCTCGTCCTTCGGCAGGAGGGCCATGCCGTCGACCATTGTACGGTTGAACAGCATGGCCTGCGATTCGGCCTCGACGTTGGGGAACAGGATGGCGAACAGCTTGGCGATGTAGATCGGCACAAAGATGCGGTCGCTCTGGAACATCAACCCGGCGAAGTCGAACTTGCCCGGGGTTTCGATCATGCCGCGCAGCTCGTAGCCGCCGAGCAGGACGTGTACCCAGTGCGGCGCCGAGGTCGAGTACCCGCCGCGGGCCATGCCCGTGGGGCCCATCTCGGCCCGGTTGCTGAGCAGAATGGCGACCACCTGGTGTTTGGCGATCCAGACAGATGGGTAGCGCGCCACCAGCCGGCTGGGTTGATGCAGCCGATTGAGGTGAGCGCCTTCGATCTCGACATAGGACGTGGTCGGGATATTGAGGAAGGAGAACAGGCCGGCCGCCCCGGGCGTGATCTTGCCCAGGATGCGGTGGCTGGGGGTATAGACCTCGACCGAGACGGGCCTATATGCCATGGTACCCTCCGCTCAGGCCGCCGGCAGCGCGAAGGTGATGCACGTCCCCGAAGGCGGCTTCGAATGCCAGAGATACCCGCCAAGCGCTTCCGACATCAGCCGGGTTTCCCCCATGCTCAGCCCCGGCCCGGTGCGCCCGGCGTTGGGATCCGCCCGCTGCGCCGTCAGCGCGTAGAGCGTGTCGGATGAATAACCGCGGCTGTTGTCGGCCACCGAGACTGCCGCCCACAATCCGTCCCGCAGGGGTAGCCCGGACGGCACCTGCCGATCGGTCGATCGACCATTGGCGACGTTGAAGCGCTGGATGGAGATCTCGACCCGGCCGCGCCCGACGCGCCGGATCGAGGAGCCCACCAGGGAGAGCAGGATCTGGCGCACCTGCGGCCGGTCGGTATGCAGGTGTGGAAGCGAAGGGCCAGGCTCCAGCACCAGCTCGACATCGCTGCGGGTTGCCTCGGCGGTAAGCTCGGTGACGACCGAACGCAGGACGGCCTGCAGGTCGACCAGCTCGCCCGCCGTCTGGTCATCCATCAACGCCACGGGGAGCGTGCTCAAATTGCGCAGGTGTGCCAGCAGGCGCTGCAAACCGCGGCGTTGCGTTTCCCCCATGGCGCCGGCGCCTTCTTCCAGAAGCGCGGCCAGGCCGTCTCCCGCCTGGCGCAGGCCTTCGACCAGTGCCTGGGGCGCCAGTGCGATCGAGCCTGTCTCGGCTTTCTCCGGAGCGGCGGCACGGGCCTTGGACACCAGCGAGGCATGTTCGAGCGCCACGCCCGCCCAGTCGGCCAGCGCCTGCAGCAGGGTCAGCTGGTGCTCGGTAAAAGCGCGCGGCGCCAGGCGGTTGTAGACACCCATCACGCCGACGACGCGGCTGCTGACCCGCAGCGGGACCTCGATCAGCGATTGCACGAGGAACCCGGTTTGTACCTTGACGGTGCCGCCCTCGAGCGATGGCTGGTGGAGCAGCGATTGACCTGTCCGGAACACCTGCCCTACGAGCGTATCGTAGACGCGCAGGCGCTGCAGGGTAGCGTGCTTCTCGCCCGCCTGTTTGCTGGCGCGCAGGACAAGATCGCTTGTCCCCGGGTCCGCCAGGTAGATGTTGGCCTCTTCGGCATCGGACATGAACGCCGCCGCCTCGACGACGCGGGTCAGAATGGCGTCGAGGTCGCCCAGGCTGACAACGGCGCGACCGATCTCAGACAGCGTGCGCACCTCGTCCGAGCGCCGCTTGATCTGCTCACGCAGGATATCGAGCTTGTGGGCCAGGATCTGTGTGTTGGCCTCGGCCGAACGCAGCTCGGTAAGCTCGCCGATGGCCTGCACCAGGTCATCGGGGCGGTACGGCTTGAGCAGGACGTCGCCGACATTGAGTCGGAACAGGTCGCGGATGCGCGCCGGGGAGAAATGGGCGGCCAGGACGATGGCCGGCGTCGTGTCGCCGGCGTCGCGGCGTGTGCGCAGTCCAGCCAACGGGTCGCCTCGCAGCTGGGTGACGTCGACGACGAGTACGTCGCAGGGCGGGGACTTGGCCGTCTCGATCCAGGCCTGCATGCCGGCCGGGGCCAGGACGCGTTTGACCAGCGACTGGGCGTTGGCCTCCACGTCGGCGATGACGATCACGCGGGGTGAAACGCGCTTCCCGCTGTCTTCAGTCATCGCGCCTCCCGGACGCGAGCTTCGAATGGCGGCGGATCAGGGGCGTCGCCGTGCGTCGGCTGTCGGGCGGGGCGGCTCGACGTCGCCCTTGGGGCGAAGCCGCCGACGCGGCCGCAGCGATTGCCGGTTGGCATCCAGCATGGCGTGCAATTCAGCCAAGGCGCTTGAGTCATACTCGGTCGTCCCGCACACGTCGCACACCCATGCCGGGAAGTCGGGGACGGAGATCAACTGTCCGTCCTGGACGGTGAAGTAGGAAACCGGCCGCGGCTGGAGCGCGCCCACCTGGCACTCTCGGCACGGATAGCTTTGCTTCTCTTCGTTGTCCACCATCTCAATACCCTGCCGCTGCCATCGGCGCCGCGGCCTCGCCCACGACCTGCTGTGCGATGTTCACGCCAGCGCTGGTCCCCAGCCGCGTGGCGCCGGCCGAAACCATCGCCCGGGCGTCCGCCAGTGTTCGGATGCCCCCGGCGGCCTTCACCCCTACCCGGTCCCCCACCACCTGACGCATCAGGGCGACATCCGCCACGGTCGCCCCGCCGCCCACCAAGCCAGTGCTGGTCTTCACGAAGTCGATCCCGGTTCCGGCGGCCAGCAGGCACGCGGCGACCTTCTCTTCGTCCGTCAGCAGCACGGTCTCCAGGATCAGCTTGACCAGAACGCCGTGGGCATGCGCCGCGCGGGTAACATCCGCCAAGTCCTCGGCCACCTCGGCGAAGGCGCCGGACTTGAGAAGGCCGATCGCCAGGACCATGTCGATCTCACGCGCCCCAGCGGCAATTGCCGCGCGGGCTTCATACACCTTGACCGCCGTCAGGTTGGCCCCCATGGGAAAGCCAGCCACGCTGGCCGGCGCCACGTCCGATCCCGCCAGGCGGGCGGCAACCCGCGCCACGTAGCCGGAATGAACATACACGGCGGCAAACCGGTGCTCCATCGCCTCGTCACAACAGCGCTCGATCTGCGCCGGCGTGACTTCCGGCCGTAGCAGCGTCTGATCCAGCAGACCAGCGAAACGCACCGATTCGAGGCTGAGGGGACGCGCCTGCGCCACCGTCAGAAGAGGTTCTAGCGGACCCCCGACTGCCTCCAGCGCCGGCCGGACACGGGGCTGGAGCGCGCGTATCCATTGGGCAATGTCGGTGCGCGGCGAAACAGCGTCCATGCCTTGGCCTCGAGACGGGGGGGATTGTAGCACACCCCCCGCCGGCCCTATTCCTCAGCCGCCGCCACCAGCGTGTAGTGGGGAATGACGCCCACGTCGGGCAGTGGCCAGTACACTAGGACCGCCTTCCCTATGACCTCGTCGAGGGGCAGGGGGCCCCAGTTCTGAGAGTCGGAGGAGTTGTTGCGGTTGTCGCCCAGGACAAACAGCTGGCCGGGTTCCACCTGCCAGGTCCCGTCGTAGCGCGGCGGCGCGGCGATGTACGGTTCGTCGAGCGGGGCGCCGTTGACGTAGACGAGTCCAGTACGCGCCTCGACCATGTCACCCGGCAAGCCAATGACCCGCTTGATGAACCGGCGAGCAGGGTCAAGCGGGAAGCGGAAGACGATGATGTCGCCGCGCCCGGGCTCCGACCAGCGGTAGGCCAGGCGGTTGACCACCACCATCTCGCCGTCGTGCAGGCTGGGCTCCATGCTGCTGCCTTCGACCCGAATGCGGGCCGTGACCAGATTAACGGCCAGGAACAGCAGCGTGGCGATCAGCGCCGTCTGGAGGATCTCGACCAGAACGGCCCAAACCGCCGAGCGGCGCGGCTCGGCGGGGGGGATCTCAAGATACGGCTGTGTCACACGAGCGATTATAAGACCCGGCGCGGAGGCTGACAAGGAGCACCGTCATCCCAACCGTCTTCCCCCCCCGGGGATGTCGGACCTGCGGCCCCATGGAGAAGTGAATGAGGAGGCGGAGTGCCGGCAGCGGCCCTCCCACCCTCCGGGCGGAGTCGACGCATTTCGAAGTCTACCAACCGATCGACTGCGCCTACCTCGGGGACTCTCGTGCAAGGCGGCGGAACCCTGAGAAGGGGTGTAGGGGAATGGCGTGCGCGTTATCCGGGATGCCTCGAGTGCCTCCGACGACACACACCCGGGTGGATGCAGCGCGCCCACCCGCTCGAAGGCGGGCGCCGGAGGGCGGCCAACCCATGACCAAACGCCATGGCAGCGTACCTGGCCGAAGCAAGGCAAGCCGTTACCCTCAACACTGCGTAGGCCGGCGGGACGCTTCCGGATCGAAGGGGCTCAGCGCCGCGGCTTGCGATCGTGCTTGCGGTACACGATGCGGATTGGGGTGCCCAGGAAGCCGTAGCGCTCGCGCATGCGGTTCTCAAGGAAGCGCGTGTAGGTGAAGTGCACCAGCTTTGGGTTGTTGACCTGGATCGCGAACGTCGGTGGATCGGTGCGCACCTGCGCCATGAAGTACAGCTTGACCTCGGCGCCGCCCTTGGCCGGGGGCGGATGCTGTTCGAGGGCTGCCTGCATCATCCGGTTGAGATCGGAGGTGGCGATGCGGCGCAGGCGCTCCTCCTGCACCTGCAGCGCGATCGGCAGCACCTGGCTGACACGCTGCCCGGTCTTGGCGGAAATGAACAACACCGGCACATAGTCAAGGAAGGTCAGCTCCTGGCGCACATGCTCGGTGTACTCATGCAGCGTGTTGCTGTCCTTGTCGACCGCGTCCCACTTGTTGACCACCACCACCACGCTCTTGGACAGGTCGATGACCATGCCGGCGATGTGGGCGTCCTGAGCGGTGACGCCCGTGGTGGCGTCAATCACCAGCAGCGCCACGTCGGCGCGTTCGAGTGCCCGCAATGCCCTCAGCACGGAGTACTTCTCGACGCCCGGGTCGATGTGCCCCCGGCGGCGGATGCCGGCCGTGTCGACCAGCGTCACCTGCGTGCCGAAGGCATTCAGCGTGGTATCGATCGCATCCCGCGTCGTGCCGGGGATGGGTGAGACGATCACCCGCTCCTCGCCCAGGATGCGGTTCAGCAGGCTGGACTTCCCGACGTTCGGCCGCCCGACGATGGCGATGCGCACGGAGGCTTCGGGCTCCTGCGCGGCAAGCGCCTGCGGCGCCATCGCGTCGAACAAGCGGTCCAGCAGGTCGCCGGTACCGGTTCCGTGCAGCGCAGACACCGGGTAGGGATCGCCCATGCCGAGCTCGTAGAACTCGACCGCCTGGTCGCGCAGCGCTTTATTGTCACAGCGGTTGATGACCAGCAGCACGGGTGGCGACTGTCGATCACGCAACGCGCCCTGTGCGCGGCGGAGGATGGTGGCGACTTCGTGATCGGCCGGTGTGGCTCCGCTCATGGCGTCGACCAGGAACAGGACGGCATCGGCGCCGCCGACCGCCACCTCGGCCTGTGCGCGAATCTGCTCGATGTAGTCGGCCGAGTCCAGGCTGAGCGGCTCGCCGCGCAGCCCGCCGGTGGGATCGATCCCGCCGGTATCGACCAGGTCGAAGGCGATGCCGCGCCACTCCGCCTCTGCCACCAGCCGGTCGCGGGTCGTCCCGGGGCGGTCATCGACCACTGCCAGCCGCTGGCCGGCAAGCCGATTGAAGAGTGTCGACTTGCCCACGTTGGGCCGGCCTACGAGGGCGACAACGGGTTTGGGCATTGGCTCAGGGGGCTGGGGCGGCCGAGGTCGGAGGCGGTGTGCGCGAGAGCGTGATCTCGAACGTCTCCGGAAGCAGGGTTTGCAGGACGACGCCCTCGGGCAGAATGATCACCCGGGGGGTAAGTTGGTAGGTGCCCGCCGCCAGCCTCTCGACGCTGAGCACGACGCGCACGTCCTCGTACAGCAGTCGGTCCAGGACAGGCAGCGGGCCCTTGAGGATCACGGACGCCGTCGCCGGCGAGGACTGGGCGAACAGGCCCGGCGGCACATTTTCGACCTCGACCGGCCGGCGCACGTTGATGGTCGTCTCGATCGGCGCCACCTGGATCTGGACGATCACCGCCTGGCTTCCGGCCAGGAAGGTACCTTCGGGGAGCTGTACGCCGACGGTTTGCTCGATATCATTCCGTGCGCCGGTCAGGTTGATCGACTCGGTCTCGACGAAGCCGGGCAAGGCCTCGACCGCCTTGGGGTCGGGCGAAAAGACCGTCACCAGCGTCGGCGAGACGTTGATGCTGGTGACCTGATACCCGGGCTCGACCTGCCCCTGGATGATCGGGATGACGGCCACCAGCCGGTAGCCGACGAGCTGATGCACGGTGGTGACGACGCGGGCGGAGGCCGGCTCGAGGGTCAGGCCCACGAGGGCCCGCCCGGAGGCTTCCACGGCCGTGAGCTTGACGTCGATGTCGATGTCCTCGCGCCGCCCGGTGACGTCGACCTGGGCGAGCACCTCGGCCACCTGGTCGACGAGCGACGCCGGCCCGGTCACGTCAACCGTGTCGGGAACGGCAATCGGGTTGTCCATGCGGTAGCCCAGCGCCGGCTCGCCGGCGGCCACAGCGCGGATCGCCAGCCGTTGGCTGGCTGACTTCTCGAGCGTGATCTCCAGCCGCGCTGGTTCGATCTGTGTCACGCGGGCCGGTTGGCGGCCGACAAGCCCGACGAGGCTGATGTCGTGCGTGCCTTCGGCCAGGCCGTCCATGCGGGCCTCGACGTGCAGGTCGCGCGCCGTGAGCAGATCCCAGACCGAACGCGGGGCACGCAGGGTAACGCGGGCGTTGACCGGCGCCGGGCCGACGACGACCAGCCCATCCTCCACCCCGACGTAGTCGATCGGCAGCGACGAGGGGAAGGCGCGCACGTCCACCGGATCGGAGGCGTTGACCGCCGCCAGCCACACGACGAACGCCAGCACCAGGGCCAGCAGGAGAGCGCTCAGGTTGTCCCACAACCAGCGCAGCATGCCGTGCCTCTCAGCGGCCGCGCCGCGCAGGGCGGGCGCGGGCGCTCAGGCGTTCAAACCACACCGGGATCCAGCGTGGGGCGCGGGGCCGGTAGAACGCCATTAGGATGTTGCGCAGGCGGCTCTGGTCGAGCCGGCGGATCATGCGCCCGTTGTGGGCGACCGAGATACTGCCGGTCTCCTCCGAGACAACGATCACCACCGCGTCGCTGACCTCGCTGATGCCCAGGGCGGCACGGTGGCGCAGCCCCATCTGGCGTTCGGGCGAGCGCGAAAGCGTGCCGCTGGCCGAGAGCGGCATGACGCAGGCGGCGGCGGCGACGCGGTCGCCGCGGAGCAGGGCGGCGCCGTCGTGCAACGGGGTGTTGATGTAGAAGATCTGCAAGAGAAGCTCGGGTGTCAGGCGCGCATCGAGCTGCACGCCAGTCTCCTGGTACTCATCCAACTTGACGTCGCGCTCGATGACGATCAGCGCGCCGCGCCGGGCGTCGGCCAGTCGCTGCGTGGCGGTGCACAGCGCGCCGACGATGCGGTCGACCTGCGCCGGCTCGGAGCTGGAGACGAAGACATCCCCGGCGCGTCCCAGACGTTCGAGGGCGCGTCGGATCTCGGGTGCGAAGATCACCGGCACGGCGATCAACAGCGCCGGAAGCGTGGTGCGGAACAGGTAGGAGAAGGCCGGCAGGGGCAGCAGGCTGGTGAGCAGCGCCACGGCCAGCACCAGCAGTACCATGCCGCGCAGCAGGACGACGGCCTGCGTGCCGCGCAGCAGCCGCATGAGGAGGAAGAAGATCGCTGTAACCAGCAGCAGGTCGACCAGGCTCAGCCAGTCGAGGCGCTGGAACGAGAAGACCAGTTCTTGGATCAGGTCGGACACAGCGTGATCCGGCGGAACCGGCCCGTCACTGGCCAGATTCCAGATTGCGCAACAGCTCGCGGTAGCCCTCGATGTCGGGAGGATCCATGGACAGGATGGTCTGGATGGTGCGAGCAGCTGCCTCGGCCTGGCCGGCGTCGAGCTGGATCTCACCCAGGGCGTCGTACTGGGCGATGGCGTCCATCTTGCGCCCGGCCGCCCGGTAGGCGTCGGCCAGCCGTGTGTGCAGCGCCTGCTTGCCGGGATGCTCGCGGGCCATCTCCTCCAGCAGGTCTAGCGCATCCTGGCTGCGGCCGGCCTGCACCAGCAGCTCCAGGTACGAGTCCAGCTCCTTGGCCGCCTGCTCTTCCTGGCCCAGGCGCAGGTTCAGGTCGATGACGTTCCGGCGCGCCTTGTCGTCGCTCGGGTCAATGGTGCGCAGCTGCTCGTACACACGCAGCGACCGCCGCCAGTCCAGCCGCGAGAGGTCGATGTCGCCCATCAGGTGCAGGATCTCGACCGAGCGGCGGCGATCGACGGTCGATCGCTGCGCCAGGCGCAGCGCTTCGGCCAGAGTCTTGCGCGCCTCGTCGATCTCGGCCATCTGCTTGTAGAGCTCGCTCAGCTCCATGTATTCGTGCACCGCTTGGTCGAGGCGATCCTGCTGGCTGAGCAGGTCGATCAGCCGCAGGCGGATGGGGATGTCGACCGGCGAGTGGGTCAGAATGGTGGTGTAGATCTCGACCGCCTGGGCGCCATCACCGCGAATGATGTAGGTCTCGGCGATGACGCGCAGCTTGTCCATCGCCGCCTGGACCTTGCCGCCCTTGAGCATGATTTCGGCCATACGCTGGTGCAGCGCCAGGTAGGTGGGGGCCGACTGCAGGGCAAGCATCGCCTCTTCCATGGCGGAGGCCAGGAAGCCCTGCGCCGCGAGCTCGTCGATGCGCGTCATCGCCTGGATGACGCGGTCGGTCCCGCCGACGGCCAACATCTCGGCGATGGGCACGACCGATGTGCCGTGCCGCTGTCCGGTGAGCTGCTGGCGCGCCTGGCGCAGACGCTTCAACCACTCGGGCCCGCTGAGGAAGTTCAGTGTGTTCTCTACGATCGCCGACAGGGCGGCGGTGTCGCCGACGTTCTGCGACGCCTGGATGGTGTCGTACAGTTGGTTGAGCTGCGACGATTGGCTCTCGTCGACCGACATGCTGTCGGCCTTGCGCAGTGCCTGGAGCAGAAAACGCGACGCCTCCGGCAGGTCGCCCTTCATGCGGGCCATGCGTCCCAATGCCAGGTTGGCTCCCAGCGCCAGCTCCGGATGGCCGAGGGCGGCCATCAGATGCTTGCGCGCCCCCTCTTGATCGCCCAGTTCGCGGTACAGCAGCCCCAGGTTGTAATGCGCCGCCGGGTGGTCCAGCCCGGAGTCGATTGCCCGGGCTAGGTCCTTGGCGGCTTGCATGGCGTGACCGCGGGTCTGCTGATCGATGGCCTGGCCGAGGTAGCGGTAGGCCTGAGGGCGGCCGGTGGGCTGGCCGTCCGGTCCCTTCTCGCCCTTGGTCAGCACACTCATACCCGGCGTGCTCAGCTTGCCCGTCGGGTCGTTGGGCTCATCAAACAGCATGCCGGCCAGGATGGTCAGTGCCTGCCGCTGGGCGGCCACCTCGGGGTCAGCGGCATCGGCCGGCTCTTCGCCGGGCGTGCTGCCGGGCGCCGCCTCCTCGGCCTTGATGAATTCCTTGACCTGCGCCATGCGCAGCGGGGCGGTGGCGCCGCGAGGCTGGACCGGCCGTGGCAGAGGCTTGCCCTCGCGCAGGATGCGCAAGGCACTGGCAGCATCGGGTTCGCCGGGGATCAGCGTCAGCGCCCGCTGGGCCGACTCGATGGCGCGCTCTGTCCGCCCAAGCTTCTGCAGCACCGAGGCGACGGCGAGGTACTCTGCCACCGCCTCCTTGGGGCGGCCCAGCCGCTCATAGGTCAGCGCCAGGCGCGAGCGAGTGGCCAGGTTCTCCGGCTGGATGCGGGCGATGTGGTTCCAATTGTCGAGGGCTTTGTCAACGTCGCGCTGGCGGATGTACAGGTCGGAAGCCTTGTCCCGCAGCTCGATGGCTTCCTTCAACTGGCCGAACCGCTCTTGCAGGTCGGCCATCTTCTCGATCGGGATCGGATCTCCGGGTGACATCCGGGCGGCGTGGCGATAGGTGGCGAACGACTCTTTCAGCTCGCCGGTTTCGAGCAGCGCCAGGGCCAGGCTGGTCAGAGCGGTGGCATGGTCGGGGAACTCGGCCAGGGCCTTGCGATAGAACTCGATGGCCCGCGCCCACTGCAAATCCCAGG
>Ga0315293_10005922_pt1 | contig 11475 bp, 5 predicted proteins | sample YL17G13_20_MG_FD_203071 | JGI IMG/M metagenome (GOLD analysis project Ga0315293, IMG submission 203071) | Sediment microbial communities from Yellowstone Lake, YNP, Wyoming, USA - YL17G13_20 | ecosystem: Environmental > Aquatic > Freshwater > Lake > Sediment | place: USA: Wyoming | collected... | reverse complement strand
CCTAATTTATCATTGATGTCTTTTATTCTATCATTTTTTTCTTTACTTAATGCAGGGTCTTTGCCTACAACTTCTTTCTCTAATCTATTTCTTTCATTTATTAAATTAAAAGCTATTATTTTTGCTTCGTCAGATATATTTTCATCTATTGAGTTAAAAACACCTTCAACCAAATTAATGTCATTTAATGCACTTTGAGCTTCACCCTTTGTCATTGTTCCATTTAACATTTGTGTCTTTAGATTTGAAGTAATGAGTTTTTTAAATTCTTGGTCGGAAGAAAAATCCTCAAAGAACTTCAAGTCCTCTTCATTGTACAATGATATCTTGCCATTTATTAATCCTTGAGCGCCAACCATTACTGTAGACATAGCGAAACCACCAATTGCTTCTGCTAATGCTCCTTCACCAACTGCCATTAAACCTTCTGAAAAAGATTGAGGAGTTCCAAATGCTTCGCCTCCTGTTAGTTCTTTTAAGTCTTCTCCTGTATAAGCAGCTCTTATAGAATTATATGCTTTTTTTATTCCAATGTCAGCAACTAATGTTTGAAGTGCTCCTGTTTCTGCTTCTGCAAATCCACCACTAACAACTTTTAACACTCCTTTACCAACTAAACTTTTAACTTCTTTATTTACTATATTTTCAAGTGCTTCTCTACCTAATTTTTTTGGAACAATTTTAGCAAACTGACCTAGCATATATTTTCCTAGAATAGCAGATTTTCCTGCCGTCATGTTTTTTAAACCAACGTTTTCAAGATAGCCCATAACAAGTGCATATGGCACAGCAACTAAAGCTCTGTCTGCCTCTGATGTTGTTTCAAAGTCAGTATCATTAAGCATCTCTTCATTAATTGCATTGTATGACATATTTGCCATAGACCCAAATGCTGCAACTTGACCTACAACAGGTATTGCTCTTGTAAGCATTGAAGGTAATGATGCGGCAACACCAACTAAAGCCTGCCCAAAAAATCCTAAATTTTGTTTTGATTCTTCAGTTGTTAAGTCTGAACCAAAAGTTTCAATAATCGCTCTTTTATTAGCAGCAATTGCATTTTTTTGTGCATTATTAATTAATACATTTTTTATCTGCTCATCATTATACCCCTTGTCTTTATAGTACTGTCTTTGTTGTGGTGTTATTATTTGAGCTTCTGTTGCTATTTTCTTTTCTTCTTCTCCTGATAAATCTTTGCCTAAAACGGGAACTATATATGATAATGGTTCTCTTACTTCATCCATAGCAACAACAAATGCATTTGTAAGGTTTCCAAAAAACCCACCTGACTTTGCTTTTTCAGTTGCATATATTCCTGCAAGGGCATTCATTCTCTTTTGACTTGCAGCAACATTTTTTGCAGCAACATCTAATCTTTGAGCTTCTGAACTAAGACTTTCTACTCCATCATTATATTGCTCTTGAGTTATAGTTTTATTTTTAGCATCTAATTCTAATTTTTCTTTTCTTTTATTAAAATTATTGATATCACGTTGCAAGTCATATTGAGTATTTGTCATATGAGTTAAATTGTCTCCAATAACTTCCTTACTAAATCCTCCTTCTATTTTTGCTTTTGCTGTTTTTATTGCTTCTTTATTACCACTTTGTTTTGCAATGATTAGTTCATCATATAATTTACCATATTTCTCTTCTTGTTGCTCATCGTATTTTTTTTGTTCTGAAAGAAATACTTTATACTCTTCGCTACTATTTAATTTATTCTCAAACTTTTTTAAAGTCTTTGCATTTTCATAATACTTTTCGTCTTCCCCAAAAATAGATGTTGCTAATTTTCCTGCAAAGCCTGTTCCTGCAGTAGAAGAAAGATTTGCATTTTCACTTTGCCTTCTTTTTATCTCATCTCTTTTTTGTTGAAATGTTAATTCTTTAAATGCATTTTTATAATCTTCAGAGTCATAATATTTATTATTTTCTATAGCACTTTTAATATCTAAATTAAATTCTTTTTTACTTAAAGTATTATTTTTAATTCTATTCAAAGCACTTAAGTCATCTTCATTTTCAGAAGAAGCATTAATTCTTAAATATGATTGTAGTTTAACTGCTTCGTCACTTGATTTTTCATCAAATGAGAATGTCATTGGTTTAGCTCCATTGTTAGGGGTTACTATTATGTAATCTGTTCCTACACCCGTTTGTTCAAAAGTAAAACCCATACCTTTAAAATTCTTCTCAAGCATTTGTTGAGCGGACTCTTCAGATTGAGCAAGAAAATTTGAATTGACTTTCAAGAAAGCGTCGATTTCTTTTGGCTTAACTGTAATAGGTTTCTTTGCATCTATATTCTTACCGTATCGGTTATTTAGAGCGTTTATAGAGCCTTCATTTGTTATAGTTGAATATTCTGTTGCCCCGGGAACTAATCGCTGCCAAGAACCATCTTTTATTCTATATTTATTATCTTTTTTTTCAGGGCTATTATCGTAATCACCAAATTCTTCGTAATCAGCACTTAAAGACGCATTCTTACTAAACTGTTTATTTAATGATTTTATTTTTTTATCTTCTTCAAGATTTATTCTGCTAGGAATATTATTATATTCATCTTCTTTAATTTTAATTGCTTCAGCGCTAAACGCAGGCATGCTTCCAAAACCCATAGGCCCCGGCTTAGGCGGAGCATATTTCATTGCATTAAGTTCACGCAATGCTTTTTGTTTTTCGGGATTTACTTCTGAAAAATTATTATCTTCTAATTGATATTCTTTTTTTGTTTCTTTGCTAATAAATTTATTGTCTTTTTTAACAGCATTTTTCTCTAATTCTTTTGCTCTACTTCCTGTTGGGTCTTTTATTGCAATATACTGTCCACCTGTTGATTCATTATTTATAAGCCATTGATTGCCCTGCTTTCTATATGCAGACTTGCTATTACCATAAGTATAGTCTTCAGGCTTCTGTAATTCCAATGAACCAACGGCCGAAGTTAAACCCCCATTTTCGGTTTGACTTTTTTTTTTAATTGAACTAATTCCCATTAAATTTTTAAACGAATTTATATCTTCATTATATCCTCCTTGTTTAAATACATCATAAGTTTGCTTTAATGCATTTCCGTTAGTTGATATTAATTGTTTATAATCATCAATAGAGCCATTATAGCCTCCTGATTTAAACACATCATATGCTTTTTTTATTGCTTCTTCGTTCATATATTATAAAATTTAATTTATATTAAATATGCTAAAATCTAATTTATTTTCTTTTTTTCCTGATTGACCTTTACTACTGCTAATTTTTTTAGGAGGGTTTAATTTGTTAAATTCTTCAACTATCATTTCTTGCATCGCAGGGGTTTGCCCAAAAGTTCCAACCATACTTCTTATTAAACTTTCTGAATTGGTAGTCGAATACTCTTGACCGGGGGTGAATATCCCGTAGGCATTTTTACCTAAAGCTTTCTGCGTTCCACCTGATTGCGACACTAAGAAATTAGCTGCCGTATTAACATCGCCTGTATTAGTGTTAAACATTAAAGTATACGCATTTTTTGCAAAGTTTTTAGCGCTAAATTGGTCTTGTTCTCGTTGATAGTCAAATACTGTTTCTTGCCTTGGTATCCTTTGTTGTGGGGCAAATTGTTGTTTATCACCTATTTCATTAACAGTTTGACTTTGTTGCAAATAATCAATTTTTCCAAGGAATTGCTGTTTCATAAAATCTTGAGCTACTTTTTGTTGTTCTTTTCCATTTGTAGTGTTAAAATCAGGAACAAATTGACCGTTTCTTTGAACTAATAATATTTTATTTTTATCTTTAGATGCTTCTTCAGCATTAGTAGTATATTCATAATTAGTTGATGATATACTATTTGTAAGTATTGATGATATATTATATGTATCCGATTGACTTTGTACCATTACATCTAAACTTTTTTCAAACTCATCTTTTGTTCTTTTATCTGCAACACTTAATAATTCACCTTTTTTGGCTCGTTGAGCTATACTTCTAAATCCTGAAATTACATTCTCTCCAAAATCAGCTTGCATTTGAGTTGTAACAGCATCTACATCAAAGTAATTAACATCTTGTTTTATTCTCGTTGATAAATCAGCAGCAGAAACATTTTCATATTCCCCCTTTTCATTTTTTTTACTCAGTAATACCAACCCTGTTCTAGGGTCAATTATTGGTTTAGTATTTTTAAAATTTGACCAACTTTCATTATTCTCTGCCACCCAAAGTTCTAATTCTTGTGATTTATTTTTAGGGTCTGAAGAGTTTAACCTTTCCATTTTTTTTGCAAATTCTGCTTGATATTCTGTAGATAAATCAAACATTGTCTTTGTCCCATTCTGAACATTTTGAATAAAAACAACATTATCCCTTTCCGATACTTGTCCATTTTTAAATGCTCTTTGATTGGCAAGCATTTGTTGTTGCATTTGAGATGCATAAGATGCTGTCCATTCAGTCATATTTTGGTTATCACCTACGGGGTGTTCATCTAAATATTGATTGAATGCTCTTACTTGGTCATCATACGCTTCCTTCTTTGCTTTTCTTGTAGCAAGTTGGTCCGTAACTAAATTTGATAGACCACTACCAACATCAGCCCAATTTACTTGGCTATCAACGTCACGTTCTTGGTATTTATAAAATGTTGCCATTTATATTATTTATTTATATTAATTATCTATAAGGTTTTAATGATGGAAATGGATACATTAAAGACTTAGATTGATTAAAAGCATCCAATGGGCTTATAGTATTCATATTTTGAAGGCCTAAAGCAGGCGACATGTAATCTATATTTGAATTCTGACCTGAAATAGGAGACATTCTACCCGCATCAAAAGGAGATGTCATAGCATTTCCATTATTTACTGTATAATCTCCACCTTTTTTCATATATAAAGGAATTAGATTAGCAGCCTGTGTTGCCGCACTTGTAACTCCTTCAAACCCTTGTGATGTTGCTTGAGCTGCCATTTCTTGAGCATTTCTTGCTGCCATTTGTGCACCTTCAACTTCACCTAAATCTAACTGCGTTTGTAAATCTCTTAGTCTAGCATCTTCAGCAACTTTTAATCTTTCAATCTCAGTAAGTTCTTTGCCCATCGCTGTTCTTATTTCTCCTTGCGCTTCATTTTGAGCCATTTGAACTCTACCTGCTCCTGCTGCAGCTCCTCTCTCAGATTCTTGTGCAGCATCTGTAGCCTGTGTGCCTTGAGCAAGCATCGCTTCTCTTTGCAGTTCATAAGGTTCTTTTTGAACGGATAATGCATCCATATAGTTTACATCAAGTCTTGCACGAGCTGATGCCATTGCTTTATCTGCTTCTGCTACTGCTTGTTTTTCAAGTTTTCTTTGTTTGTTTGCCTGTGTAAAAGACATTACAGAACCACCTACCGATGCTGCTATACCTGCTCCTGCTGCTATTGATGTTAATGCTGCCATATTATAATTTTTTTATCATTTCTACTTGGTAATTATCACCTTTAACATATCCAAGCTCTTCATATTTCTCAATGAGTGGTCTATGTTTTATAAGTGCATATGAATATTTAAACCCCAAATTAGTAGCCATTGTTGTTAAATTACTTAACAATAATCTTATTGCCTCTGTCCTATGTGGTTTTTTTCTATATTGTTTATTTGAAATAATCCAATCAACCCAACAAAGATTTGAGTTTGACGCATATAAAAATCCTGCACAAATAGGAACATCGCCATCTAAAATGATTATACCACCCTCTCCATTTTGAGGTAAGAAATCTTTTGGAGGAGCTACCCATCCCCAATCCTTCCACCATCCAAGAAGAATGTTGTCGTAATCATTGCTATTAAGTGGTCTAATGTTAAAGTCCATTTAACTACAAAGATATAAAAAATTAAGGGAAACTTTTCATTAACTCGCTTTCAGTAGCAAATAATTCTACTTTACTATTGTAGTTATTTGATAATTCAAATAAACAATAATGACCCAATACTCCGTGAGATTCTGCAACAGAGTTTTTATTAAACAAAAAGTATTCTGTTTGTGTAGGTATAGGAGTAGTCCAAATAGGTGTAGTATCTATAATAATATAGTTAAGTCCTGCGGGATAATCTTGGACAACATTTGTTACAATTCCTGCACCTACTGCAGATGATGAAAAATAAATAATATCTCCAATGCTTATTATAGTTCCTATAGCAATAAGAGGATTTATTGAAAAGTTAATTGTTGCTGTACCTGCCCCAAAAATAACACTTATACTATTTCCTATTCCATTAACACTTCTTAGTGGATATTCAGGCGAAGACATTGGAGTGCTTCCACTATTCCTTACAAACGCAAACCAAGTCGCTTCTTTTTTCTCAAAGAAATTTTGGTCTATAAACCCTGAGTATTGTAAGTCAGTTGTCATTGTTGCGGCCCAAGGAGCATCTCCCACTAAATCCATGGTCTTAAATAATTTATTCTCAAGAGGCAAATCATTTATAACACTTTTAAGTGTTGTTGGAGAAAAAGGGTTTAATTGAGGAATATTTTGTAAACACCATTGTTCGTAAAATGTATTCCTTGCATTGTTTGAGCTATGTCTATATAAATTCCCACCCTTAAAAGAATAGAAATAGTTATTCATTCCTATCATCCAATCAGGATTGTAAGAGTAGAATGAAGGCCATCCTTGAACGGCAGGGCTATATGTAAGTGTTTTAAAGCTCATATCTAATTATTACAAAAAGTTGCAGGGTCTAAAACCCAAATTCCGGGGGTCACTTCATGCCAATATCTACAAATAATACCATCAGAATAAAATCCTGCTGCTGCAGGTGCTGACATAGTAATATCGCTATATATATACGATGCTGTAGCAAGGTCTGTTGAATCTAAATAATAAGTTGAAGCAGGCATAATTTTTATTTTTAAAGTGGTAAGCAATCACATTCAGAAAATTCCATATCTAAGTTTGCAGCATTACCTCCACTATAAGTTAAAAGTGTTCCTTCACCAACGCAAATTAATGTTGAATCTCCGGCATTAATATTTGTAGGAGAACCAAAACAAGTAGTAGGAAAAGCAGTTACATTTATGGTACTAGCAGAATTATTTGTTGCAAGAATAGTGTAACACTCTGTTGCACAGCACTGACATTCATTTAATTGAGTAACAAGAGTTGTCCCTGAATCAACTATTTCTGAAAGACAAACAAATAGTCCTGAATTTATTTTAACTGTAACGCCTTCTATTAAATTTCCACCACAATCTATGTAAGAAATATCTTGGTCTATTGCTGAATAAAAATAATAAGTAGAACAACAAATTCCTTCGCATCCACATTCTTGAAATTTAAAACCTAATGATTCAATATCTCTAATGCCTTGAGGTATAGTAAAGTACCCTGCATCGAAATAATCATTTACACAAAGACTTGTTGTACTCATAGGATTAAATATAGTAGATGAAGGAATAGTTGCTCCACAATTCACTAAACCTAAAAACTCAATAGTAGAAGCAGAAGTGTTTACAATATCAAAATTTACACATTGATTGCTACAACAAAAACATCCTAAATAGATATAAGTAAAAGATGGCTCTCTAAATTCTTCAGGGAAATCTCTAGCACATATAAATACCGCTCCATAAGCAGGGAATTCATCATCAGGAGTAGGGAATTCATCTCCAATTATAGCATTGTTTCCATTACAATCAACATATCCAATTGAATTCCATACTCTATTATTATTATTTATAACAAGCCAAGACCCACAATTACAAGGAGGAGGAATATAACAATCTGCACAAGCAGTTATACAATCCTCTGCATCAAAACATAACTCTACTGCTGTGCTTTGTCTTAAATCCCAAATTAAATATAAGAAATTATCTAAAGCAGGAGTAGTGAAAGTTCCTTTCCATTGAGTTCCACTTTGCGTAAGTGGAGTTATATTTGTAGCAACAGATAAAAGCCCTGTAATACCTCCCGGGCTATTAGCATAAAATACATTTCCTGTATGATAATAAAATTTATTAGGAGGGTCTGTAACATCAAAGTCATCAAAGCCTATTTTATTTGTGTATACATTTGTATCTACTCCGGGATATGGGAAACTTCCTTGACCCCAAAAACCTGCATCAATATTATAATATGATACAAGAGGATTAGAACTTGGTAAGGCAAAAGTAACTTGATTACTTTGCAATGGTGATGAATATGGTATTAAAGGGTCAAAATAATTATATTGATTATGTATAAACATTCCCGCATTTGAACCATCAGTAATTACTACTTGAATTAAAAATATTTCATTACATTCTTGACATTGATTATCAACATTAAAAGTAACAATTGCATTTGGTGCAATAGTAATAACAATTTGCAATTCAAGTACAAGAGGATTGTTTACACTATAAGGAACACTTATTGTTCCAACTCCATTAATACTATCTGATGTTGTAGTTCCATCATAAGTAACATCTATAGAAACTAAACCTGAAGATGGAGCAAATGTTGTTAATACAATATTTCCATCTGCAATACAATTATTTAACTTTACGCAATAATTTATTACTCTTTCAGGCTTATCTATATTGTCTATATTAAATGAATTTATTTGACCACACCCAAAACAATCTATAATACTTGGTACTTGTATGTCATTACTTGTTAGTACATACTCATTCATATATGGGTCAAAACCACCAAGTTTCTGTGTAGTTTGAGTATTTATAAATTCATCTCTAAACCAAGTTCTCATTCCAAATTCAGACACTACTTGTAGTTGGTCGCTTTGCATTGAATCACCTTGAATGTGAATTACAGCACCTCTCTTTGTATCAGTAAAATATCTATCAGCACCCCATTGAACATAACTTTCAGGATTATGGCTTATTCCATATTTTTCAGTTCTTGCAATTTGAGTTCCTAATACTTCAGGAACTGCAGTCAATGCTCTACCTGCACCTGCGTCTGACAACAAATTCTTTCCTGCTAATACATATGATACCTTATCTTCTTGAAGACATAGCACATCTGTTTCTCTACCATCTAAAACATATATATATCCAAAAGAAGACTCTAAATATTTATAATTTAAAAGTCCTAAATTAAACTCATTTAATTTATTTAGGTTTGTTTCAGGGTTATATATGCCACTATATGTTATGTCTGAAAATCTATGCGCCTCTTTATAATCTTGAGCAGAAACAGATGTAACTCTTTCCCCAAGATTAAATTCTCTTCCTACTATTGAATCTCTAACCTTATAACTTTCAACTCCATTGCCAAAAGAAAAACAATTAAAGAAACCCGTGTCTATAACTGCAGCTTGCCCTAAAGCAAAGTTTTGGTCTTGCCCATTCGTTCCTTTGTGTTCACCAATAGGAGTTATTCCAAGAGACAAATTGTTTTCAAAAAACACATCGGGCAAAGCATCTATTGGAAGTGTTTCAAATATAAACTCAGGACCTATTGTAGTTCTTTGTAATGAAAACCATAAATCTGCTACTGCATAGTAACCGGCTGAATTACAAGCTTCAGTACCCGACATATGAAAAGTCAACATATTATTAGCAGGGTCACGATTTATATATAGTTTCATAACATTACTAGATATACTACTTGTAACAAAAGTATTCATCGCAGCAGTACTTAAGGCAAATACTCCATTAAATGTTATAGACATATTTACTTCTTGTAAAGCATTAAAGGTAGACATAATAGCCGTTTGATTTGCTAAAAACCAACTTTCCAAACTAGCATAAGATTGATTTGCAGTAAAATAAGAATAAGCGTTAGCTCCATTTACTTCTCTTGGTCCACAACCACCTATTGGTTTTCTATAAGTGTATAACATAATTCCTATTGTAGACCCAACAGGAACATCAAAGTCCGTGTATAATAATGAAGGAGGTACAGGAAAAGCAGGGTCTGACCAACTCACTCTTGTAGTAGCCAATGAAGTTAAATTAGAAGTTCCAAAAGAGTATTCATTATGAATTGGAATAGGACTAACCTGTGATGCAAAATTACCTGCTTCTAAACGCATATACACTCCTTCAATAATAAATGTAGCATTTTTTTGTTTTGCTATTTTTTCTAAAACAGTTGTATATATACAATCTTGAGTTGGTCCATTTGAATCTTTTTTTACAATAAGTCTGTCTCCAACCTCAACTTTTTGCATATTTTCACCCTCAAGTAAAAACCAAAATAAACTGTCTACATCTTGAACTACAAGAGTTGAGTATATTGTTTGGTATCCCTCTTGGTCAGGTTTTATTACAAACTTATATCTTGTTGCCCAATATGGAGCTATTTGTGATACAGGTATATTAACTTGTATTGAGTTTTTATTTGCAGATGATGAACAAGGAGTATAGACTATATTTAAAGGACTTACAAGAGCTGTTGATGAACGTAAAAAATCATCCATATAAACAATTCCTATCTCATATCCTCTATTACTATGTAAACTTCTTGCGTTTCCAAGTTTTGAAAATGTAACAATACTATTTACTATACTATAATATTCATATGCATAAGTTCCAAGATTATTTACATCTTCATATTGCATTGCAACTAATTGCAAGTCAATATAAGTGTTTAAATTAGATGCTATTATTGCTATAGGTTCGTCTATAGCATTAATCCCTGAAGCTCTTTTTTGCCATCCACTCGCTTGATTTGTAGGTATAGCACAATTAAAATAATCTGTAAGTGTACTTCCATCACAAGAAGTAGGGTTTGTAAGAATAGGGTCATATACAGGAAGTATATTTGTAAACGTTCCTACCCATTCTTGAAATTCAGCACTTTGAGATAAAGCATATGGACTTGAATAATTTTGAGCAAGAGTAAATGTTAATGAAATACTTGTATTCCCTGTTTGTGTTGTAGGAGTTCCTCCTGTATAACTATCGTGTGTAAATTCTAATTGAACTTGTATTGTAGCTCCAACTATTAAAGTTGTATTATAATTTGGACCAAAAGAAGCAAAGTCTATTCTTAAAATAGAATTAGTCACACTATGACTTCCATCTATAGTATAAACAGAAGTTTGAGCACTTGAGTCTAAAGCTTCTGATGCTATAGCTTCTTGTATTAACTTTGCTTCATATGTAAGTTGTAATGGTTGTCCGTTAAGTGATATTAAATCATATCCCTCAACATAGTTTCCATACATAATTCTATTGCCCATAAGCGTTTGAGCTTGAGCAAACCTTGGTACATTATCATATAACCTTAATAACTCTGCTTCAGGTAAAACAGTAAAGATTTTACTATTGTCAAATGTTAAAGTTTTATATGAATCATTTGGAATACCTAAATCTGCCTTATTTTGTTTCTCAATTATTTTTATTATATTGCTTTCCGACTGCTTAAATAATAAGTCTATACCTAAAACAAGAGAGTTTCCTGTCCAATAAGTTACTTGACAAGCATTGAATGCATTTATCATTCCCTCATTCAAATATGCCTCAATAGTTAATTCAAATCCATTTGGCGTAAAAGCAAT
>Ga0315293_10005921_pt1 | contig 11476 bp, 13 predicted proteins | sample YL17G13_20_MG_FD_203071 | JGI IMG/M metagenome (GOLD analysis project Ga0315293, IMG submission 203071) | Sediment microbial communities from Yellowstone Lake, YNP, Wyoming, USA - YL17G13_20 | ecosystem: Environmental > Aquatic > Freshwater > Lake > Sediment | place: USA: Wyoming | collected... | reverse complement strand
ATGATAGTTCTTGCTTTCTGACAGTTTATAAGATGGGCTTCCTGTGTTTCTATTCGGATTTCCACATCTGTGAGCTGCTTCTTCAGCATGTTTCTTTGTCCCACAGCCTGTTCATACTTAGCTCGTAAAGAAACAATGTTACCATTCATATTTTTCCTTTAACGTCGTGTATTTATCGATGATATTCTTTTCAATGGAAGCCCTGCTAGCTTCCAAAGTCAAGACTTTCTTGGACGCTTCCTCTACGGACGATAATCCGTGATCTTTTTTTAGTTGGTTCAGGAGTTCTTCTTCCCTCCCCCTCAGCTTTGCTTGATTGATCTTGGCTTCGTCTATCCCCTTCTTGAGGTCTAATAAATCTTTTTGAACTTGGCTTACTGTTACCTCTGCCTTCATATATTCCTCCAGTTAATCTGTAATGAATTTCTGGTCTGTCCAAATCCTGTAGTAGATCCCACAGACGTTTATTTTTATATTTATTCCAATAAGACGGAGTGCTTTGTATGATATCTTTTTCATCAACGGTTATTTCTCCACTTATTCTGGATGATACTATCCTAAAGTTTTTCATTCAGTTATGCATTCGGTGATGATATCTTTTATGGACTTCTCCACTTTATTTTCCTGAATATATGCAATCAGATTGGCTGTGTAATCCAATCCCATATCTTTTTGTTCCTTCAAACTTTCTGCATATATCTCCAGATTCTCATTCCGTTCCTCTTGTTTAACTTTTCTTTCCAGATCAAACACCTCTTGCCAGGGTTTTATTTTGAGGAAATGTTTTTCATACGTTCTGGTATCCGTATCAAAGATAACAAAGAAGGGCTCGTGATCTACTTGGTCAATCGTAGAGCGCATGAGGCTGCCACAGTTTATTAGATGCTTTTGTTTCTTGCCCCCAGTAGAGATGATAAAGGGCAAATGATTGTCTCCGGACACAATTAAATCCCACTTGGAATTTTGTAGAAGGGCGGAATGAAGGACTTGATCCTTCTCCCAATCCCTTTCTTGGGATGAAACAATTAGTTGATGTAGAATTAAGATGTTGAAAGAATTAGGATCTTGTATTTGTGGATGCTGCTCTCCAAAAGAACAACCGTAAATATGTATATCAGGAAATTTGATTGAATGTAAAGGATCTCTTCCTGCAATTTCAATTAATTCTTGGTTGGATAAAGCATCAAGAGGGGTGTTGCCTTTGTTCCTATATCGAAGATCATGCTGTCCGTATATTGTATATAAGTGAACTAGGTTTTCATTTAATAATTGAGATAGGGTGATATAAGTAGCATAGTTAAGAAAAGGTGTATCTGTCAAATCTCCGGCTTGCAAGATTCCCCCTACTATTACCCCTGTTCTATCCATTGTTGCTCTGAAGATTTGCCTAATCTTACTATGTAGAGCTTCTTGGTAATTATCGATACGACAAGATGGCATAGTCGAAGTATAGTGCCAGTCCCCTGTCAGTAGCAATCGGCTCATATATCTACTCCAAATTCTTCTCTGTATTTAGATTCCATCTTAGCCATCTCCCACAGATCAGTAAATTTGAGTTCAACAAATTCCTGATCTAAAAGCCAGGAAATGTAAAAATTGGGGACATCTGCTAACAGTTGCCCTTTGTATTTCCCAAAGGGTAGTGGCATATCTTTGTAGCCCTTCATTGATCTCATATTATCATAACCTCGTTTTGATTTCCTCTAGCATCTTTTTGCTAGTGGGTGTTCCGCAAGTAGGGCATATTTTAGATTCATCCAGTAGAGTGACATATCTACCCACAGCTTTTTGTAAAGCAACGGCTGTTGCTTCCGCCCCTTCTTCATTCCGTTTAAGCAGAGATAGAAGGGAAGATAAAGTATCTTTCTTCTTAGCTACAGTTTCATAATCCTTCAGTAGTTCGTAAATCTCAATGTACGGTGGTTCCATTTCTAACCAAGCAGCATCTTGTTCCAAATCCTCTTTGATTGAAGAAAGCGATCGGAGCAGTAATTGTATTTTTACTCCTTGAATCTGTATTAGGTTTTGTTCATTTACGAGTACAAGGATTGGGTCTATTTCATCTCCTATTTCTATATAGGATTGTTTCTCTGCCAGTCTCTCTTTTATTTTATTCAGCTCTGTAATCGAATTTGAGATTTTAATTCGGTCTGCCTCTATTTTAGACAGCTCAACCGTGTCTCTTTCGATATCTTCTATCAGTATTCGTACAGAGTCCAAATTGTCATACTGTTTAAGCTGTTCCTTACCTCTATCTCTATCTGATTTCAGACTTTCAATCTTGGATGTGGTTTCCCGTATCTTTGCGGACACCTTCTTAAATGCGGAATCGATGATACTCAGCCCAGTTAATTCATTTAGTGTACGGGCAACTTCCCCAGGAGTATCTTGTAACAGAAAATAGGTCTGATGTTGTGATTGAAGATTGTAGGAGGAGAGGTTTAGAACTTCTGATACTTCCGAAGGAACGTCTGTTTTAATTGCTTGGAAGGATTCCTCTTGTCCTTTATAAGATAGCATATAGGAAGTCTTTCCTTTTTCCCGATTGATTGCAATACTTCCTCCTTCGGACAAGACTACTTCAACAGCCATAGGATCTGATATATCAGAGTTCCAGTTACGAAGTGTTTCTCCAGAAGGGCGGTTGTTAATAAGCCAGAAAAGAGATCGGATGATTCCGGTCTTGCCACTGTCTGATTGGCCGGTTACGACGTTGACTCCCGGCGAGAGATCAAGCGACGTTTCGGTATGGCTTTGGATATTTGCGATTGAGATGGTTTTGAACATTGATCACTCCTTATTTTTCCAAACCAATCATCCCAGTCTCGTCTTCTCATAATCACGAGGTCTTCCGGATGTCTCATATTTGTAGTATGTACGATAAGCAACGGAGTTTTTCCCGTCTTACAGTTTTTCTCACACTGTTCCATATACTTCAGACCTGTAAATCGGGCACAACTTTTTACTTCGATACTCCATATAGGATGCCACCCATCTTCTCCACCAAGAGTTCCAATATTTACTCCGCCAAAAGATTCCACAACTTTCTTTTGCACGGCTTTACCTTGTCGTTTATTTCTAATAGCTTGATGTACCATGATCTTCATCCTTATAAAAGATATGCTCCTTCCATTGATTCAAATTATCTTTACTCATAAACGATTCAAATCCATATCTTGTGCAGACATTCAAGAATCCTTTAAGAGACAAAGCATTTTCATTGGTAATGGGTATTTCTTCTGTACCAGAATAGGGCAGAGTAACTAACTGAAGATTCCTTTTAATCAGTTCCTCACTATCTTTGATAGATCGATATGTTTTGTGAACTACACTCAGTTGACGGTTGAGATACTTACAAGCGGTTTTCTCGCCAACACCAACAACTCCTGGAATGTCATCACTACTACAACCAGCAATGCTTTTTACATCAATCCAATCTTGTGGAGGAACATGATAATCTTTCCAAAGATTGTGGTGTGTATATTCCTGCTTCTTTCGTATCGAGTACATAGTCACATTCTCAGAAAGAAGCTGGTACAAGTCTTCGTCCGTAGAAATAATAACGATCTTTTCCTTAGGATTGCAATGAACTATTGAAGCCATAATATCATCTGCTTCATACCCCTCTTGCCAGAAACTATTTAAGAAGCCAATTTCTGGTAAGATTTCATGCTGAAGGGTGTTGAATTGAATGTAGGCTATATCATCTAACTCTTTCTCTTCCGGAGTTTTGTCTTTCTTCCGTCTTCCTTTATATTCAGGAAAGAATTTACTTCTTACGGAAGAACGAGTGTCCCAAGCAAAGACGAATCTATTAGATTTGAGGATTTTTGCAAGGGACAGGAGCTGTCTTAGGAAACCGAAAAGAACACCAACTCTTTTCTCTTCCCAGGACAAATCCCCCATGGCGTGTTTCATTTGATGGCAAACACTGTTTGCATCCACAAGAAGGATCATTTCGTCACCAGTGTAGGTTTGGTGACCATCACCAGTCCTGTAGTTGATTTTGCATAAGCCCCCAAAAGATTAGGATCTTTTGCAGGCCAGATATAGAGAGGTTTTGTTAGTAGAAATACTTTATCTGGGGAACCAGGAAGATGTCCCAGACCCTGCTGATTGATAGCTCTTGGAGACGTTATGAAGAGGGTTCCTTCATTTGTTCTGTCAATCGAACCGACGATGGGGCCCAGGTTCTCTAAGAAGAACACGTTGGTTCCTTGATGAGCAAAGACTTCTGTTTTCCAATAATCTTCCATTTCTACCTCACTTTCGGATTACGTTTGCTCTCAAATCGGGATTCAATCTCTTCCCAAAGATCGATGGTTCGTTCCTTCAGAACCTTTTCCAAATTATCTTTCTCGATGTGTTGAATCGCAAGACTCATGGGACCATAGCTGTTTCCATCAGGACATTGGTATTTGGCATCGTTGGTCATATCCTTTATGTACTGAAGATTGCCCCTGATATCATCGATTCCATATCCGAACATAATGAAGATAGAACATTCTCGGAATGGATCATCGATTGAGGATTTCTTTATGAAACAAGTGCTTTCAATACCGACAGCCTTCTTCACCTTCTTCCCACCATCAAGAGAAATCTCTTTATAAACAAGATCCTCTTGTTTAACACGAATACGAAGAGAGGCATAGAAAGCAATAGCCATCCCTCCAGGGGTAGTCTCTCCATAATCTCCCTGGCGTATCTGATTTGTGCAGAGCATCAGCCAGTTGTTCTGGGCAATGAGGCGGGCAGTTTTGCGGAATCCTGTACTGAATTCTTTTGCTCGTTTCATCCCCATCTTATCTCCCTTAGGAGACATCTCTAACTCGGTAGACAATGCTGCAAGGGAATCTGTTCCGAGTACATTGATCTTATCAGGATCTCTCGGTTTCCAGATTTGAACAGCATTGAAAACTTCTTCAACAGTATCAGGACGGGAGTAGTCTTCGGGCTCCAGTTTCAGATCATATATGCGGGCATACTCCTTGTCCAGTCTTGCTTCAGGATCTTGAATCTTAGACTGCCCTCCCAATGCTTGTGCAGATGCACATATTTCGGCAAGAAGGGCGGTCTTTCCTGAAGATGAAGGTCCGTACATTTCGACAACGATTCCCCCTGGAATTCCCCCGCCTCTTCTTCTCTTACCAGAGATGTTGAGGTCTAGAAGGGTGGACCCCGTAGATAATACGGAGTCCACCTCTATCTTTCGTGTGATGAAGGAGAGATCATTGTCCACAGGAGATTCAATGGCTTCCTTAATCTCCTGAACTTTTTTCTTAATGATCGTTGACATTTACTTCTCCCTCCGTGTAAGTTTCTTCTTCTCAGGAGCCTTCGTTTCCGCCTTCTTAGCCGCTTCTGCCGCTTCCTCCATCTTGTCAAGTAGAGCACGACAAACCTTTCGCTCTTCACATGGTCGGCATTCCTCGTACTGATTGTAATCTTTTCCGATGACCGCACCAGAAGGACATTCCAACTCACCAGTCACAGACTCAGGAACGTCTTTCTCTGGTTCTTGTACAGGTGGTTTTTCTACTTCTTTCGGCTTCCGTTCCTCTTTCTCTGTCTCAGTAGGTTTCTCCTCAGCTTCCTTTGATTCCCAGAAAGCTGTTGATACTTCTTCGTATGTCGGGATATGAATCAGACTGTCCAGACATACGGCACTATCGAGAATGGCATCAGGAATCTCGTCCCGATCCTTGAACTCAAAAGCCGTATATTCGGTATTGAGCTTTGTGCCTTTACGGCGGAAAGAGATAACCTTTCCTTTATCGATGTCCCCGTACAGAACATTTCCTCCACCCTTCTTTTTATGAGCAAGCTCTTCAAGAGGAATGGTGAACAGAAAATGGGATACATTCCACACCTGTACTCCTTTATCCCGTGTCGCTGGTGTATCAAGACAAACAATGTTGTAAAGACTGCGCCGTGAAGCATTCAAAGCCCTTACAGCATCTTCATCGGCGTCCTCTGTTTCCCGAAGCTCCGCTTGATATTCACAGATAGGACACTTTTTTCCGTATGATTTGTTCAGGCATACGAATTCATCTTGATTGACACCGATGCCTCTATGGCGAAACACATCACATGTGATGGCCATCTTCCCTTCTGCAATACGGGGATGATTCTTTCCTGTGATGTAGGGGACAATGTAGATTTCGTGATCATCTTCTTTGTCTTTCCAGAAAGACACTCCTGCTTTGGCCACAGGATCAAAAATGTCACGATAACGTCCAGTGTCCTCTCTGTTGGCATAACTTTCTTCATGCCGTTGGTTTGATTCCTTTCTATACAGTTCCCTTCTTTGTTGTGCGTTCATGCTGTCTCCTTCTCCTTTCTTTGAAATTCAAGTTTGATTTCGTAATAAGATCGGACAATTCCTGAAACTGTTATACGAATAAGGATATATCCGTATACTGGAATACCGATTAACAGCCCTGCAATTTTTAACCAATCAGGAAGATTGTCCATCTTTCTGAATCCTCCTTTTCAGTAGTCTCGGATGATCGTCCATAGCCTTTCCCTGCTCGTCCTGAGAAACAGCCGCTGCTTCTGCATTCCCTGGAAATCTTCTTGAAGATGCGGCAAAATAATTCCCTTTGAACAAATCAATAAGGAATTTAAGAGCATTGCCACGATGCTCGATAGATTCTTTGCCAGTAGATAGCATGTTGACATTATACTGGCAAGTGATTAGTTCATCGTTTAAGGTAATAACCTCAGAATCCTGAGCAACTTTATTGCCTATCCAGGTTTCTGTAATCTTATCCCCGCTGTTATATTTTTCAGGATGTTTACGGACATCTTCATCAATCTCCGCCCGTTTTGCTGTTAATCGTTCTTTAACCCGATCCCGTTCAGCAACCGCTTCGGCCCAATCTTCCCCCATTTCTTCATAGAGAGAAGCCTGTTCTAAACAAGCTGTGTCTAGGGACATGATATCCAACTTCAATGAGTCCTTTAATGTTTTTCTATCCATATTCATCACCTCATATTCATAAAAAGTATAGCAAAGTTTTCAAGGATGTCCAATTTCTATGTCTTTTGTAACCCTCTGTCCACAATTTGGGCACCTGTTATATCGACAGTTATCGGACATGCCAAACCAACCACAATCACAACGTACAGATTCTGGAATAAACTCTCCAAATGTTTTTACAAAGTGATCGACGATTCTTGCTTGTTCCGTCTTTCCAAAATCTGATTGTTCAAACTGTTCCTGTGTTGGCATTATTTCCTCCTACTGCTTCAAAGCAGCATAGATCATCTTCACAATTCCAGATCGTCCGTTGTAGAATATGGTTTCGGAAAAAATGTCAATGATGGCAACGGCTTTGTCGTGTGTTTTGCAGTTAAGAACAACAGCAGTCATGTAACCAAGAACCGATTGTCGTATCTTCTCTGGTTCTGTTTCAAGAAGGACATTCTTGACGGTTTCTCGGATACTGTCCCATGACTGTCCTTTTAAGATGGCCTGGCAAATTTCCTTAGTATTTGTTTCTACTGTAGAAACTACGGACAATGCAGCAAGTGCGGTATCTGTGTCGGTTAAATCAATCACAGAGTCGAGCATGACAAGTGCATTACGAGGATGTCCTTCTGATAGAAGGGCTATCTCTCTCAGTATCTTCTCCGGATAGTCTTCTATTTTTTCCTTCTTCAAAATGGATTTAAGAAGAGCCATCATTTCATCTGATTTGAGGGGTCTTGTTTGATATGTATGGCATCTTCCTCTTACTGTAGGAAGAAGTTGTTCAGGATCAGTTGTACAAAGGATTATGTACACATGAGCAGGTGGATCTTCTAATAGCTTTAGCATGGCGTTCTGAGCATCTTTTGTTTGGCGGTGAACCTCATCGAAGATATACACACGGACATTCCCCATGAGAGGTAGATACATACAAGCATCGTTTAATTCTCGGATGGTATCAATGCCTCGTGTATTGGACATATTAAATTCTTCAATGCTTTCCGATCCCAACATAGTTCCTATAATACGAGCAATGGTCGTCTTCCCTGTACCAGTGGGGCCGTGCAGTAGTATTGCGTGAGGAAAGTCCGTCTTCCTAGACATGATAGTTTCTATACTTTCGATTACGGCTTTGTTTCCGAATATCTCTGATAACTGTTTTGGGCGGTGTTCAATGTGCAAGGGCATATCAATCTCCTTCTGTTATGTCTTTCTTCCCATACCAAGACCCGTTAACTTCTGTGGATTCCCACTCAATAGATAATGGAACTATTATCCAAGGATACTGTTCCCGTATCCTTTGTGTTGCAATCTCTGTGCAAAGACCAATGACATCTTCTCTTTCATCAGGGGGAGAATCAAGCACTGCATTGTCATAAATCTGTATAACCACTTTCGATTCCATCTTACGTTCACGAAATTCCGCATTGATCTGAATTAGACTCCAGAGTAGACAATGAAATGCCGTACCCTGGAAAGGATAGTTCACCAGTTCATTTCTACCAAGATAACCGGAGCAGCGAAATCCTGTGAGTAATTCAACGTATCCGGTCTTCTCATATCTGCGGTAGTGTTCCTCCTGCCACTTCTTGAATACATTGAATTTTTTCCAATAATCTTTTTCCACATCTCTGACATGCTCAATGAATTGTTCCTCTGCTTTGCCAACCTTCGTTATGATACCAACATTCTGTAGATGTTCAAATACAGTTATGTCATCGCCAGTTTTTAGTTTGGAGCATTCTCTCCAAAGATTTGTGGCACAGTTTCTATAGTAAGAACCGTACCATTCAGGGAAAACGAACCCATTCTTTGTGTAGAATCTCAAAGGCTTTGTAACTTTATTTTCTTTTAAACAGAATATATCCATACAAGTATCTCGGTGCATATCTGTTGTAGGATCAGTGCAGTAAGCAACGAGAGTCGGATCTTGTGTATAAACCGCACCCATTTTTACCTCGATGGCCGAATAATCGAAGTCAAGTATTTGAAATCCTTGAGAAGGTTTTATTCCCGATCTTGCTATGCGTTTTGCTTCTTCGTTTCTAACGGGAATATTAGCCATGTTGGGTCTATCTACGGATGGACGATATGTCCTTACTGTATTAAGATTAAAGAAGGGATGAATCCTGCCATCATCATCAATCTCCCGCAAGAATTGGGCTATGTACGTCCCATCAACCTTTTTAATCTTAGCTAACGCAGTTATCTCTTTTGCGAGTGGGCTTTCTATCTTAGCTAAAGAATCAGCATCTACTTGTGGAGTGCCTTTGTCTGTTTTCTTTGATGGTGATAGTTTTAATAGGTTGAAAAACAAAAGGCGCAAATCATCGGATGATCCGAGATTGATTTCCCTTCCTGTTTCTTTGAGGAATAGCTTGCATTCATCGAACTCCAAAAGTTCTTTTTTTCTTTCTTCGATTCTGTGCTCAAGTTCAATATGGGAACGCTTGTAGTAGTCGGCATCCACGTTTACCCCGTTAATCTGCATGTCTGCGAAAGTCAAATCTCCCTCAATAAATAGATCAAGACCTTGAGCTAAGTGGGAATCAATCAAGGGTTGCTGTTGCCAGCATAACCATTCACACATCAAAGAGTCGATTGCTCCGTATTGAAGGAGTTGATTCAGGGGAGCCTCCATTACTCGATTGAATCCTCTTTCATCGGATTGATTCAGATAAGGAGAAATACTTTTACTGTAGTCGGGCAATCCCCAATGTAGAAAGGATTGAAATTTTAATCCCGTATATTTCGGTCGATTGTCAATGATGTGGGCAGCGGTCATCGTACACCAGTGCCAGTTTCTAGGAACGGTGTTGAGGATGATCCTAGACCACACATCTTCAAACGGAATGTTATGAGCTATCTTTTTAGAGGGGCCTTCAAGGACTTTCTTCCATCTCTTTTCAATCCCCTTCTGCATCAAAAGAGTCCAGTGTCGTTGAAGAGGAAAAGCTACCGCTTTCTTATTCACACTATAGGATACGGAAGCAATTTTATGTCCTGCTCTATATGGTTTCAGTCCTGTAGTTTCATAGTCATAGAATAAAAATTCAGGAGGGTGGTCAATCAAGTCTTCCAAACAATCACAAACTTCGTCATAATCTTTGATGATACGAACGGAATCAAGATCGGGACGGGGAATTGAACGGATGTCGGGCTTTGTTTTGATACATTTAATGGCGAAATCAAGGTCTCGGATGTACTGAGAAAGTAGGATGGAACTGTCTTCATTTCTTTTTGCATAAGATGGATGAAACATTGGTATAACCCAAGCCCCTGATTCAAAATCAGGAATGCAAAGACCTCTCCATCTTGTCGGAGTTAATGTAGAGAAACGGGACATGAAATAGGATTCGATTGCAGCAGCCCCCATCAACCATATAAATTTAGGTTTGCTTTCTCGTATCAATTTATCTATATGAGGATGACAGCAAACAAGTTCCTGACGTGTAGGTTCCCTATTTCCAGGTGGACGGCAACGTAAGCTATTAGTTTTCTTGAAGTCCTTATCTAAATCAAGATTGCGTTGGGATAGAAGTTTACGGAAGAACCGACCGACTTCCCCTATCAACTGAGTTCCTTCTAAATCTTCATCTTCTCCAGGAGCTTCAGCTATGATCAGAGTATCAAGACGGTTCTCACCCGACGGCTCTATACGAGGATGTTTACAACCTCTGTCTAGACCACATTGAGAGCACATGTGGTCTGTAGATTCTGTAATCATATCGGAGAGATCGAAGAAACCATTCATCTACTTTGTCTCCGTAGTAGAAGGTTTACTTGTCTGAGCCATGATATGTTGGAACGGTCCACTCTTAAAATGAACCATCGCTTCATTCTTAGACAAGGACGTAGCTTTATCCAGAATCTGACTGAGGAACTTCACATTCAGTCGTAATGAAATAGGATCAGCATCATATTTACAAGGAATGGTTTTCTCTACCTCTCCCAGTTCACTAGTTGCTTTCACAAATAATTCATCATCCTGCAAAGTCAATTCAATCCATCTGCCAACATTGTTCTCAAGCAATCCAGCTAAGACAACAACACTGTCCACAATAGATTTCAGTTCTTTTGGCAGTTGTATTAAGGTGCTGGACAATGCTGTATCATAAGCAGCATTTACTTTCTCAAGAGGATATGATCCTTTCATCGGCATACAACTGAAGGTTACCCCATCTTCTGTACGAAAATGAGCCCATTTTCCGTCTGTGCAGTATTCAGTTACTGGAAATTTTACCAATTCAGCACACTCTTTACCGATAAGATACAGAGTATCCGTCATTTCCGAAGACATCTTGAACCTACTAGACCTTGCATAATCTAACGAATAGCAAGTATCCCCGATGATCCATACACAAGCCATGATGCCTTTTGATAGATCAGGAGAAGTAGAGAAAGAGCATAGAGAAATTCCTTCTAAGAAATCTTCTGGTATAGGTTTCCATCCTTTCTGCCCCTTCTTCAATTCTGCTATTGATTCTGGCAGCTTATTCAAAT
>Ga0315293_10005920_pt1 | contig 11476 bp, 10 predicted proteins | sample YL17G13_20_MG_FD_203071 | JGI IMG/M metagenome (GOLD analysis project Ga0315293, IMG submission 203071) | Sediment microbial communities from Yellowstone Lake, YNP, Wyoming, USA - YL17G13_20 | ecosystem: Environmental > Aquatic > Freshwater > Lake > Sediment | place: USA: Wyoming | collected... | reverse complement strand
TATATGTTTATTTCTTTAAGTCTCGATATCAATGCGTTTCTTCAGTAATTTATCGATACTTTTCTTCGGTAATGACGAACAAACGCATTAAGACGACAAATAAGAGCATAAAACCTGAAATTATAATTTTTTTTGTTCGTCATCTTTCGGCTTAATCATTAAAAAAATATAAATAATAATATTATATTCGTTATATCTTTAAGTTATGCATATTATATAAAATTTTTTATCAAAAAAAATATAATTATCAATTAAATTATAATTAAATTATTAATTAAATGGATAATTAAACATATATAAAGATATAAAACTATATATATTTATATAATACAAAGAATGAACAACGCAAAAACACAAGCAAAACATGGAACAAATGGGAAACTTAGTGCAAATTGTAAGCCAAAACTTACAAAATTGCAAAAAAAAGCCCTGAAACATGAGGAAGAACGAAAAAAACAGGATGAATATTTTAAAAACTGGAAAGAAACACAAAAAAGAAAGCAAGAAGAAGAAGAAAAACGTGCAATAATAAGTGCAGAATGGTATGAACAGAATAAAGAAATGATAAAGCAGAAGGAAGACAAACAAAGGCGGGAAAAATGGAGAAATAACCAGAAGTTAAATGCATTTGTTAAGAAACATTTAATATTATCGTATGTTATGCCTAAAAATGATGAAGCCAAACAAAAAATATTTTTAGAACTAAATGAAGCTATAAAAAATAATAATATACATTTTAGAGTATTGGACAGAATGCACAAAGATGATAAAAAATATATCATCGCTATTGACAACTATAATATATTAAAAATGAAATTAGAACACTTTAAAACATTCGTCGACAAATCATGCATATTTTATGAATATCATAATGATTTTCATAACTGGTACAATAAATATTATAAATAATAATGCAATTAACTACTCATAATTTATAAATAATAATTTAACAATATTATTATTTAGGAATTAATAAAAATACAATATCAATATATATATTATTTTGGATTATTCGCCAATTGGTGCATTTATGGATTGGAACAAAATATATATATATCATTATTTTCGAACTTTGGAAAGTTCAACAATATCAATATATTCTAATCATAAATATATATATATATGTATGGATTTTTATTATTATCATCATTATTATATTAATTATGTCTACTATTTCGCATTAAATAAGGATTGATAAAAATATATATATATTTCATTAAATATATATATAAATTGTTATTATATCAATGTATTATTTTACATAAACGGCAGAAGATGATATTTTAATATATTATTATCAATTATATGAGTAATTGCATTAACTCTTATAATTTCTTTAATTTTTTGTTTGCGTATCATTAAGCGTAATTCATGGTGCAGAAATGCCTGATGGTACACCGTCTCGTTATAGGAACGGTCCACAACATTAACAACAGCTGCAGACATTATTAAATCTCTTATTAATTGATTAACATGGCGGCTTACAGTTTTAGAAATCATGCCGCATCCGGTGTTAGTGTGATTATAAACAGTATAAACATTATGCAGCCGGCTATATCTGCATATTTCGGTATTGTATGAGTAAATTATATTGCCCGTATAATGTATTGTATTTTTTGAATTCTTGCAAGTTGATCCTGCACCATTGTGATTATTAAACATAAAATAATTTGTGATAACTTGAGAAACGGTAAAAGCTGGCATATTGTATTATATACTTTACCATATCGCCATATCTTTATATATGTTTAATTAGACCATAAAAATATTATTTAATTAAACATTAATTTATCAGTATTGTGAACAGTTGTGAATATATTTTATAATGGAAATTTATGCACTGGTCCCCCCTTTTTTGTCAATTATATATATATTATTTATGCAAAACAGGGGTAGACCATATTTTTTATAATTGTAATTGTTATAATGTCAATTTAGTACATATAATATATAATTAAATAAATCATCATCATAAATATATTAATAATCCAGTAAAAATTATTTACTGATAAACCCCCACAAAATAAAAAACCACTCATAAAATAATAATTGCAATATTAATTAATCATATAATGTAAGATTATAAATATATTGTCAATAATTATATATTATTTTGTTATACTTTCGAACAATATAATATATATTCGAATCATAACATGGAATAATGTGCAAACTGGTCCATAATTGGAACAATAAAAAGTGCAAAACTGTCAATAATTGGAACATAAAAGTGCAAAGCAATGCATATATATTGGAATCATAACATGGAATAAATAAAAATGATAATAATTTATTATAATTTTTGATTATCCAAAAAATGGTGCATATTTAGTGTTATTTTTCAGTAATAATTTATATATTTATGATGATAATATTGCAAACTGGTGATTATATTGATTATTATAATTAAAAATATGTATATATTTAATAAAATATATATATAAATTGTTCAATTAATCATTTATTAAATGTAATCGTCAACCAGTGGAAGAAACACATATTTATATACATCCGGCTGCATATATTCATTTTTTAGTAATACTTTTTTTATCTCCTTCATTTTCATCTCATCCACCATATTAAAAACCATCTCGCGGTACTCTTCTTTTAGTTCTTCTACTTCATAATAATAATACTCATACGAAATATTAAAAAGATAAAATGGTGCACTATTATACCTTAAAATGTCCAGTAATCGTGCAATGTGCTCCTTCGTTTCTGGTGGGTTGCCTGGATAATCAAAAACTAAAAAAACGGGCTCGTTATCCACATATTTGCATATTTTATTACCGCAAGATATTAAAATTGTATTAATATATATTAATGTGTTTTCATCATCCTCTTCATCTACCTGCAAAAATCCCGTGGAATCAGCCCCCATGTGGTCATTGTAGTCGTGGTAATTCTCAATTACTTCGGATAATGTTAAAAATTGCATTTTGTTGTTTTATAAAATATATAAGTGTCATATCTTTATGTATGTTTAATTATCAGTAATTGTGCATAAAATTGAAATTATGGGGATATAAAGAAAAATGGGAAATATACATGACTTAAAGACTGAAGGTACACTATATTATTATTTATAAATTTTTTTATGGGGGGGATATAAAGCCCTTTTTTTTCTCGCCGTCATTTTAAAGACACTTAAAGACTTGAGGTATACCTTATTATTATTCAACTTTTTTTTATGGGGTCAGTGCATAATATCGGGAACAGACCACAAAAAAATAATTATAGGGCGTTATGCTCTACCAGACTATAAAAAATATATATAGATCATAGAAAAAATAAATATATGGTTGTGCTCTGGTGGTGTGGGGATATAAAGCAATAGGGGGTATATAAGGAAGTATGGGGATATAAAGCAATAGGGGGATATAAGGAAGTATGGGGATATAAAGAAATAGAGGGAAAGGTTATGAGGATTTGCATTGTATGGTTTTTTTATATAGTCCCCCCGTAGGGGGGACTATATAAAAAAACCAATAGGTATTCATAGTCTTAATCTATAAACAAACATTTGCTATCCTCTATATTGATTCCAAACTTATTTAATAGTGCTGGGTCTATCTTCAATAAGTTATTATCTCTATACCCATACAGTTCAATGTGTTCTCTTATCTTATCCATATCAATCTCATATGTCATCTTGATACGAACGCCATTACGGATTAGGTCTGTATCATTGGATTTAATAATTGCTGGTGAAATATTCTTTATACTGTGTCCTAACATCTTATACAAATGATAATATGAGTTATTGTATTTAATTCTACTCTTAAATATATATTGATATAGTTTGTGGTCATTGTCAGTCCATACTAATTCATTTGCAATCTTATCATAATCTAATTTATCTATATCATACTTATCCATTGTTAATAATCTTTCTAATTTAACTATCATAAATATTTTAGCTTCTGTCGTATCCATATGCTTGATATTAAAATCTTTTCTATTAATCCCGCTGAACGTATTGAATATTAATTTATCATTGAATAATAATTTACAGGTCTTGAAATGTTCTTGAATCTTTTTGTTATCAAATATAATATCCTTATGTCTTCTTAATATAAATTTAAAATCATCAAAGTAATCAATACAATTCATATACTGGTCATCATCTGATAGTTTTAATATATCATTTATTCTTTTATTGATTGATTTAATTAATTGTTCTCTGCCTTCAATTGGTTTATTCTCAATTATACACTCAACAATATTATCACGCTCTATTTGAGCAATTAAATCTAAATCTTTAACTTTTGCCTTGTCTAAACCTTTAATATCGCCGCCTGTATTGCTCAATATGAATCCTTTCTTTCTTAATATGGCGTCAAAATGATAACGATAATGAGATGTGATTATATTATTAACATATACTGAATACAAATATAATTTATTGAATATACACTCACGGACGGTGTATTCAAGATTATCATCTAAATAAATACCTTCTAATTTATCAATAAACATCTCCAGATTGGATAATATTTTTGTTTTACATTCATCATACGAGTCATATTTTGGTATAAATCCGTGTGTATTAATATTATAGTGCAATTCTTTTATCTTCCTACAACGCGTCGCCTGCTGGGCAATTTGAATAGGGTCAATAGAACCACCCTTAGAAAAAACAAATACATCAACACTATCGTCAACAGGAACATAGTCAATACCATAAATAATCTTAGGTGTGAAAAAAACATACTTACCATCCCAGTCTGTATCTTTAAAGTCATCATCTTCACTTGATATCTTAATGAATTTATTTTCTTTATTTTTTACAAATACTGACTGATAAATACGATTCATTTCTTTTAAACTGTCAAATGTAGCAACAAATCCTCTGTTCTTTGATGTAATTATTTTGCTCATATGTTTAATCATAAGCTCAATATCGTTATAATGTATTGCTTTAATATTGTTATAATTCTTAAATATATTATCAACATAAATAATATTGTCATGAATTCTATAATTATCAATAAATTCAAATACAACATCTGAAATATCAGCATCACTAACAATTAATTTACGGCAATTTTTGATAATATATGAAAATGTTTTAAATACTTTATCACGACGATTGACCAAAGTTGAACTATTTAATAAATAATTGATGGTACTATTTACCTCATCAAGATAAACACAATATTTGTCAATGTTAGAAATATTAATTTTGACAATACTATCTATTTGGCAGCATATTTTATTTTCTTGATAAATATTTTCTGCTTCATAACTTACAATATCTACATTTACTTTCTTAAAAGATGTTATATGTTGATTTACTAAACTGCAACGGCTCACAATTGACAGTATATTTTCTTCATCCTTTAACATTTTACAGACTGAAGTTGTTTTTCCTGTGCCAGTATCAGATTTTACAATTACTGTATCATTTTTAATTTCTTCAATGTTTAAATACCTGTTGTTTTGCTCTACACGATTAATATTTTTGATGTCAGTTATTGGCGTGTAGTCATAAGTATATCTGAATGGCGGTTTTTCTAATATTGCTGCAATAAAATTAACATTATTGCTAAATTTTAATGTATTCCATATGTTAATATTTGAACTGAAATTATAACTGGCTCCTTTTTTGCTCCATTTATCCCAAAGTTCTTTTTTGTCATGATTTTTACATACAGCCGTTATTTGTAGCCATTTATCATATGAATTTAAATATTCATTTGGTAATTCATTTAATAATTCTGTAAATTTGGCGTCGTCAATTTTGTCAAAAATCTTTGTGTTTGTTGTTTGTTGGACAATTGGAACTTTATCATTTACTACATCAGGCTTTTTTACATTATAACTTGCCACTATTAGACCTAATAACCACTCAGGCATATTTGAAATGGCTGCTTGATTGTCAATAGTGTATCTTTTATTTGTTTTTGGGTGAATTGAGCCAGCACCGACAGCAAACTTACCATCTGTCAGTATGTCAATTCCAAATGAAATACCATCTATTTTTAATTTAATAATGTTTTTAATGATTTCATTATAATTAAAATAATAGTGATAACCACCTGAGCCAGTTTCTACTGTGTAAGTTTCTGGATCGTCGTGTAGTTCAATTAATTCATTCCATTTACTTAATCCATTATCTTTGTTGTCAATATCAACAATAATAATGTTATTAATTTTGCCAGCCAAAACGCCATAATTGCCAGATGGCTTAACAGTCTGGTATTTATCTGCCCATTTTTTGTGAATAGGGATTTTAGTTGATGCGTGTAAAGGAATATAATTGAAATTCATTTATTATTATATTATATAATTTACTATATTGCCATTTCTTTAAGTCATTTTGCATAGACGACGAATAAATAATTTAATTATTATTTAATTATTATGGTATCGTACAAGTTGTCGCGTTCGCTGGTATGGGATTTTTGTGCTATGCCCCCTGTTTTTTGTCAATTTATAAGTATATTTAATGCAAAACAGGTGTAGACGACAAATTATGATTTTAGTCCCCTTTTTTACATTTTATAGGATAAGTTATATGAATATATTTTAAAAATAATAAAAAGATAATTCTCGGTCTGTCCCCCTTTTTGCATTAAATATGCTTATAAAATGTGAGAAAAGGGGGGACCGCTATAAAAATAAATAAACGGCTCCATATATGCTTATTCTTCGTCGTCCTCGCCTGATGAGTCCCCTAAATCGTCATCCGCCAATACAAATTCCTTCTTCTTGCTCACTATGTCGCCTACCATCTTCTGGTTAATCATCTGTTTTACTTTCTTATCAAGGGCGTCGCCATCTAATCCTTCTAAGTCATCCATATTATTTTTAATTACATCGCTTGCCTTAATACATAGCTCTTTAATGATTTCGCCGCGTGTCACCTTCCGTCGGCTCTCAATTAATGTCTCATTACGCTTTATAATCTTAATATTGTCATCTCTCGGCACCATACACTTTTTAACATCATCAAGATTACTCCCTTTATAAATCACATTTTTCTTCCTACTACCTCCGTCCATTTTCAAAATCTTATCTTTAACAAGGTCATAATACTTACGGGTTCCAATCTTAAGCAATCGTCCAGTCTCAGGATTAACAACCCAATCGCTTAAATCATTCATATTCTTTAATGTCTTATTACTGGTCGGCATTTTTTATATATGTATACATATATAAAAAATGCCAAAGAAAGAGATAGAACCAGATTTAGTTAGTGAGAGTGATTACGATGGTGAACCACTTGACCAAGTTATAAGATCTTGCATAAAAGATTTTCAGGAAGCATTAAACAACATCCAGCAAGGACTCCTGACAATGATTGACCACGATGAAATCACTGTTGAAGAATACGGACCTGTTTGGGAATTGGCAAACGATCTTATTGCCCTCTCAAAAGAAATGAAGGATATAATCAAGTCATTTAAACCAAATGGCTTCAAACTTGGTCTTCGGATGGAGAATTTGGAGAGTTTACAATAATTTTCTTATAAGTACTCATTGCAGTGGATAAACTATGTCTCATATACATTGCTATTGTTTTAAGTTCATTGTGATTTAATAATCTCATTGAATCGTGCCAATAATTGATAAATGCTTTTCTAAAAATATTTTGCTTTGCCTTTTTATGTAATGCTTGATTTATCAAACTGTTGTATGTTGGCATTCCCATTGGTGTTTTCACGTCTTTCGGCGAGCATAATAAATATTCTCGTGGAAATTGTTCTAATGAATCTTTTATAATTTCTTTTAACTTATCACCATTTATATATATCAAATGGCTATGTTTGCTTACAAAATCCTTAATCTCTAATATAGCATTACCTACTTTATCTTTATTAAGAACTATATACATTTTATCATTTTCTTCATTAATCCACAAGTAATTGGTTGAATACTTAGGTGCTTTATTCTCTTCTAATGCAGGATCATCTTTACTATATTTTACTTTCATACCAAGATAATCTAATCTAAGTGGCGGAATGTAAGTGTTCAATGACAATATTAAATGTGTCATATTATTATTTAATGACAAATTAGAATGTATATGATCTCTTGCCATACATATATCTTCATATGGAACATAAGTTTTACTTTCAGCTTCTGTCAGTTCATTTTCACCTTGTGGCACATTCTGTTGTATCACAATACCGACTGTATACAAGTTCTTCACAAAGTTCTTAAATTTATTTTTATCAATTGCCAATAATATATTTGCCAACGATTCAAAATGTATCCGTTTGCTTGTTATCTTAAGTGGTGAAGTGTTAATTAAATTAATAATTGCATATGGGTCAGCAGCTACCCAAAGCATATTTTTCTCTTTTAATCCCATCTTATTCATCCAACTGTTATATGTCTTTCTAATAATCATAGGCATTTCACTTATATCAGTTATACCAGTCTTAATAGCACCGAATATATTGTCATTAGATAATTTCTTAATATCCATTTTTAATATTTATATAATTATATAAATATAAAAAATGTCAGTTATTGGTTGAGTGTGACTACAGCAATATTTGATACTATCTTACGTAGTTTGTTCTTGTTAAAGGGCAAAATGATTTTATTATATGTTGGATTATCATAATATTTCATTAATAGATACAAAATAACATTATATGAATACAAATTCTTTCTCATATTATTACTCAAAAAATATCTTTCTATCTTTACAAACTGCTTACAATACAGTGCACTCTCTCGTTGGGATATTCTAACAAGTTGTGTCCCAGTTATTTCTCTATATATTGAGTAAATATATTTATAATACTTATTCAATTCCGCTTGTCTCATCAATTTCTTCAATCTATTTATATTTCTAAATTGTTTTCCTCTATTACACTCTATAAAATACAATAATCTGGCATTCATTGGATATAATGTATTACAATTTATCATATTAATCTTTTGTTTAAAGTATATACATCTTTTATATGGCTGAATATATTTAACCATCCCATTGTCATCAAACAAATTTAAAACAAACTGTTCCTTATCTCCGTGTATTGAGCCACAAGTCATACAAGTATAATGAGCATCTAACAGGCGTAAGTCCATATTATCACAACAATCATCTGCCTTTTCAACTGGTTCTTTATTATCATTAATAAACAAATTAAACTCATTAATCATTGAATCAAAATTAAATGTATTCATTTCTATTAATATATATAATATGTCAAATCTTTAAGTCATTTTAATTCATTTATTATATGTTTCTTTTGCTAATTTCATAGCATCTTTGTATGACATACCATCATTTGCTGCTCTCACTTTTTGCACGTGAGCTACCCAGAGGTTTTCTTTCTTACCACTTGGCACTTCAACCGTTGGCTCAACTATAGGCTCAACTGCTGGCTCTGGTGTTTTTGCTTTCTTTGTTCGGCTACGCTTCAGTTTAGGTGGCTCAAGCGGCATCTCTTCAGTGTCTTCAATATCAACTACTGGCTCAATCAAAACTGGCTCAACTGCTTTCTTAACTCGTGGCATTTCTATTAATATAATATAACAATAGAAAATATTTTTTATTCATCAGTCTCTTGTTTTTCAGTAATTGGTGTAAACAGGTTCTTTCTCAGACGACAAGGTGAATTTTCTGTTAAATCTATCATTAAAGTATCCCGTGGTTTTGTCATTAATTCATCAAATATATCAAATATTTCCTCCTTCTTCATTCCAACACGCCGAGCTATACACGCCAACTCATCATTATTTGTTGGTCTGTACAAGACATAAACATTTATACACTTGCGAACAATTGGGACCACATCAAAGAAACTCTGATAACATATCATAATTGAAATATTGTGGTGTGATGAAACAAATCTAAATAATGATGACAAATTTCTTAAACTCTCTTTAGAGAGTTTAGTCATTTCAAAGTCATCAATAATAATCAATGTCTTTACATCATTAGTTGTTAAATCATCTGGGTCAGGTATTTCAGTCACAATCATAGTTGGATCAAGTTCATCATACTCTTTTGTATCCTTTGAACCGTGAATAATAATTAATTCATCAAATGGATGATTACCTGACTGACACCTCAGGAATACATTTTTGCATAATGTTGATTTACCTTTACCTACTTGCCCAAGACACGCCATACGGAAGGGATGAGGTATATCACAAATGTTTCTACCTTCTTCCCAGGTTTCGTGAAATTTCTTGTCAGCATTGGCGATTTTAATAATTTCATTTGGTAGTTCTTTATCTAACTTTATTTTTTTCACTGGTTTTTTTATCATTATAATGTATATATATTATAATGATAAAAAATCTACGCCCACCGTCGACACAAAGTTTTATGGCACGAACAATTGCCTTCAAGGAAGCGACCACAAGCGAAAAACTTGTGCCAGTTTCAAATGCTTCGTTGCTAAAAAATCCAGCAAATAATAAAACTGAACCTATGCCAGAACACGGTTTAAGACCATTGAGGAAAGTTGCTGATGTATACGGGCATTATATTGTAACTACTAAATTAGAAGCAGTTCCAGTATCAAATAGAACCCTATTACAAGCAAAACGTTCAGACCCAAATACTGGAGCATTCATAATGAGAAAGAGTGAACCAATGCCTGTTCCTTCTGGTATATCTAAAGAATATCGTAAATTGCTCAATTTGAATATATTACCAGCTGGTTATGCACTTAATAAAGGTCCTAAAAAAGTAGAATTAGCATTTTTAGAGAAATTAACTAACGATAATGCTAAAAAGATTGTATTAGAATTTATGAATAATAGTGTTGCAGGTTCTATTTATAAACCATTACGAATAATACATAGAGGTGAAGTTGGTGTTGAACAAAATACACAAGCAAAAGAAGCTTATGATAGTGCAATACAAGAAATGACAGAAATGTTCCAAAAAGGTCAAACACAAGGAACGAGTGTTCAGTTAGTAATTGATAAATTCATGGCACAATTACGAAAAATATATAATACACCAGGATTTAGTATAGATGATTATATTGATGATAAAAATGTTGAGGAAGGTATTGAACGTCTCAAAAATGCAAGTTTTAAAGCACAACAAGTTCTTGGTGGTGATAGAGAAGATCCTAATGGACAAGCAACACAAGAACAAATGTTAACAGTTCTACAGGATATATTAGCTGCTCAACGAGCAGGAGTAAGACCAGACGGTGCCGCTATTGCCCAAGTAGCACAAACTCAAGGAAGTCTTTCTGGAGGAATTAACCAAGCTAATGGAACTGTGCCACCAGACCCATTAGCAGCAGCAGCAGATGCAGCAGCATTAGCACAGGTAGGAGCAAATGCAGCAGCTGCCGCAGATATAGCAGCTGCTGGAGCCCAAGCTGGAGCATCTGCACCACCATTATTAGATGCACAAACATTGAAGGATATTAAAATAATTAATGGGGATATTGAAGTTATCAAATCACAAATTGAAACTATTGATAGATTTATTGCTTTATCAACTGCAACAAGAGGAGATACCGATCAATTAGAACGTGATAAA
>Ga0315293_10005919_pt1 | contig 11477 bp, 13 predicted proteins | sample YL17G13_20_MG_FD_203071 | JGI IMG/M metagenome (GOLD analysis project Ga0315293, IMG submission 203071) | Sediment microbial communities from Yellowstone Lake, YNP, Wyoming, USA - YL17G13_20 | ecosystem: Environmental > Aquatic > Freshwater > Lake > Sediment | place: USA: Wyoming | collected... | reverse complement strand
GCACAAAGAACCAGCAACGGAAAGGGGCAGTTAAATTTTATCTCCTTTTGCGCGCCTACCCTCCGCATTACCCCAGTCTTTGGGGACCGCGTACTTCGTCCGTTTGCTTTGGTTGGAAAGATTGAAAGCCTTGGCGACTGCTGGCTTGAGGACCCGGTCGAGGACCTCCGCACAACGGTGGCAGAGAACAATGGCGTTATCGGAACTTTCGGGGCCACCGCTCTTTTCCGAGACGATGTGGGCCGCTTGGAGTCCCTTGTTGGCTAAGCGAGGAGCTTTCGATCCGCAAAATTCGCAGGATTCGTAGCGGCCCTCCTCCCGTAATTTACGCTTGAATTTCTGGCTGAATGCTGCCATCGTTACCACTTTCACATCCAACTTATTGCTTATGTGGTTTTCCGAATAAGATGCCATTAAGCCATCTGCATATTTTTATATAAAGGTTTGGCGATGGGCTTTAGGCATTTTGAGGCGTTCAGGATTTCTATCCCAATCACCTGTCCTTTATCGTCAAGCTCTACATTTATGCCTGGAGCAACCTCTATAAATTCTTCTTCCACAGCTTTCTTAGCTACGATGTAAAGGACATCTGATTCATAATCGTAAGTAATTTGTGATTTTTTACTCATATTTTTGCCACCTCCCCGAGTTTATTCGGGTTATTTTCTGGTAAGCTTTTAATGGGTGAATCGTAATTATTTCTATCACATCTTCCTTTTTGTCATACGTTAAGGCGAACTCTCTTATTTTATTGTTGAACTCGAGTTTATGAACTGCCACATAATGGCCGGTTAAACTATCGTAATAATGCTCCTTTGCTTCTTTGAAAATTTTTTTTGGCAAAGAAGATGGTATATTTCTTACCTTTAATCGAAATTTCAGATGGACTGAGTATATTATATTCATTCTAAGACCATCATTAGAAAAATGACGTCGGTTGTCAAGCATAAAATCCTCAAACTTCCAGGCGATCTTTATACTCTTTATAGGTGTATTCAAAAAAATCAGTGAAATCCGCGAAATCCGTGGTTAAAATTATTATAGTTTTGTGCCTTAGTGTCTTTGTGGCAAGAACAAATGAAAATTGCAAAAACAATCGAATCAATCAGGTGTCTGATTAAAGCCGCTCGCAGAGCCGGCAAAACAATCGGTTTTGTCCCGACTATGGGGGCGCTTCATACAGGCCATATTTCATTGATTGAAGCCGCAAAGGAAAATTGCGATTTTGTCGTGGTCAGCATTTTTGTCAATCCCACACAGTTCGGCCCGAAGGAAGACTTCAAAAAATATCCCCGGCCTCTTGAAGCCGACCTGAAGATGTGCAGAAAAGCAGGAGTTGATGTCGTTTTCCCGCCGACTCCACACCAGATGTATCCCGCTGAAAACCTCACCTGGGTAAATGTCGAAAAACTTAGTGAGCCGCTTTGTGGAAAGTTTCGCCCGGGGCACTTTCGCGGAGTCGCCACCGTTTGCGCCAAGTTATTTAATATCGTTCTGCCCGACATTGCCTATTTTGGCCAGAAGGATGCGCAGCAGGCGATAATTATTAAGCAAATGGTCGCCGATTTGAATATGCCGCTAAAAATTGTCGTCTGCCCGACAGTGCGGGAGAAAAATGGACCGGCGATGAGCAGCAGAAATCAATATCTGACGCCGCAGCAAAAAAAAGATGCCGCGTTCATTTATAAATCGCTTCAGAAGTGCCGCCAAATGATAAAGCAAGGGGTCAGGAACACGAAAAAAATCACCGCCGAAATGCGCAAAGTACTTCGCCGGATTCCGTCCGCCGAAATACAATACGTCAGTATCGTTGACGCTGAAACCATACAGAATATAGATAAAGTTGCCGGCAAAGTCCTCGTCGCCGTCGCCGTCAAAATCGGCCTAATCCGTCTGATTGACAATATCATTATAGACACCGGCAAATAATATGATATATTCTATTTAGCCCCCCAATTTATTGGGGGGTTATCTAAATACGATATACGAACGCCTGCCCTGAGCGCAATCGAAGGGACGAACGACAAGTTATGTTTCTAAAGATACTAAAAAGCAAATTGCACGGTGCAAGGGTAACTGATGCAGAACTGCACTATGCCGGCAGTATCGCAATTGATTCCACGCTGCTCGAAGCAGCCGGCATCTTGCCCCACGAGTTTGTTCTCGTCGCAGACCTAAATAATGGCAACCGGCTTGAAACCTACGCCGTGCCTGCAGAAGCTGATTCCGGCCAGGTCACTATCCTTGGTCCAGCCGCCCGTTTGGTAAGACCAAAAGACACTATTATTGTTTTTAGTTTCGGCCTTTATACGCCGGACGAAGCCACGAAGGTAAAACCAAGAATCGTTATCCTCGACAAAGATAATAAAATAATTGAGCGAAAATGACAGGGAACAAGGGAAATATTTAGCCCGTCGTCTTACGGCGGGTTAAACGAAATACGAGCGGCGAATCACGAGCAATGCATCCTGAACTATTCAAGATACCTTTCATTCATTTGACCATAAAAAGTTATGGCCTGATGATGGTCATCGGCTTTCTCGCCGCCGTCTCGCTGATTCGGCGCCTCAGCCGCAGCTTCACACCGAACCCGCAGTATATCACCAACGCCGCACTATACTCTCTTATAGGCGGCGTAGCGGGTGCACGCCTGTTTTATGTAATCCATTACTTCGACAGCTTCCGCGATAATCTCCTCTCTGTCTTTGCTATTTGGGAAGGGGGGCTGGAGCTTTTAGGCGGTGTCGTCCTCGCTATTATCATTATTTTCTTTTATCTTTTGTATCACAAACTTCCTGTCCGCCGTTATCTCGATGTCCTCGCAATTGGCCTGGTGCTGGCGCTCGTCTTCGGCAGAATCGGCTGCTTTTTGTTTGGATGCTGTTATGGTAAGCCGACAAACCTTCCCTGGGGCGTCCGTTTCCCTTATGACTCCTTGGCCTATTACAGCCAGATAAATCCCAACCTTCAAAGAAATCGACCCAACCAACGTCTGCAATTGCCTTCCGAGTATTTCACCTGCGCCGACGCAAATGGGACGCGATACCTAAAACCCTATGAAGATCTGACCGACCAGCAAAAAGCCGAAGTTACCACCGGCAAATATCGCTGTCTGCCTGTCCACCCGACCCAGCTTTATTCCTCCGCCAAGGCCGCCATTTTGTGTTTGATACTTTATTTGTTCTGGCGCCGCTCGCAAAATGCAGAGCGTTCAAAGAACGCCGGCAAGTTTCTCACCAAACCAGGCCAGACATTTGCCCTGATGTTCATACTCTATTCCATTACCCGTTTCTTGATGGAATTTTTGAGAGACGACAACCCGTTTGAACTCGATGGCCTGACTGTTTCACAGCTCATCGCCATCCCTATGCTGGCCTTTGGGATAATTCTGATGGCCGTATTCCAAAAAATGAGGTCGGACAAAATTTCGCCGGATTGAATAGAACTTGTTCTTGTCCGCCAATGGCGGAATTACTCTTATTTCGCTTCTCTCTTGATAGGTAAAATCCCTGCCGGCTCAATCCACAGTGGGATATCCCACTCTAATCGCTTTTATTACTCAAAGTCCTTTTAACCAGCCCTTTTTTCATTGAACATTTTCACGTATTTACGATATTATTTATTACTATAGCGTAAATTAGGCGTGAGTTTCGAGCTCGGTAGGGTGTGCTTTGCACACCGTAATTGTTTCAGATTTGTTTTGAATTTTGGATTTCGCGATTCGTATTTGTTTCGGATTTCGAGTTTCGTGCTTCGGATTTATTAAAAGAGATGGGCCTTTACGATAGAGATTACACGCAGGATAGTTACCAGTCGCAGTCCGGCTATACGCCGCAGATGCGGATAGGTTTCCCCCTCCTCACCCCGGTTGTCAAGTGGCTGCTGATTATTAACGCAGTCGTATATTTTGCCCAGATTCTGGGAGGCGATTCGCTCTTGAATTCGTGGTTTGCGGTTTATCCAGCCTCGTTCTGGTTAACGCTCCAGCTATGGCGGCTGGTAACATACCAGTTTCTACACGGCGGTATCTTTCACATACTCTTTAATATGATTGTCCTGTATTCTCTCGGCTCAATCCTTGAACGGCATTGGGGCAGCAGAAAGTTTTTGGTCTTTTATCTTTGCTGCGGTATGGTGGGCGGCTTGCTTTATCCAATCTTGCTGGCGTTGAAAATAATCTCTCCCCACGCGGTGCGGGGTGTTCTTCCTCTGATAGGGGCTTCAGGAGCCATACTCGGCGTATTGGCTGCCTGCGCCATAATGTTCCCCAATATAGTTATGATTTTCTATTTCTTTCCTCTGCCCATCAGAGTAGTTGCTGTCATATTGATTCTAATTGCTATCGCCGGTATTGCCACAGGTGAAAACGCTGGCGGCGAAGCCGCTCACCTCGGCGGTATGGCAGCAGGTGCTGCTTATGCGCTATCGCAATCCTGGCGAAATAAACTCGGCCTGAAAATGCGAACCGGTATGTGGGAAAGGAAAATGGCTGCGCGACACAAACTTCAGGCGGAGCTTGACCGCATCCTCCAGAAGGTCCACGACTCCGGCCTGCACAGTTTAACACGCAAGGAAAAACGCACCCTTAAAAAAGCCACCAAAGCCGAACGCATAAAACAGAAATTGTAAATTCAACTCGGATGCGCATAAAAAAGGCCTTATGGACAACCACAAGGTCTTTCTAACTGAATTTTCACTCAATAGTAAATCGTAAATTCTATCCCCGTCGCAGAGGTGACGCACTACGCAATACGAAATACGAATCACGAGCGACAAGCGACGAGATACGAGCGACGAATTAGTCCCACTTGAACTTCGGCAGTCCCTTTATCAAATCCTCGATACGCTTCTTAACGTTCTCATCTTTGACTTTAGGGTCCTTCCACTTGGTAATCTCCGCCTTATTTTTCTCGACCTCCTTTTTCAATTCCTCAAGTCTTCTAAGTAACCTCTCGTACTCTAATTCCTTTTGCCTCACAATCAAATCAAACCTGTCGCTCACAACTTCTTGCAGCTCTGCCATCAGCTTTTTCTTTTCCTCTTCCGCTTTCGCCGCCTTTATCTTTTTTAGTAGTTCATCTGCTTTGTCCCTAAGTCTTAAATCTTCCTTTAGTATCACAGCCAATTCTGGATTTTCCCTCGATGCCCGGAAGATTTCTCCGTATCGCCTAATACTCAGTTCTAATCTCTTCGAATAAACCTCAGGGTCCTTATCTTTATGTTTCTTGAGGTCCTCTGCCTCTTGTGGGACGTTCTTCTCTAACCATTCAATATATTCCGCCTGCCACTTTTGCCTCATCGACTCCATCTGTTCTCTGAATATCTTGCCGAACTCCTCCCGCCCGGATGTGCGAAGCTCAACCTCGAACTGATTAGGGTCTTTCTCTCTCAGCTTTGCCAATTCCTTTGCCTTCGCTGGGTCCTTCTTCGCGATAGAATCCAGCACTCGCTTAATCATTTCGTCCGACAGCTCAAAGAATCTCGGCCTGCCCCGGCCCCCTCGCCCGCCTTCAGGCTCTCTCGGTGGCTCACGAAACTCAGGCCCACCTGGTCCTTCTGGTCCGCCACGTCCCTCCGGTCCGCCACGTCCCTCTGGCTTACCGGGTCCACCTTCCGCTTCTTTCCAGATATCCGACTTTTCCTCTCCTTTTTTTTCATCGCTTTTTTGATTCTGTGCATAACAAAGCACAACAGTCGCAGTTAATAATATCACCACTGTTAAACATATCTTCCGGCTCACATCCATACAAATTGTCCCTTCCCATAATCGCTATTAATATCTATTAATTCCGTTTCCAGCTCTTCTATCGTTTTCTCGCCGTTCCTGCCGTTCTTGCCTTCCTGAAGGTGCGTAAACTCATTTTCAATCTCTTCAACCGCAGCAGCTAAAATACCCAGCCGCGTGTCGTCAACCGTAATGTTTGAACTCTCCCAGATTGCCGCAGGCATTATTGACGAAACATACACTTGTCCCGTTTCGCCTTCCCTGTGAATTAGTTTTGTCCCTATGCTCGCAAAAACAACAATCACCGCTGCCACTGCTGCCACCCTATAGAACGTCCATCTCGACGCCTTCGCTCGTCTTAACGCCAATTCTTTGGCAATTTGAGACTTTATACTGGCAATAAGTCTCGCATCCGGCTCGGGCGCAGCATTATCACGCAGGATTTGCTCACCCTTCAAAATGTCCTCAACTGCCTCATTCGCCTGTTCGGCTCCTACGAACCTCTCGAACAACTCCCTCAAATCTTCTTTTTCTGGACCACGCATTTAGCACCCCATCAATTCACGCAACCTCTTTAACCCACGATGCAGTTTCGACAACGTCGTTCCTATCGGCTCAGACCGCATATGGGCTATCTCTTTAAGACTTAATTGCGAATAAAATCGCAGCATTATCAGCTCCCGTGTCCCACCATCAAGCCTCGCAAGCTGCACCTGTAATCTATCGGTCACCTCGCCCTCAGACTTCTTTGACTCCATAACTTCCTCAAGCTCTTCTCTTCTGGTCATAAGCACTTCCATCATTTTCTTCCGCCGCTGCTTTGCCCTCAAATGGTCGTTAAAAATATTCGTTGCTATCCTGAAAAGCCAGCTATCAAAAGAGCCTCCCTTGTAAGAACCAATCTTATCTACCAGCTTGGTAAATAGCTCACTAAGCAGTTCATCGCTGATATCGCTGTTGGCCGTCAAGCGGTAAAAATAACCGAAGCATCGGCTGCTATAAATATCAACTATCCGCGAAAAGCACTCACCATCGCCGTTTTTACAGCCGTTTATTATCGAAGCCAGCTCATCGTTCTTTATCATACTTAAGCACTTTTCACACAAATACAGACGCCTTCTATACTTGTTTTATTGCAAAAATCGACAAATTGCCTGAATCACCTGCACAAAATCGCCCTTTTTATCAGTCTGGCCCGCAAATCTTGGCTTTTTAATTGATTGTATGTTCATATATCCTATTACGCCTCTTATGGTTCGTATTGAAATCTTCCGCTCTCAATAATCAATGAAAAAACCCCCCAACCGCCTTTTATAATGGGTATATCGAATGGTTTAGCAATGTCATTCCCGCACAGCCTGCCCTGAGCGAAGTCGAAGGGTCGTTAGCGGGAATCCATTTTGGTAGGGTGTGCTTCGCACACCATTTTCCTTAATTGTTTAGCCCGCCAATTTATTGGCGGGTTTGGTTAGTTGTTGTCAGCACGGCAAGCAATACGCAATATGCCTACCATGAGCAAACGCAGCGCATCGAAGGGTGTCCTCTGTCCTCCGTCTTCTATCTCCTGACCCCTGCCCCCTGATCCCTGCCTTCTACGCCGGACCAAACTCGTCCTCCTCCTCTTCTTCTTCCCCCTCCTTTTCTTTTGTCTCTTTTTCCTCCTCGCTCTCAATCTTCCAGCGGTCGGATTCTTCAAGCTCATTGATTTCTCGCTGCATATACTTGAAAATCTTGTCCTGCAGCGGTGCAAGTTTCCCATACCACTTCACCATACCCTGATACGTTGCCAGCAGCATATCCAGGCGGATTAGCTGCCATTTGGCTATGCACTCCGCCTCCTTAATATTGCTGAATGGGTCGCATCTGAATATCCTTTTCCCATCCGGCCCTGCCTCACAAAGTTCACAATCTTTGCACTGAATCATTTTCGCACCCCAAATCAAATCATTTGAACAATGAAATATAAACAACGAACAATAAACTTTTTTGCTTTTTAACTTTTGTATGATAACATATATGCTTTAAGTTTGGAAGTGGCTTAAAAGGATTTTGTTTTTTGGAGAACTATATGGGCAAACCGAGACGCAGACGAAAGGTGGGCAGCAGAAAAAGGCACGTCCGCTGGAAAATAAGGCACAAAATCAGCCATTAATTATGCGTATCAGCCGTTTCCGGGCATCTACGCACCACAGTAAATGAAACACTTTAACATAACTTTCAAGCCCGATGGCAAGCAAGTCTCGGTCCACGCCGGTGCTACGCTGCTTGAGGCGGCTGGTCAGGCCGGTATAATCTTAAACTCCGTATGCGGTGCAAAAGGCACCTGCAGGAAGTGTCTTGTTGTCCTCGAACCGGATGGCCGGCAGGTCCTTGCCTGCCAGCACCGCATCGAGAACGACCTCATTGTTACTATTCCCGATACCTCACGTTTCTTTGAGCAGAAAATACTCACCGAAGGAATCGAGACCCAACCCAGATATCCGCCCGACATATATCAAAAATATCTAAAAATCGCCCCTCCAGATAAGATATTTGGTATAGCCATCGACATCGGCACCACCACCGTTGTCGCCAAATTGATAAATATGGTCAATGGCAAGTGTCTATCTACGCAGGCCGCCCTCAATCCCCAAATCCAGTATGGTGACGATGTCATAACCAGAATCGCTTATGCCCAGACCGATGAAAATCTCGCCGAACTCCACAAACTCATAATCGACTGCATAAACCGGTTAATCTTCCAGCTCTGCCGGCAAACCTCAACAAACCCGATGCAAATATACGAAATCTGCGCGGTCGGCAACACAACAATGAACCACATCTTCCTCAAGTTCCCCATCGAGCAGCTTGGCCAGACACCGTTTAAGGCATTTTCAGTTGACGCCCACGACCTGCCCGCTTCCGAATTGGGATTGCAGATAAATCCTGCCGCCAACGTCCATACAGTTGAAAACATAGCCGGCTTTGTCGGCTCGGATACTACCGCCGTTGCACTCGCAGTTGATATAGGTTCGGCAGAGGATTTCACGCTGGCAGTTGACATCGGCACAAATGGCGAACTTGTTCTTGGCACAAAGGACCGGCTCTACGCCGCAAGCTGCGCCGCAGGCCCGGCCTTCGAAGGTGCACGGATAAAGTGCGGCAGCAGGGCGGTCGAAGGGGCGATACAAGCAGTAGTCGTGAACGAAGGCGACATAGATTTGGACGTGATAGGAAATCTTCCGCCTCGCTCAATCTGTGGCAGCGGCCTTATCGACGCCGTCGCTGTCCTTTTGGATTTAGGAATCATTGACTCAACAGGCCGCTTCAACGACCGGCAAAAACTTAAAGACCACCTGCCTCCTCGTATTTTCTCAAGGATTATTGAGGACAATAACGAGGCGGCTTTTTGCCTCTACGAAGGTCAGGATAAAGTGGTCCTGACCCAGCGTGACATCCGCGAAGTCCAACTGGCCAAGGCCGCCATCCGCACAGGCTTAAAACTCTTACAGAAAAAAATCGGCATCCAGGATTCTGATATACAGCAGGTTCTTCTTGCCGGCGCATTCGGCAATTACATCCGCCCCAAAAGTGCAATCCGAATTGGCCTGCTGCCCGACCTGCCGCTTGAGCGGATTCGTTTTGTCGGCAACGCCGCTGCCTCCGGCGCCCAGATGCTCCTTCTGAACTCTGCCCTTCGGGCAGAGGCTAAACGATTAGCCCGAAAAATCCAATACGTAGAGATTGCGAATGAGCCGGACTTTGCAGACGTCTTCGCAGACGCTATGTCATTCTGAGCGAAGTCGAATGGGACCCGAAGGCTGGCCCTCTTTTGCGAATTCTATGCCAGTTTGTAGGCGATTTGTTCTTCCAGAATGTCTTTGACGGTCAGGGCGATGATGCTCTTGCCGGTCTTCTTGAAGAACGATTGTATTTCGCTGATGGCATCGGATGAGAAATCGAAGGAAACAAAGAACCCTTTCGTGCGGTCTTCGCGCATCATCACCGCCTCGAAGGCATCGATATCAGGCCGGCCGACCTTGTCTTTCTGCTTGACCTGGATGGGATACCATACATCCATAAAGTCCAGTTCAGTTTCTTTTTTCTTCGGTGTGGCCGAGACGGGATAGATTCGGCCATCGATACCCATATCGCCGACCTGTGCCTTATTGGGAATGCCGCCCAGCGCGATAACGGCCCAGTTCTCAAATTCAAACGGCGGAATCTTGCGAAGCTGTTCCTCGCTCCACGGCAGGTCTCGAACCACAAAGCCGCGCCCAATCCGCCAGAGCTTTTCATCCTCTTTCATCCCGCAGACGTCGCGCAAACGTTTGGCCATCACCCGGCAGGCCGTCGGCGAAATATCAATACCAATCCATTGCCTGCCGAGATTCTCCGCTGCAACCAGCGCCGTTCCACACCCGCAAAACGCATCAAGGACAATATCGTTGGGGTTGCTGGATGCATTAACTATGCGGTCGAGCAAAGCCAAAGGTTTTTGAGTTGGATAACCAAGACGCTCTTCTGCCAAATTATGCAGGGGGCGAATATCTGTCCAGACGGTTTGAAGTGGGATACCTGACAAATCTTCGATATACTGTTTCAAACGAGGCATTCCATCAGCTTTTTTTGGCCAATGAATGCGACCCTGCTTGTCAAATTCTTCGAGTTTGGAAGGTGAATATGCCCAATGCCGTCCTTTGGCCGATACATCAATGCCGCGCCAAGGTTCGCCGCTTTCTCCGTCAGTTTTACCAGCACCGGTCAAATCCATTCGTTTGTATTGGCGTCCGTCAGAATCTTTCTGGTCGAAAAATGTCTCTATGTATTCCTTATCATAGGGTTGATATTGGGGATTCCATACGTACTCGGCACTTTTGGTGTAAAAGAAGATAGAGTCATTAATAGTGCCGTATTTGTTGGGGTCGTTATGCGCACTCGTTCTTTTCCAAACAATCTCATTCTGAAACTGGTTCTCGCTAAATATCTGGTCTAACATTATTTTGACGTAGTGTGAGGCGTGCCAGTCGCAGTGGTAATAGAACGAGCCGGTTTTCTTTAGAACGCGGGCGAGTTCGACACAGCGCGGCCGCATAAATTCGATATATGCCTGTGTCGAGGCGTGGCGGTCTTCGAATGCGCGTTTTTCCTTTGTCTCGCCCCAGAAGACCTCGTAGTTGCGGTTGGAGTTAAAAGGCGGGTCGATATAAATCAGGTCGATGCACTCATCGGGGAACTTTTTTAATTGTTCGAGGTTATCGCCGCAATAAATCACCCGCGTATCGACAAGCGATGAAGGTTTACCGCCCGCCGGCGTTTTCCTGGAATCGGATGCAGGTTTCTTTGCCATAGGCCATTAGTGTAAACCCTGCTAAATAATTTGCAAGGGGCATGGCCAAAAAGGTTTGCCACCGTTAAACTGCAACAAAATCCGTATAAGCGGGTAATTACGGTAGCTATTTCCTATTTGTTCCTAATTAGAAGGCGGATTCTGTCCTGTAGAAGGTGGATTCTGCCCTGTAGAAGGTGGATTCTGCCCCGTAGAAGGTGGATTCTGCCCCACAGGCCTTACATTAGGTTTAGGACTAGTCGGTACCGGCTTTACCCCACCTTTTTTAACAGAACCTTCTGTTATTCTTCCTCCAGCGCGTTTTTCTGTCATTGTTTATCTCCTTAATTTTGCTTTGAACTTTCGTTTTGTTTTTCCTTATCTATTTCTGGAACTTCGATTGATAGGTCATACTTATCTCTGCATAAATATAACATCTTAGCT
>Ga0315293_10005912_pt1 | contig 11483 bp, 11 predicted proteins | sample YL17G13_20_MG_FD_203071 | JGI IMG/M metagenome (GOLD analysis project Ga0315293, IMG submission 203071) | Sediment microbial communities from Yellowstone Lake, YNP, Wyoming, USA - YL17G13_20 | ecosystem: Environmental > Aquatic > Freshwater > Lake > Sediment | place: USA: Wyoming | collected... | reverse complement strand
TGTCTCAGCCTACGACACCGGCAAGAGCGAGACCAACATTGCCGTTGTGCAGGTCAAAGATGAGCGCATCACCAAACTCTCGGCCATGTACAAGCCTAAGAAAACCGTGTACGCCACCGTTGAGTTTGCCGACTTTGCAGGCGTCACTGAGGGATCCGCCAAAGAGGACGCTCTCTCCGGCGCGCTCATGAAGCAGATCCGCAATACCGACGCGCTTGCCGTGGTACTGCGCAGTTTCGATAGCGAGATGAGTGGACCGGCTGACCCGGCGGGCGAGCTGCAGAAGATCACCGACGAGTTCCTGCTCTCCGACCTCATCATTGCCGAGAACCGCGTGGAGAAGATCCGCGCCGGCTACAAGCGAGGGCAGAACACCGACGCGCTCAAGGCCGAAGAGAAGGTGATGGCCCGCATTCAGGATCACCTCGGCGCATCGAAGCCCATCCGCGAGCTGACATTCACCGCCGAAGAAGAGACGCTTGTCAAGGGCTACCAGTTCCTCACCAAGAAGCACCTTGTCGTGGTTGTCAATTCGTCCGAGGAGACGTATCGCAAAAACGACGCGCTGATGGCCGAGATTGCCAAGATCTATCGCGTGATCGAGTTTGCGGGCAATTTCGAGATGGAACTCTCGCGCATGGACGACGCCGACGCCAAGGCGTTCATGGATGACATGGGCATTACCGAGTCGGCACGCGACCGCTTCGTGGTGCTTGCCTACGAGACCGTGGGCTACATCAGCTTCTTTACGGTAGGAGAAGACGAAGTGCGCGCCTGGAACATCAAGCGCGGTCAGCCCGCCGTCGAGGCCGCAGGCGCCATCCACACCGACCTTGCGCGCGGCTTCATTGCTGCCGAGTGCTTCACCTACGACGACCTGATGACGCTGGGGTCGGAGAAAGCCATCAAGGACAAGGGCAAGTTCCGGCTTGAAGGTAAGGAGTATGTGGTGAAGGACGGGGATTGCCTGAGCATTCGGTTCAACGTGTAGAGACGCACGGCGTGCGTCTCTACACGTTGGTCGTCCGCCCCACTGGGAAGGATCGAGGGAGCCCTGCTGCAAGACGCCTCCGTGACCGAGATCCACGGCCGTGCGTCTCAACGGGGGACAGCGTCACGGCCTGAACAAGTCGTCCATTGTCACAACATTGGAGACCAGCCGGCGGGAGTGCTCGTTGGCCGCGACGCCGTGCGGGGAGATAATTGACAAGAAGATGCTCTTCGCAGTCGCCGTAACCGACTTGAATGTCCGGATCTTCCTCTCAAGAATCTCCGCGGTTTCCTTGTCCACCACGAACGGTTTCTGTGCGTACTTCGCTTCGCACATCGAGATGACGCCATCGGCGCGGTCGAGCAGCAGATCGATTTGAGCGCCACGCAGTTCGGTCTCCCCTTCCCCCGAGGGCACGGACTGCTTGGTCGAGCGACTTCCGGCGGCCTGGTATTGCCACGATCCAGCGGAAGTCACGATCCCGCCGATGCCCAGCGCAGACTTGACCTGCCGCAGATGTTTGAGGCACAGGTTCTCAAAGGCATATCCGCTCCACGACGCATGCGCCGGAGTTCCACACACGATGCCCCAGTAGTTCTCGCTGGGGTCGGGCCCCAGAACCCCCCCCGGACTATTCTTCATCCACGTGAGATAGAAGAGCGTGAACTCATCTACGAGCCGATATCGGACGGAGGAGCGCTTCCGGGAGAAATCGTCGATACGGGCGACAAAATGCGACTTCTCCAGTTCGTCAAGCCACAGATCCAGCCTTCCGCCGGCCGATATCCCTGTCGCGCCGCAGATCTCCTGTCGTGTCAGTCCGCTATGGCGAGCTGCCAGTGCGGTGAGCATGCTGATGTGGCTCTGCGCGTGTTCGTACAGCGAGTGCATGAGTCGGTCGAATTCTCCGGCCAGTGCGCCTTCCCCGAAGCAGAGCGCCGAGACGTTCTGCGATACCGAGCGACCGCGCTGCAACTGTTCAAGATAGTAGGGGATACCACCCAGAATCATGTAGAGCTCAGTGATCTGTTGGTTGCTCAAAGCGTAGTTGCGCGACAACAGGAAGTCCCGCGTTTCCGCAAGGCAGAACGGTTTGAGAGCGAGGGTCCGGGTGACTCTTCCGAAGAGGCCCCCTTTTGCCTGGAGCACTTTGCGTATCATCCAACTGGCGGCGCTGCCGCACACAACTAGCTTCACTTGAGCAATCAGGCTCAGCTCGGTGTTCCAGGAGTGATCGATCGCCGACAGAAGTCCGGCCTTGGGGGTACTCAGCCACGGAAGCTCATCCAGAAAGAGAAGTATCGGTCGGGATGGTTCGGAGCGCACTTGTTGCCGTACACCAGCGACGAGCATCTCAAAGGCATCGCTCCAGGTGGTGAGACGCGGGAGTCGTTCTCCGCCGTAGAAGGCTGTTTCGAGGCTCTTCTGGAACAGTGCCAGTTGCCGGGACTTGCCCGCGTCGCGCTCGCCCATGACATAGAATGCCTTTGCCCCGATGTCATTGAAAAAGCGTCGGATAAGAAAAGTCTTGCCAACACGACGACGCCCGTGTACTGCGATGAATTCAGCCTTGCCGGACTCGACAATGGTGCGCAGAAGCCCAAGCTCGTATGTGCGCCCGATCAAAGGATGCTCAACAACTGGATCGTCAATCGACATGGCTCCGTCCTTTGTGGAACTCGAGGCGTGAAGGACTTCGGGCCTCGGATTACAGAAATACGAGGCCCGAAACCCCGCCAGCGGATTCCAGCCTTGGAGCAGGCGGTTCGCGGGACAGCTTCTGAGACGCAGACGCACGACCGTGCGTCTCAACGGGGCAGCCCGCAGCAAACCCGCGTCTCAACGGGCCTTTCCGCGGCTCCCTCGGGCCGCGTTGACAGAGGGCGAATAGGCGAGACTATCGGCAACCCAGCCTCGCGGGTGGGGGTACTCCGTCGCCTCGAACTGCAACGTCGCCTCCCACCCCACACCCGGCGCAGTGCCATCCAGATGCATGTGCCTCTGCTCGGACGATGACCGACCCGGAATGCGAGCCACGTCAGGTGTCCACGATGTCTCCGACGAGCGTTCAATGATTGAACAACGCGGTGCCGTGCCGCCATCCAGTGGTCTGCATCACCTATTTTGGACAATCCCACGAAGAACATTTCCGAAACCACCAGCATAAGGAGTCTTGCAATGGCACCGAAGGTCGATCTCTGGGCTTCCCCCGCGCATGTTGTGGCCGACATTTCTCTGGCCGACTGGGGCCGCAAGGAACTCGACATTGCCGAACAGGAGATGCCGGGCCTCATGCAGACGCGCGCGCAGTACGCCAAGACACAGCCCCTCGCAGGAGTGCGCATCACGGGCTCGCTGCACATGACCATTCAGACGGCAGTGCTTATCGAGACGCTCAAGGCCCTGGGCGCAACCGTACGCTGGGCATCGTGCAACATCTTCTCCACGCAAGACCATGCTGCCGCCGCAATCGCCAAGGCCGGCATCCCCGTGTTCGCCTGGAAGGGCGAGACCCTCGAAGAGTACTGGGACTGCACGTTCCAGGCGCTCATGTTCGGCGGCGACAAGGGCCCGCAGCTCATTGTTGACGACGGTGGCGATGCCACGTTGCTCATCCACAAAGGCTTCGAACTCGAGAATGGCGACGCATGGGTGAAGACCAAATCATCCAGCCACGAAGAAGACGTCATCAAGCAGCTTCTCATCAAGATCAACGAGAAGAAGCCCACGCTGTGGCGCTCTGTTGTCAAGGAGTGGAAGGGCGTCTCCGAAGAAACCACCACCGGCGTGCATCGCCTTTACCAGATGGAAGCGGCCAGGAAGCTCCTGGTCCCCGCCATCAACGTAAACGACTCGGTGACCAAGAGCAAGTTCGACAACATCTACGGCTGCCGGCACTCGCTGGTCGATGGCATCATGCGCGCCATGGACGTAATGATCTCGGGCAAAATTGCCATGATCTGCGGTTACGGCGACGTGGGCAAGGGCTCAGCCGATTCGCTTGCTGGACAAAAGGCACAAGTGTGGGTGAGCGAGATCGACCCCATCTGCGCGCTGCAGGCGTGCATGGCCGGCTACAAGGTCACCACTGTCGAAGACGCGCTCCCGTTTGCCGACATCTTCGTGACCACCACGGGCAATCGCGACATCATCACCATCGAGCACATGGCCAAGATGAAGGATCAGGCGATTGTCTGCAACATCGGCCACTTCGACAACGAGATCCAGGTCGAAGAGCTCACCAAGTACCCGGGCATCAAGCACATCAACATCAAGCCCCAGGTTGACAAGTACATCTTCCCCGACGGCCACGCGATCTACCTGCTGGCCGAGGGTCGCCTGGTGAATCTGGGCTGCGCCACGGGTCACCCCAGCTTCGTGATGTCAAACTCGTTCAGCAACCAAACGCTGGCGCAGATTGACCTGTGGAAGAACAAAGACACCTACAAAGTTGGTGTGTACCGCCTGCCCAAGCACCTGGACGAAGAGGTGGCGCGCCTGCACCTGAAGAAGCTCGGTGCCAAGCTCACGGTGCTCTCCAAGGACCAGGCCGATTACATTGGTGTGCCGGTTGCAGGGCCGTATAAGCCGGAGCACTATCGGTATTGATCTGTCGGACACGAGCTGACCAATCCAGCGAAGGAGGGTTGCGTGGAGAAGCCGACAAACGAACTGCGATACGTGCGCTCGCTCACAGCCACCAATTTCGGGTGTCTCAAGCACGTGCAGATCGACCTTGGTCGTTTCCACGCAATCATCGGCCCCAACGACAGCGGAAAGAGCACGATTCTTCGGACGATCAGGACGGGGGTGCAGTTGTCGGGGGGTTGTTTCACGGGTGGACTGCCGGGACTCGCGCCTACTGCTGTGTGTCGACCGTTCGATCCGGGAACGCACAAAGAGGCGGTCGTTGAGATTGGCTTTTCAGACGGTGCCGACTTCCGGGCTGTCCTGCGCGAGGACACCGTGGAGGAATCGGTCCGGGCTCCGGGGGGCGACGAATTCCCCTCCCCGCACGCTCGAAAGCTCTGGGATCCACCTTCGCTGATTGCCGGCCTCGACGGTCCATCGCAGGTTCTCCGTGGCACGGCCGCTCCCCGCCTCATGCGACTTGACTTCGACGCTCTGCGTGCACCCAGCCGGTTGATTCCGTCGTCTCGCCCAATTGACATCAGCGACGAGAGAGGCGACGGGATTGCGGGGGTGTTCGATGCGCTGATGATCCGCACTATCGATGGATTCCTCGAAATCCGGGAGTCGGTCAAGCGATTCTTCCCCACTGTCAAGAGCATCGGTATCCGCAACGTGGAGCAACCGGGCGATTCATCCGCCGTGCTGAAAGTGCTGGAGATTGAACTTCACGACGGCACGCGCGTGCCTGCCGACTTTGTCAGCCAGGGAATGCTCTACTACATGGCGTTTTCCGCTCTGCGGTTCCTTGCCCCAGCCTTCGTGCTTCTTGTCGAGGAGCCGGAAAACGGTTTCCACCCAGCCCGCATCAAAGATGTCATGGCCGTTCTCCGAGCGGTTTCCCAGACAACACAGGTCATTCTGACGACGCACAGTCCGCTGGTGATCAACGAGATGCTGCCCGACGAAGTCTCGGTTGTCTGGAGAGACGCTGCAGGCACAACGCGAGCCATGCCGATTGCCAAGACCCCGAACTTCGAGGAACGCAGCAAGGTGTATGCTCTCGGTGAGCTGTGGCTGAGCTACGCCGACGGCAGAGACGAACGCACACTCCGCGAGCTCCCCGATCCCTCATGACAAGCGCGAAACCCGAGAGCGGGCCCGCAACGGCCATCCGCGTCTTCATTGCCGGCGAAGGCCGCAATGAGCTTGGTGGTTGGGCTGGGGATCCTGCCTACCGAGACCTGTCGGAACCTGGCGTCATTGAGGCCTTCCTGAGCAGGACGCGCCCCACCGGATGGCGAATCGTTGACGGGGCGGAACTGACACGCGCCCCGAAGGATGCCGGGAGTCTGCGGGCCTGGCTTGAGGATGTTCGGATCGCACTGCGCGTCTCATACGAACCGGCGCCGGTCTGAGCCCCGACTTACCTGGCACAACCCCGCGCAGTTTCACCACACGCACTTGCGGTTGAACCGCCAAATCGCCTCATCGCTGGTCAGAAGCGACCGTCCTCGCATGAGTGCAGCACAACTACCTCAAATCGCTCCACTCATCGGTGGTGGGCTCGCACAGGTCGGCGTGGTACACTGTTCTGCCGCGCACATCCGCGAAGAGAGTCTCCGGCCCCTCCGGCGTCCGCAGAGAGGATCTCCGACGGCGTGGCCTGCGGTGGCACGTGGCAGTTGTGTCCTTGGCGGTCTTCTTGGCCCGACGGTGGGCGTCGTTTCCGCACTTGATGTCGGTCATCATTGATACCCCCGGAAGAGTGCGTCCCATGTCAGTATACATGAGCTCCTCCGCGCGAAGCAACAGCCGACCAGCAGCAGGTGACCGGGGCAATTGCACCACCCATCCGATCGCCGGCATCCCAGAGGCCAACCAACCAGGGAAATGCTATTTTCCTCACCATAGGAGTGTTGCAATCGATGCCGAACAACGTCCGAATTGAGCCCCTGGCAACGCACGTCGAATTCACCAATGACTCGCTCCATGTCATTCTGGCCGATGGCCGCGAAGTGTCGGCGCCGCTGGAGTGGTTTCCCCGCCTGCTGAGCGCAACACCCGAGCAGCGTCGCCATTGGGAACCGATCGGAGATGGTGTGGGCGTCCGCTGGCCCGATGTGAATGAGGACGTCGAAACGGAGAGTCTCCTGGCCATTTCCTGAAGCGTTCGAATCCGGCTCTACTCGGGCACCCACGCCGAGCGTCACCCCATCCCAGCAACCGCGTTCGAGGAGTCCCCACATGCCCCACAGCATTGTCCCCGCAGCCGAAAAGATTCTCGACAAGAAGTTCAAGGTTCTTGACAAAGGATTCGTCCGCCTGGTCGACTACATGGGTAGCGACGATCGCATTGTGCAGGCCGCACGCGTGAGCTACGGCACGGGCACAAAGACGTTCCGCGAAGACAAGGGCCTCATCAACTACCTTCTGCGCAACGATCATACCTCGCCGTTTGAGCAGGTGGTCTTCACCTTCCACGTGAAGCTGCCCATCTTCGTGGCGCGCCAGTGGATCCGCCACCGCACCGCACGCGTCAACGAAATCTCAGGCCGCTACTCCATCATGAAAGACGAGTTCTACGTGCCCGCGGCAAAGCACATCTCGTTTCAGAGCGCCGACAACAAGCAGGGCCGATCTACCGAGGCGGTGCCCAAGGCAGTGCAGCAGAAGGTGCTGAAGCTTCTCACCGATGACCAGAAGCGCGTGTACCGCAACTACAAGTCGCTGGTCGACGACAACATTGCCCGCGAACTGGCCCGCATCAACCTGCCACTGAGCTTGTACACCGAATGGTACTGGCAGATCGACCTGCACAACATGCTGCGCTTCCTGGCCCTGCGCATGGATGCCCACGCGCAGTACGAGATTCGCGCGTATGCCGAGGTGATGGCCACGCACGTGCGCGCGGTGTGTCCGATTGTGATGGACGCGTTTGACTCGCACATTGTGGAATCGGTCAAGTTCAGCTCCCGCGAGATGGCGCAGATTCGCACGGCACTCAAGGGGGTTCCGGTGGATGTGGAGGACCGCGAGTACGAGCGGCTCTGTCAGAAGCTGGGAGTGCGGGTGCCGCGCAAGGGCGATGCTCCGTTTTGAGGCGGGATTCCTCGGCTGGGCCGACAAACGAAGAAACTGCGGTGAGGGGGGCCGCAGATCCCCGCTTCGCCCGCAGGCAACACGAAGACTGCATATTCTGCATTTCCCCAACCACGCCCCGCAGATCGAGCGACCACCGCACGTCCAGAATCCGGTCTCTGACGGTCTCACCAACTATTTTGTGTGGCTATCACACGTTGCACCGCAATCCCAGGAGTCATGCATGCTGGCCGAGCAGGAAATCGCCCGACGCCGCACGTTCGCCATTGTCTCACATCCCGACGCGGGCAAGACTACCCTCACCGAGAAGCTGCTGCTGTACGGTGGCGCCGTGCAGCTTGCCGGCTCGGTCACCGCGCGCAAGAAAGAGCGGTCGACCGTATCCGACTGGCTTGAGATCGAGCGCAAGCGCGGCATCTCCGTCTCCTCCACGGTGCTCAACTTCGACTACCGCGGCTTCAAGATCAATCTGCTTGACACTCCCGGACACAACGACTTCTCCGAAGACACCTATCGGGTGCTCACCGCAGTCGATTCGGTAATCATGGTGATTGACGGCGGCAAAGGCATCGAGAAGCAGACCAAGAAGCTCTTTGAGGTGTGCCGCAAGCGCAAGATCCCGGTATTCACCTTCGTCAACAAGATGGACCGGCCCGCGCTGGACACGCTGTCCATCCTCGACGAAATCGAGAATGTGCTCAAGATCAAAGCCTGCCCGCTGAACTGGCCCCTGGGCTCGGGCGCCGATTTCAAGGGCGTGTGGGACCGTCGCACCAAGCAAGCCCACCTCTTCGAGCGTACACCGGGGGGCGCGTACCGCGCTCCCGTCGAGACCCACGGTCTCGACGACTCGTTCGTCAAGAGCACCCTTGACGAGAGGACGTACAACACGGTGTGCGAAGAAGTGGCCATGGTGGAGCACGCGGGTGCGCCGTTCGATGTCAACGACATCCTGCAGGGCGAGACCACACCGGTGTTCTTCGGAAGCGCATCCAACAACTTCGGCGTCCAACTGTTGCTTGACGGATTCGTAGAGCTCTCCCCCGTGCCCCAGGCGCGGCACACGGCTGACAGGGTGGTGAGCCCCGACAATCCGGCGTTCTCAGGCTTCATCTTCAAGATCCAGGCGAACATGGACCCCAAGCACCGCGATCGCATGGCATTTGTGCGCATCGTGTCGGGCGTATTCACCAAGGACATGCCCGTGACGCTCGTGCGCACGGGAAAGCGAATTCGTCTCTCCAACTCCAACAACGTGTTTGGCCGCGAGAGGGTCTCGGTCGAGGAGGCGTTTCCCGGCGATGTGATCGGCATTGTGGGTGGCGACCAGTTGTGCATCGGAGACACGCTTAGTGAGGATCCCTCAATCGCGTACTCCGAGATACCGCGCTTTCCGCCGGAGTGCTTTTCGTACATCTACAATCCGATTCCGTCAAACTACAAGCGCTTTGCCAACGGGCTGGAGCAGTTGGTGCAGGAGGGGTTGGTGCATCAGTACCAGATTGCGGGCGCCGCTGTCAAGATGCCGCTGCTGGCAGCGGTTGGTCCGCTGCAGTTCGATCTGGTGCAGTTCCGGCTCGAGTCGGAATACCAGGCGCCGGCCAGGCTGGAGAAGACCGCGTGGACACTTGCACGCTGGATCAAGGAGGGCCCCACGCAGCGCTCGGAGCTGCGGCTACCCACGGGCACCGACGTGGCCGAAGATCGCAACGGCAAGACCGTGGTGCTTTTTCCCGGCGAGTGGCATCTGACATACTTCCAGGAGAACAACAAGAGCGTGGTGCTGTCGGAGTACGGTTCGTAGGAGGGAGAAGCGAGAGGTGAGAATCGAAAACTGAGAAGGTCAGGCCCTGCGCCGTCAGCGACCAGGGAGTCAGGAAGTCACAGCCACTCGTAACTCGCTTGCTCGTAACTCGTCACTTCCCGCTCATCGCCCAAAGGCTCTCTGCGAGCCTGCCGATACCCACCGTCACCTCACCACTTCGCGGTGTGCTCCTCTGTCACCCCACGCATGGTCCCCACGGTCACGACACGGCCATCAGGCATGCGAATAGTTCCGGCAAAAGTGCCTATGGGCTGCTCGTAGTCCGACACCAGCAACCCCAGCATGTTGGTCTTGCCCGTGCGCTTGCCCACAGGCTGAAATGTGAGCTGGATCGTGGAATCCGACGACGTCAAGTACCACGTGCTGTCAACATTGGCATACCTGAATGACAGATCCTTCACTCGATGGATGGTATCACCCACCCAGTAGAAGATGCCCGCTTGTCGAACCACCCGATGTGCACGGTGTCGGCCTCGACAATGCGGGATGACGGTGGCGTTGACTGCCGCTGGAGGACGTCGACGGTGCGGAGGGTGTCCTTGCTGCACGCGACTACGAGGCAGGCGAGGAACGCGAGGGCCAGTTTCTTCATGCGCGTGTCCTTGGGCTGGGCGTGAAGGCGATTCTCCCGGACTCGTGAAAATACCTGTCGCACGGGCTCGCATCCGGGCCAGGGGAGGTCTCCCGGTGTCGGTTCTGCTGCCACCGCCACCTATATTAAGTTGGCACATAGCGCGTCACAGGCCCGACACGTTTCGGGTACGAACAACCGTGGTTCGCCTTGCGCCGTCGCAATCCATCCGGAGATCCCATGCCCGTCAATCCATTCGAAATCCTCACTCCCGAAGCCATTCTCACCGCTGTCGAGCGCGCCACCGGGCTGCGCCTGACAGGTCTCACTTCCCCGCTTCCCAGCTACATCAACCGTGTGTACGAGTTGCGCGACGTCGACGGCACCAAGCTCATTGTCAAGTTCTACCGCCCCGGACGATGGACTCGCGAGGCCATTGAGGATGAGCTGACGTTTGTGGCCGACTGCCAGGATGCGGAAGTGCCCGTAGTACCCCCCATGCTCTTTGCCGATGGGTCGCTCATCGCCGAGCACGAAGGCATCTTCTTCGCGCTCTACCCCAAACGCGCGGGCCGTCAGTTGGAGATCAACGACGAGTCGGACTGGATGCGCATTGGCGCGCTTGTGGCCCGCATTCACCTCGCAGGTCAGCGGGGCCGTGCTGCGGCGCGTGTGACCATCCATCCGCAGAAGTCAACACTGAGCGATGTGGAACATCTGTGCTCCACGGTGATTCCCGAGCGCATGCGGGAGCGCTACCGCGGCATTGCCATGCGCCTGATCCAGGCGAGCGCGCCGCACTTCGAGGGCCTGGAGCGCATCCGCATTCACGGCGATTGTCACCGCGGTAACATCCTCGATCGGCTCGACGAAGGCTTGGTGGTGATAGACTTCGACGACATGGCCATGGGTCCGCCCGTGCAGGATCTGTGGCTGCTGCTCCCTGAGCGCGTTGACAAATGCAGGCATGAGGTCGACCTGTTCCTGCAGGGCTACGAACGCTTCCGGCAGTTTGATCGTTCGGGGCTTCGGTGCGTGGAAGCGCTGCGCGCCATGCGCATGATCTACTTCCTTGCGTGGTGCAGCCGCCAGGTTGACGACTACCAGTTTCAGCGCCACTTTCCCAATTGGGGCTCCGACACCTTCTGGCAGAAGGAGATCAACGATCTGTCGGAGCAGCTTGGGTTTGTGGAAGAGGCGCTTGTGGGAGACGCGTAGTCGCGTCTCCCACAAACGCTGGCGTTGCTTCGCCCGTGTCTGATGTGACGTTGACGGAACCCGCCTCGCGAAGTCGTCCCTCCGACCGGCCTCCACCGCCACAAACGGCAAATGCGGGCGCAGTTTCCCGCGCCCGCATCGCATGA
>Ga0315293_10005908_pt1 | contig 11490 bp, 7 predicted proteins | sample YL17G13_20_MG_FD_203071 | JGI IMG/M metagenome (GOLD analysis project Ga0315293, IMG submission 203071) | Sediment microbial communities from Yellowstone Lake, YNP, Wyoming, USA - YL17G13_20 | ecosystem: Environmental > Aquatic > Freshwater > Lake > Sediment | place: USA: Wyoming | collected... | reverse complement strand
GTGGGCCAGCGTGATGATCCCCTCGTGGGGAAACGTGGGCGCGTTCATAAAGGTCGGCCGGCCCGAGATGTTGCCCAGGAGCATTGTCGCAGGGATGGCCACGAAATCGGCCTCGCACAGGGCCAGGTAGCCGGCGTCGTTGAGCGTGCTCAACGACAGGCAGGCCGTAGTCTCTGCGATCGGAATGACGGCCGACATGCAGCCGGCCACGGTGATCGCCCGGCAGTCGGCCCGCTGCATCAGCCCGCGGAGAATCTGCTCCAGCAAGAAGGCCCGCTGGACGAACCGCACGTCGGTTTCCAGCTTGGTTTGGGGAAGCTTGAGATACGCCTCGGCACGGCGGCGGGCCAGGTCCACGGCCTTCTGGTCTCCGCGGGCGGCGCGGATGAGCTTGCCGAGCGCTTCGTACGAGACCGTCTGGAGGTCGAGCTTCCAGAGCCGGCGGACCTGGTCCATCGTCTCTTCCGAGGGCCAGCCCGAGAGCTCGGGCCACCCGACCACCACGATCCGGCTCCCGATGGTTGCCCGCAACCCGCACAGAGCCCGCAGGCGCCAGAGGACCTCGTCCATGCTATCGACCACCGTGTCCTCGCAGCGGATGGTCTTGGTGGCCTGAAAATCGGTGTGCTGACGATGGAATCGGGCGGAGGCCCCTTCATACCAGTAGTAGAGCGGGCCCGAGCGGTGGCGCAGAAAGAAGATTGTGTCCTTAGCCAGCTTGTCCACCCAATTGACCTCGGCCATCAGGTCGCCGTCCCCGTCGCCGGCGGAGTAGAACAAGAGGGCATCGGCCTTGGCAATGTCCTCCACGGCGGCCAGTTGCCCCGCGCCGCGGACCTTGGCCAGCGGCAGAAACTCGACGGGGAAGTCGGCCGCGGCCTTGAGTTGGTCGATTTCCCGCTGGATGTTTGCCGCTTCTTGGTTGGCGTCCTCCTCGGTTTGAATTCCGCCCCAGGCCCGCCAGCTCGTCTGGTGCTGACGCGCCGGCAGCGGATACGTGAAGATCGGCTTGACGACCAGGGGCCGCCGCGGGGGTGCAGCCTCTTCCCCGGCTTCAGTGTCTCTTGCACGCATCTGGATGGCTCCTCACTGGGACGGTCGCACGACCGATGGCCGCTGTGATGGGAAGCGAAAGGGCTTGTCCGGTGCCCCTGTTGTAGTGCGCCGCGGCGTGCCGTGCAAACGGGAAGCCACTCCTGGCAATCGCGAGGACCGGCTCTTACAATGGGACGGATGTCCCGGAACGACGCGCCTTCCCCCAACCCTCCCGCTTGCACCTTCGGACTCGACCCGCTCCTTCTTGGCACGGGCTGCTGCACCGTCGCCGCGCTGGGCTATACGGCGGCCAACATCTGTGTGCAAACGCTGCAAGCCCGAAACCCTCTGATCTGGGTCCTATTCGTCAAGGAGTCGGTGGCCGTCCTGCTGGTCGGCCCGTGGCTGTTGTGGCGTGCGGGCCGAGGGGAGGGAGTATGGCCCGGGAGGCGAACGCTCCTGGCCTTGGCGGCGGTGGGCTTGCTGACGCATTTGGCGGGAAACCTGCCGCTTTTTTGGGCGATGAGCGTGGTGGGGCTGGCCATCGCCATCCCGGCGAATCTCGGCGTGGCCCTAATCGCCAGCGCTGCCTTGGGGTGGTTTTTCCTCCGCGAGCGGGTGTCGCTGCAATCGGCCGTCGCGATCGCGGCGATGATCGCCTCCGTGATCCTGCTCAGCCACGGGGCGGGAGAGGCCAACGGATCGAGCGGCGCGGGTGCCGCGGTGGCATGGGGGGCTTTTTTCATCGCCTTGGCCGTGGTGCTGGCGTGCGTGGCAGGCGTCGTTTTCGGGACCTTGAACCTCGCCATCCGCCATTCGGCCACGCGCGGCGTGTCGCTCGGATTGCTGGCGATGTGGATCCCGGCGATGGGCACTGCCGCGCTGGGGCCAATGTGCCTGTGGAGATACGGCGTTTCGGGACTGCTCGCGACGCCGCTCTCGGACTTCCTGCTGATGCTCCTGTGCGGCCTTTTGAACCTGATCGCCTATTTGGCCATCATCAAGGGACTCCAGATGACGACCATGGTCCACGCCAACGTGGTGATGGCGTCTGAGGCGGCGATGGCGGCGGTGGCAGGACTCCTGTTCTTCCAGGAAGCATCCAGCCCCGCCTTGGTGGCCGGGGTGTGCCTCACGGTGGCCGGCATGGTCCTGATGGACCGGCCGGTCCCGGCGTGACACAGGGTTCGGGGTTCAGGGTTCAGGGTTCAGAGCCGGGCCGTGTCGGCCCGGTAGGGGTCAGAATCCACCCTCGCTCTGCCCAAGATCGACGAAGAACAGGTCGTGCGCCGCGACGCCGCAGGCCCCGGCCGATAGACTGGGAGCGTGCCTTCTCGCCGGAGCATTCCACGAGGCCTGGTCTTCAGCCAAAAGCGCTAACAGGAGTGCATCCCGCGACGGTCTGACGGAGCTTGGACTGCCGGTCGGCCGGAGCGGGAGACCGCTGCCCGCCACGGACGCCGCAGCCGCGCCCTGCGTGCCTACGGCGATCTCCAGGGCGTTGATCATCACGTAGGCATCCTTCCCGCCCAGGTCCTTCAGCAAGAGCGTCAACTGCCCATCGCTGACGCTCAGCGAATACGTCTTGGTGTAAAAGGCGCCTCCGGCCGTGGTTACGGTGTCCACCTGCACCCCCTCCAGGAACACTCCCATCAAGTCGTGGGCCTGCATCGCGTCGCCCAAGGTCACGGTCACGTCGTAGTTCCCGTTGGGCAAGTCCTTGGCAAAGGTCACCGTGCCGCCGTAGCAGAAGTCCCGGGTCAGGTCCGGCCCCGTGCCCCGGTCCAGCGACGAGACCAGCCCGCTCTGCCAGCCGAAACCCAGCGCGGTGGTGTACTTGTCGGCGTACGTCACCCGGGTGTAGCCCTTCGCCACCGGCGAAATGGACGTCCCGAAATCGTAGCGAGCCAGGTATGTCGGCCCCGGCTGCAAGGTGAAGGTGGTGGTGTATTGGTCGTCCGGGACCTCCCCGCCGGTCTTGTCGCCGTCCTGATCCATGGCGTTGCCCGCCAGGTCCGTGATCTCCGGGCCGATCGTGAGGCTGTAGCTCCCGGCCACGTTTTGCGGGGCGAATAGGACCTCGTACTGGTTAGGGCTGAGCTTGTTGATCCCGCTTGGCGCGATCGCGCCGCCGGGGCCCGTCAGGCTCACCACGTCGGCAACGGTGAAGCTCCCGTCGGCGATCGCCTCGCTAAAGGTCAGGGTGATCCGGTCCACGGGCCCGATGGCCGTGCCGGTCGGGCTCGCCTCCCTGACCTGCGGTCCCGTGGTGTCCGGCCCGCCGACGGCTATGTCCAAGGCATTGATCATCACATAGGCGTCGGTGCCGCCCAAGTCCTTGAGCAAGAGCGTCATTTGCCCGTCGCCGACACTGACCGAATAGGTCTTGGTGTAGAACTGCCCTCCGGCGGTGGAAACCGTGTCTACCTGCATCCCCTCCAGAAAGACGCCCATCTGGTCGTGGGCCTGCATGGCATCGCCCAGCGTCACGGTCACGTCGTAGTTGCCGTTGGGCAAGTCCTTGGCAAAGGTCGCCGTGCCGGCGTAGTTGAAGTCCCGGGTCAGGTCCGACCCCGTGCCCCGGTCCAGCGACGAGACCAGCCCGCTCTGCCAGCCGAAACCCAACGCGGTGGTGTACTTGTCGGCGTACGTCACCCGGGTGTAGCCTTTCGCCACGGGCGAGATGGACGTCCCGAAATCGTACCGGGCCACGTAGGTGGGCCCGGGCTGCAAGGTGAAGCTCACGGTGTACTGGTCGTCTGGAATCTCGCCGTTGATTTTGTCGCCGTCCTGGTCCATAGGATTGCCCGCCAGGTCCGCGATCTCCGGGCCGATGGTGAGGGTGTAGCTGCCTGCAACATTCTGCGCAGCAAACAAGACCTCGTACTGGTTGGGGCTGAGCTTGTTGATCCCCGTGGGGACAATCGCGCCGCTGGGGCCGGTCAGGCTTACCGCGTCGGCAACGGTGAAGCTCCCGTCCGCGATGGCCTCGTTGAAGACGAAAGCGATCCGGTCCACGGGCCCGATGGCGGTGCCGGTGGGGCTCGCCTCCCGGATCTGCGGTCCGGTGGTGTCCGGCCCGCCGACGGCTATGTCCAAGGCATTGATCATCACGTAGGCGTCGGTGCCGCCCAAGTCCTTGAGCAAGAGCGTCAATTGCCCGTCGCTGAGGTTGACCGAGTACGTCTTAACGAAGAACTGCCCCCCGGCCGTGGTCACGGTGTCGAGCTGCATCCCTTCCAGGAACACTCCCATCAGGTCGTGGGCCTGCATGGCATCGCCCAGCGTCACGGTCACGTCGTAGTTCCCGTTGGGCAAGTCCTTGGCAAAGGTCGCCGTGCCGGCGTAGTTGAAGTCCCGTGTCAGGGCCGAGCCCGTGCCCCGGTCCAGCGACGAGACCAGCCCGCTCTGCCAGCCAAAACCCAGCGCGGTGGTATACTTGTCGGCGTAGGTCACCCGGGTGTAATTCTGCGCCACCGGCGAGATGGACGTCCCAAAATCGTACCGGGCCACGTATGTCGGCCCCGGCTGCAAGGTGAAGGTGGTGGTGTATTGGTCGTCCGGGACCTCGCCGTTGGTCTTGTCGCCGTCCTGGTCCATGGGGTTGCCCGCCAGGTCCGTAATGTCCGGGCCCACCGTGAGGCTGTAGGTCCCTGCGACGTTCTGCGGGGCAAACAGCACCTCGTACTGGTTGGAAGTGAGCTTGTTGATCCCCGTGGGGGCGATCGCGCCGCCGGGGCCCGTCAGGCTTACCACGTCGGCAACGGTAAAGCCGCCATCGGCCATCGCCTCGTTAAACGTCAGCGTGATCCGATCCACGGGCCCGGTGGCCGTGCCGGTCGGACTGGCGTCCCTGACCTGCGGTCCCGTGGTGTCCGGCCCACCGACGGCGACGTCCAGGGCGTTGATCATCACGTAGGCGTCGGTGCCGCCCAAATCCTTGAGCAAGAGCGTCAATTGCCCATCGCTGACATTGACCGAATACGTCTTGACGTAGAACTGTCCCCCGGCCGTGGAAACCGTGTCCACCTGCATCCCCTCCAGGAACACGCCCATCAGGTCGTGGGCCTGCATGGCATCGCCCAGCGTCGCGGTCAGGTCGTAGTTCCCGTTGGGCAAGTCCTTGGCTAAGGTCGCCGTGCCGGCGTAGCAGAAGTCCCGGGTCAGGTCCGACCCCGTGCCCCGGTCCAACGACGACACCAGCCCGCTCTGCCAGCCGAAACCCAACGCGGTGGTGTACTTGTCGTTGTAGGTCACCCGGGTGTAATTCTGCGCGACCGGCGAGATGGAAGTCCCGAAGTCATACCGGGCCACGGCCTGACGCAGGGTGAACTTGGCAATGAACTGGTCGCCGGGGATTTCTCCGGGTGTTCCGCTGCCGTTCTGATCCATGGGGTTCCCGGCGCGGTCGGAAACGAGCGGCCCAATGACCATGCTGTAGGACCCCGGCGCGGATTGGGTGGCGAAGGTCACGTCGAACTGCCGGTTGGCCGTGCCCGGGACTGGGCTCACGCCGGTCACGGCGATCGGCCCGGCCGGGCCGGCAAAACTCGCAACGTCATCGGTGGTGAAGGTGCCAAGGTCGATCGCTTCGTTGAAAGTCACGCGCAGGCTGCTCACCGGGTCCAAGAGATCGCCCGAGGGAGTTTGGGCGATGATCTGCGGTCCGGCGGTATCGGGCGTGACCGCGGCGGCGAGGTTGAGCCGCCCGCCGCTGGCGGTCTTGCCTTGAAGGGCAGGGACCGGGTCCACGGTGCCGAGCACCTGGTCGATCGCCTGCCGATAGGTCCAATCGGGGTGCAGATCGCGGACCATGGCAATGGCGCCGGCAACGTGCGGCGTGGCCATGGACGTGCCGCTGGACGTCCCGTAGGTGCCATTGCGGGTCGTGCTGAGGATGTTCACGCCGGGGGCGGCCAGGTCCACGCTGGCGGCCCCGTAGTTGGAGAAGCCGGCCAGGTTGTCGTTGTGGTCCGTGGCTGCGACCGCGACGATGTTGTCCAGATCGTACGAGGCCGGGTAGAACGGAGCGGCGTCGTTGTTTTGACCGATCCCGAAGATGTTCCCGTTGCCCGCCGCGGTCACAAAGATGTGACCGGCGTCGCGGGCATTGCGGATGGCGTCGTAGAGGGCCTGGGAGTAGGGATCGCCGCCCCAACTGTTGTTGGAGATCTTGGCCCCGTTGGCCACGGCATAGTTGAGCGCCTCGATGGCGTCGCTGGTGGACCCGCTGCCGGTGGCGTCGAGGAACTTGAGGGCCATGATCTGCACCCGCCAGTTGACGCCTGCCACGCCGACGCCGTTGTTGCCCGCGGCCCCGATCGTGCCGGCCACGTGGGTGCCGTGATTGTGGTCGTCCATCGGGCTGCCGTCGTGGTTGACGAAGTCGTAGCCGTAGACGTCGTCCACGTAGCTGTTGCCGTCGTCGTCCCGGCCCGGCCTTCCATTGAGCTCGGCGGTGTTGACCCACATGTTGGCGGCCAGGTCCGGGTGGGTGTAGTCCACGCCGGTGTCGATCACGGCCACGATGGTGCTGCCGCTGCCGGTGGTGACGTCCCACGCCTCGGGCGCATCGATGTCGGCATCGAGTTTCCCGCCGGTCTGGCCGACGTTCTGCAGGGCCCATTGGGAGGCGAACTGCGGATCGTTCGGAGAGGCCGTCAGGTGGACGCGATAGTCGGGCTCGGCATACAACACGCGGGAATCGGCGCGGTAGGCCGCCAGTGCGGCATCCACGGCCACGCCGTCTGAGAGCCGCACTTTGCCGAGTCCGGGAACCACGCCGAATGCCCGTTCGATCTGGGTCCCGCTGAGGATGTCTGCGCCGCTTGGGACGTCCGCGGCGGTCAACCCCTGCCCGGCCGCGGAGAGGCCGGCGGCCTCCGAGCGAAACCGGACCAGGATCGTCGATGGATCGTAAGCGCGGGGATCGATTGCGAGGGCATTAAGGTCGGCGAGCCCTTCCAGGCCGCCGCCGCTCAACAAGGTCCGGTCTTCGAGGGCCTCCAAATGCAGACGGCTCTCTAAAGCAGGCCGCTCTTTTCCACGCCGGCCACGGAAAGCAGATCGAGCGAACATGGAACGGGGCTCCAAGTGAATTCTGGGCTCTTCGCGACGCGACTAACTCGCCGCCGACGCCGGCGAGGGATTCCCCAACACTTGTCGCCTCCGTGCAACTCCGACCTCCGCGCTAGTGTGAGCGATCCGGCGCGAGCCAACCTGACTTCAGAATTGGCACGCTCGCCAGTCAGACTTTTTTTATAACTTGTCCCAAACAAGAATCAAGGCTCCGCAGCCGGGATTTCCGGAACATTTGGACTGTTCGCGCCGATTGCGCAGGCGACCGCCCGAAAAGGCAGCGCAAACTCGCCAGCTTTCTGCCGGCAAAGTTCGCGGAAGCCGCGCACGTTGCCCAAGAAACGCCGAAAGCCCTCCTTCACGAAGGGCTTTCGCGAGTCGGGGCGAAAGGATTTGAACCTTCGACCTCTTGCACCCCAAGCAAGCGCGCTAATCCAGACTGCGCCACGCCCCGCACTCAGCGTGCGGCCGCCCCACCGCGCCTTTTAGTATCGCACATCCCGGGGCCGGCTGCAACCTGGACCCCTCGTCCGGTCGATTCCTCGACAGCCGCAGGCCCCGTCGCAACGGGCACCAAAACCTCAAACGGCACGCCGCTGGCAAGCAGGCCGTGAACCGGTCACAATGAGCCCAGCCGGTTTGGCTCTTCCTGACCGAAAGGAACCCTGCCTTGCTCTCTTTCCCAGACCGTCTCGAAGCCGCGGTGCGACAGCGGGGAAACCCGGTCCTGGTGGGGCTCGACCCCCGCGTGGACCTCCTGCCCGAGGGCTTCCTTGCCGACCGGGAATCCGCCGATTGGGCCCGGAAAGCAGCGGCCGTGCAGGCGTTTTGCTGCCAGGTCATCGACGTGGTGGCGAGCCTGGTTCCCGCGGTCAAGCCCCAGGCCGCCTTCTTCGAGCAGCTCGGCCCGCCAGGCATGGTTGCCCTGGGGCGCGTGCTGCAATACGCCCAGGAAAAGGGCCTCGTGGCGATCCTCGACGGGAAACGCAACGACATCGGCTCTACTGCCCAGGCTTACGCGGAAGGGATCCTCGGCCGGGACGGACAGAGCCCTTGGGGGGCCGATGCCTTGACCGTGAGCCCGTACTTGGGGGCCGATAGCCTGGAGCCGTTCGTCGAGGTGGCCCAGAAGCGGGGGGCGGGGCTGTTTGTCCTCGTCAAGACGTCCAACCCGGGGGGAGGGATGCTTCAGGACCTCGTGGCCGACGGGCGCCCCCTGTATCGGCATGTCGCCGCATACGTCGAGGGGCTTGCGAAGAGAACTGCGGGCACCTGCGGCTACGGGGCGGTTGGGGCCGTGGTCGGGGCGACCTATCCTGAACAATTAGCCCAGCTTCGCAGCGAAATGCCCCACACCTGGTTTCTCATCCCCGGGTATGGGGCCCAGGGCGGGTCGGCCCGGGATGTTGCAGCGGCCTTCGACCAGCGGGGCAGCGGAGCCGTGGTGAACAACTCCCGGGGCATCATTTTCGCCTACCGCAACCGGCAATATGCGGAACGCTTCGGATCGGGCCGCTGGCAGGAGGCCGTGGAAGCGGCCACGCGGCAGATGATCGAACAGCTCCGGCAGAACGCGCCCGCAGGTCGGCTGCTAGAGCCCTAGATGCGATTGTTGGGCTTGGTCATTTCGTTTGCACCGCTTCGATCCTCGGCATGGAGACGTACAGGACAGGCATCTCACCGTCCTCGGAAGTGAAGTAAGCGATGTGATAGATGCCGCAGCGGAGCTGGCCGCCGCCTGTCGCATCGACCTGCTGCCAGCCCTTGCCCTCGCGATAAAACTCGGCCCAGACATGCCCACTGCTTCCGTAAAACCAACCGGCGACCTGGCGGCTCGGCACGCCCGCAGCGCGTGCGAGCGTCACGAAGCAATCTGCGAAATCCCAACAGTGGCCGAACTTCTGTTCGAGAACCTTGCGCACGCCCCAACGGGAGCCGATCTGGCCGGAATACTTCAGGTTTTTCCCGGGGGCCAGCCATTCAAGGATCGCCACGGCCTTGGCGCCGTTGGTTGTTTTGCCTTCGGTGATCTGTCGCGCCAGCGCCGTGACCGCGGGATCGTCCGCCGGCCAGAATGGCGTTGCGGCGGTTAACGCTTTAGCCGGTGCGCCTGCGTTTTCGCGTAAACCCGTACCGTCCACGGTGATCTCCATTGTTGCGGTCACGTAGGGAACGCCTTGCCGGTTAGGGAGTTGGCCAAAGGAATAGGAAACGGCGGCCCCCGTCTCGTCCGCACCCGTGGTGGGCGGCTGGAACCGGTACGCGGCAGATTCGTTGCCGAGCTTCGGGTTTCTTAGAACCAGACGCCGGCCAAACTTGAATCTCTTTGACAGTTCATCGATCTGCCGAATTGCGTCTTCGTTCGGGTCATTGCGCAGGGCGAGGAATAGATTGAGCAGTGGATTACAGGCCATGTAGTCCGCTTTTTCCACGGTGGCCAGCTCTGCGATCACGCGATACCGGACGCTATCCGGCTTTTCCAGCAGGCCAAGTTCGTAGGAGGTCTTGGTGGCGAGAGCCGCGTCGATGTCCCTGCCGACGTATTCGACGACAACCCGGTCCCTTCGCACGCAGAATGGATACGGCTTTGTCTTCGAAAGCACCGCATGAATGGCCTTGGCATTCGCTTCATCCGCAGCGGTAATCGCGTTGACCTGAATTGGCCGCCCGTGCACCTGGAGGATCGAGTTCGTGAGTCGCTCGACGTTGCCTCCCAGCTTCTTCCCAATGGCCTTTGTTTGTTTTGAAGGGATTTCACTTGAACTCTTCAAGAACAGTCCCGGTGCGAGTTCACCGAAGAAGGGCTCAGTAGGCCCGGCACTCTTGCCGGTCGATGCAAGCGCTAGTACGAGCACGGATGCGATCGGCGGGGTGCTCTTGTCCGAGGCCGGCTTCGACTCGTCGATCAGGGGCAAGAGCATCCTGGGCCCCTCCTGCTGCTGGAGTTGGCCTTCCCGCAGCTTCCCGGCCAAGCAGAGATGAGAGATGCCCAGAAGCAGTGCCACGGCCAATACCCACGGTAGGACCTTTCTCACAGTTCCATCTCCTTATCCAACAGCGGAAACACGGATCCGTCGGGGGGAACAACCCCGGCGACACTCCAGTTATTCGCCGCGCGGGGGGAATTCTTACAGAGCGTACGCTCTGAGTGAAACCGCGAGTGGATCGAGAGTTGCCCTTCTTGGGAGGGGTACGCCGCGACCGGCAGCCTGAGGGCCATGTCACGGGACGCCTGAAAGCCCCGCAGCCATCCCACCCAATGCGGGCGCTATGATGCCCCGCCCGCATCGGCGATGCCAGCCCTACAAGGACGCAGCAGCATGAATACGCACAGCCACACAAGATCAACGGGATTACCGCTCCCGGTACGTGATGCGGCCCTTGCCGAGGTCATAGGGCGACAGCTCGACCCGGACCTTGTCGCCCGGCACAATGCGGATGAAGTTTTTGCGCATCCGGCCCGCCACGTGGGCCATCACGGTGTGGCCGGACTCCAACTGGACCCGGAACCGGGTATTAGCCAGGGCCTCGGTCACGACGCCGTCGACTTCCAACGGTTTTTCTTTGGGCATACTCCTCTCCGAAGGGGGATAGGGCTGGAGCCTCGCCCGTTGCAGGCTCCCTTTCCCCCACAATGTACCATTCCGTGGCACCGCGTCCAAGGCGGGCGGTTCGGAGTGTAGGGCCGGCCTCTGGACATTCGCCCGCTGCCGGGGCTGACGCCCCAGCCTACAGGTTACGAGTTTTGTTGCGTCTCCGGCGGGCTCGGGGCTAGAATGAAACGCGGTCGCTGGTTTTCCGGTTCTCGGCATTCGCCGGGCGGTGTCGGCGGCCCCCCACGCAGAGATCACGCCATGAGCACGCTCGATGAAGCAGAAAGGCTTCTATCCCACATGAGCCGGGCCGAGAAGGCCCAGGTGCTGCAGTGGGTCGCCCGTGACTTGGGGGATGCTTTACCGGGGATTGAAAGCACTCCCGGCGTGTGCGGCGGAGAGCCTTGCGTTGTTCGTACGAGGATCCCCGTTTGGGTGCTGGTTCGCGCACGCGAATTGGGAACCAGTGAGGCGGACCTGTTGGCCGCCTATCCGACGTTGCGGGCCGAGGACCTGGCCAACGCATGGGCGTACTGGCGGGCGCACAAGGAAGAGATCGAGGAACAGATGCGTCAGAACGAGGAAGCGTGAGGCTCCGATGGAGGGCAGAATTGAGGTTGACAGATCGCTCATCGAGCCGATCTACGCACAGACCGCTCCCAGCCAACCCATCGACCTAGGACGAGTAGCGGTTCAGTACGACATCAAAGGCGCGACGCACCACGCGACCGCCAACGTCAGGATGAAGTTCGTTCCAGACAACCGGCTTGAATTCGTCTGCCGG
>Ga0315293_10005906_pt1 | contig 11493 bp, 11 predicted proteins | sample YL17G13_20_MG_FD_203071 | JGI IMG/M metagenome (GOLD analysis project Ga0315293, IMG submission 203071) | Sediment microbial communities from Yellowstone Lake, YNP, Wyoming, USA - YL17G13_20 | ecosystem: Environmental > Aquatic > Freshwater > Lake > Sediment | place: USA: Wyoming | collected... | reverse complement strand
GAGCGGCAGAGACTGAAACAGGGATCAGGGTTCCGTCTTTTCTTATTCTGAAAGTGTCGTGATAGACAAATCCTTTCGCCGTTCTTTCATCCAACATCTTTGCTTCTTCAATCAAATTCCTTGGTACCACAACGTCATTGAGGTGTTTTCCCTTTACCTCATCCAGTCCATATCCAAACAAGCTCGTGAAACGAGGGTTAATGTCTAGAATATGCATATCTGGGTCTGTGTACACTGTTGCTTCAGGATTGCCGTTAAACAGCGCTGCAACCTTCTGTTGACTTTCAAGAAACCTTTGTTCGGCTCTCTTGCGGTCTGTGATATCTTTGGTTATCGCCGCTATGGAAGTTGGGTTGCCCTTGGAATCTACGACGACACTTGCTGATAACTCCGCAAGAAAATCCTGTCCATCCTTTGTCAAGAGAGTGAACTCTTCGTTTTTGACTGATCCTTTTTTCAGAGTATTCTCGAAAACTTCTCTTGCTCTCTGCTGATGCTGCGGAGATACAAACTCGAAGCTGTTCTTTCCGATAGCTTCTTCTCTTGTACTAAATCCATGCAGTTTCAAGGCGGCTTGGTTTAGCTCAACAACATTTCCGCTCAGATCAAAGACGGTGATTGCATCTGGAGACGAACTGAGTATCGCTCTCAGTTTCTCTTCACTTTCACGAAGCACTTCCTCAGATTTCCTGACCTTAACCAGTTCTGTTATGCTGTGGACTAGCTCTCTGTAGACGGTCGTAGTCTCTCCTGTTTTGTTGAGGTATTGACTAGCTCCTAGGTTGAGGGCTTTTATCACGACTTCTTCTCTGCCTTTTCCTGTGAACATGATGAAGGGAATCGCGTTTCCTTTGCTTCTCAGTGTCTTCAAGAATTCTAGGCCGTCTTTTTCAGGCATTTGATAGTCAGAAACGACGATGTCGTACTTTTCCTTCTCCAGCTTCTCCAAGGCTTCTTCAACAGAAAGAGCAGTGTCAACCTGAAGTGGCCCTTCCATCTCCATAAACTGCTTACTGATTCTCAGGAGATTAGAGTCATCGTCAACATGCAAAACGCGTATCAACTTTCTCTCGTTCAAGTCGACTACTACTTCCGGAGAAGATTCGACGGCGTATTCTTTCATCAAATCCACTTCTATGTGTATATGCCCTTGGAGACGACGAATACTAGCATGAACAGTTTCATGTTGATAAAACGATTATGAACAATCAATCAATAGTCAGAAGAAACGCCCATTTCAGATATCCACTAGGAGTGAGAATACAAAGTGTATCAGGAGTTTACTAGTGATTCGTTTTACCAATTCATAAGTGATATTAAACCTGAAATGAAGAAACCCTTAAGGGTTCAATATTGTCGGAAACAATATCTGATGTTAACGTAGTGATATCAACCGAGCCTCTACCTTCCAATGAAAGAATAGCTGAAAGGAAGACCATAGTCTATGAAACCCGTCTTGACCCAACCGTCATAAAGTTGACTGGAGAGAAAGTCAAAGACCAACTGTTTGCCAGATTCGGATTTCTGAAACCCAAACCAGAAGAGGTCCAATTTGTCTCAATGGGCAAGTACTATGAACCTTATGTGATGATCAGTGGAACGTATTCTCTCAATTACTACCGCAAGTGTTTCTATACAGTCAGTATCGACAAGCAAGTGCTTGAAGTCATCCTTCTTGATCATAAACTCAAACCCGAACAATCGATGGATTCCTCTGCCGGAGATCGTTATGTGATCAAACTTGAAGGAGAAGAGCGAATAGTAAACGAAGCCAAAGCCTCTCTTCTCTTAGACAGGTTTGGCCAAGACGTTACCCTCGAGAAACTGCCATTTGCTCCTTCAGAGAAAAACCCCAAGAAAGTACTCGCAACATGTGGCGCCGAAGACATCGCAGAAAACGCGGACGTTGACATGCTCCGCTCCAGAATACTCAAACACCCCGCAGACATTAACCGAATTGTCAGTGAACTCTTTGAAGTCACCGAGCGAGCTGTGATCTACACTCCACGATTCACAGTTTTGTATAGAAACTTGAAGACAAATGAGGAAAGAACAATAGAATTCGACGGAGTCACAGGTGAAAGACTCCAACAAAGAAAGCGCGCAGTTTCACATGGAACCGTTTCTGTTCCTCCTCCGCCTCCTCCGCCAGAAGAATAGTGCAAATTGTATGCATCTGATGGGCTTTTCAGATTCACGGCTTTTTGTATTCCAATTGCGAGTTGTGCGCGTCTGTTTACCATCGTTTTCTGCTTTGGATCGCCCGCCAGCGCGCGCGAGAAGTTTTCTTGAACACGTTGAACTCAGCATTCAGGAAAATGGCAAACAAATCTCGTTGAGACATCAATCACTTTGCCTGGCAAAACGTTTTTACTATGCGTTTCCATGAATCATTGATTGATGCCGACAGAAGCAAACGACTTTGACTATCCTGAGAATGTTCGCTTTCAATGCACAAGATGCACGAAGTGCTGCGGAGACACTCCAACAAAAACAAGACACATTATCATGATAGAAGTTGAAGCTAGAAGAATCTGTGAGGCAACTCTGCAGCTCATTGTGACTTTCGCCCACAGAATTAAAGGGCGTACACCTTATGTTTATGAGATGCAGAAAAATCAAACAGGAAAATGCGTTTTTCTCAACGAAGACTCTTGTACAGTTTATGCTCTCAGACCGCTGGTCTGTCGATTCTATCCATTCAAGCTGAAACCTGGAAGAAGAGGTGGGCATCTCTTTTCATTCACAAACGAGTGTCCAGGAATAGGTGAAGGAAAGCAGCTGACATTGGAAGAATTCCGAGAGCTCATGAGAGAAGCCAAAGACCGACTAGGTTGAGGTTCCAACACCCGCTGGCTAGTTGTCGACTGGAGCGCGCCAAGACTTCAGAGTCATGGAAGTTCTTTGATCTTAAGAGGAGTTGCGAGAAGCCTGCACTGTGTTGAGAGTGGTTGTTTTCATCGATATTGATGGCGCAGGAGAGTTGGAGACTATCGGGCGTTTCTGCAGATGTTTGTGTCCGCAGCCACACTCAAAACCGACAGTCTTGCCATGGTCCCTGACCTGTCTCCATTTCTTGCTGCCGCACTTGAGGTTTTGGCGGTGAATTGTCCAGAGCTGTTTTGCTTCCACCGGAGTTAGCGGAGCGTAGCTCTTTGCTTTCGTGGAATACCATACAACATAGGCTGTGAAGCATGCCCACAGAGCGGGCGCGATTATCCACAGGTTGGACACGAATATTTCAATCATGCTTTTCACCACGTGTATTTCTGTTCTGCACGGATACAATATGTCCCAAAGCGAACATATCAAAATATAGAATATGCTATCTTACGATATAAACGTTTTGGAGCATCGGTTACTGAGCAAAGAAACTAGAACTGCTGGAGAACATCCTTCTTCTCGACGATATAGCCACAATAATGGCACTTCAGAAGCAGAGGTTCTTCAGAACCAACATAGAACTTGGCCTTGACCGGTTCATTGCTGTTACTTATGCAAACCGGATTAGCACACTTGATGATGTTATCAATAACGCTCGGAAGCTTCACTTCGTCCTTTTTGACAACTTTGTAGTCGCGAACGATATTAATACTAGCATGCGGAGCGATCAACGCTATCTTGTGCACTTCTTGCGGTTTCAGTTCCCACCCTTCGATCTTGACAATGTCCTTCCTTTTCAAACGTTTGCTCGGAACGTTGATCGCAATGGTGATAGGCGTCTCTTCCTTGCCAGTGATTCCAAGAATCTTCACCACGTCCAACGCGTGTCCGCTGGTAATGTGGTCAATGACCGTGCCATCCTTGATCTTGGAGACGCGCAACTCGGTCTCGCTCATCAGGAAATCCCTCTCAGGAGAAGCCTTATGCAGCGAACGCAGATAAAAGACTTGACCCTCGAACAGAGCACGAAATACATGTGTCTCTTTCGTGGCGAATATGGTCAATGCTTATTATCTGTTGTTGATGACTTTTGTTCGAGGCGACACTGTGGCAGGAAAGAAGAGTTGGTCGGAAAAACTCGAGGACAGCAAAGACCTACCGAGGGTTGAAAAAATCACGGCCAAAATGAGCAAGCGTTGGGGGACAGGAACAATTGTGATTCCAGCTCCGAGAGAGGTCGACGAAATAATGAGAAGAGTGCCTGAAGGAAAAGTTACAATGATAAACGAGATTCGCACGGTTCTGGCAAGGAAACACAAAGCCGCGATCTGCTGTCCCATAACTACCGGTATATTCGCACGAATAGCCGCAGGTGCTGCTGAAGAACAAAGAGGGAAGAGAAAGGACATTACGCCCTACTGGAGAACGCTCAAAGTCGGCGGAGAGATAAACGAGAAGTATCCAGGCGGAGTCGAAGGCCAGAGAAGACTCTTGGAGAAGGAAGGACACATGATAGTTCAGAAAGGCAAGAAACATTTCGTAGCCAACTACGAAAAAGCTTTGGCTACCATTTAGACAAACACAAAACGCGGCGTTTATTATCACTGTCAGTTCACTCTAGTTCTTTCTCAGCTCAATTCTTATCTAGTAGTTGCATAGATTTGTGTTGGGTGCGAAATTGGGGTTTGAAGGCAGAGATGTAATCTCAATTAAGGACTTTTCGAAAGACGAAATCAATCATGTCTTCAAAATTGCCAAGACTATGGAACCACTAGTTGGAAAGGGTTCTCAGATGCTCAGAGGGAAGATTCTTGCCACGCTTTTCTTTGAGGCAAGCACTCGGACGCGATTGAGCTTTGAGTCCGCAATGCAACGATTGGGCGGTTCAACTCTAGGTTTCGCAGAGGCCGAAATATCCTCGGCCAAGAAGGGTGAGAATCTCGCGGACACCATACGGACAGTCGAGAATTATGCGGATGTAATTGCGATGAGACATCCCTTGGAAGGTGCAGCTCGACTTGCCGCCGAATTCTCACGAATCCCAATCCTCAACGGGGGTAGCGGTGCGGAAGAGCATCCGACGCAGGCTCTTCTCGATATGTACACGATGATTAAGGAAAAAGGGAAGATTGATGGTCTGAAGATTGCGCTTGTTGGCGATTTGCGTTATGGACGAACTGTTCACTCTCTGGCTTATGCTCTTTCGCTGTACAAGATACAACTCTACCTAGTTTCACCTGAGACTCTGAGAATGAGGCGTGAAGTCCTTCAAACAATAAAGGAACGCATCCCCGTTGTAGAGAAGACGAACGTCGAGAAAATAATTCCGATCGTCGACGTCCTCTACGTTACAAGGATACAGAAAGAACGTTTTCCTGATCCGGCAGAGTACGCAAAGGTCAAAGGTGCCTATAGGATAGACCTTCAGGCGTTGAGCGAAGCTAAGAAGAACCTGACGATTCTGCATCCGCTTCCAAGAGTTGACGAGATTGCGCCGGAAGTTGATAACACGCCTTTTGCACGTTACTTCCAGCAAGTTCGCAACGGAATAGTCGTTCGGATGGCCTTGTTAGCGTTGATCCTTGGCGCCGTCAAGTAGTGGTTGCATAGTTCAAAACGAATTTCATGTTCCCGCGTAGCGGTCAAAGAACGCCAACGTTCCTATAGCTCCACAGGAAGGACACTTGCGTAGTAATCCGAACCAACTCTTTCTGCAATTCACACAGTGGGTGAGCCTGCGCTCATAGACAAAGAAGGCCACATCATGATTTTCAGCAAGCTGCTTTGAAATCGTCACCAACTCAGCCGGGTCGTACTTGGCATCACCGAGTCCGATCACAACGAGGCTTCCGCCTTCATGCAAGTCGGCTGTTTTGTCATCAAAACCCAGAGTCTCCGATGTAAGTTTTCCCGCGCTAAGCGTTGTTCTACTAGCTGTTGAATAGAAGGGGTTTTCTCTGGTGCCTGAAAATTTGGTTTTCGCGATCCCGTACCTCTCCACATCTGCCTGTGCGAGTCTTTCAGACGCATCAACGTTGAGAAGCAACGCGGTCGAAACGCGTTTTCCTCGTCTTCTTCCAATCTTGTGAATGAAAGTCGAGATGTTCTGCCCAACCTCTGAAGCGAAGGCAAGAGTCTTCTCATCACTGATACTTTTTTCACAGAATGCCTCAACGGCTTCTCTTAGTCCTGCGAGGTTTATTATGCGTGAACAGTTTTCGATCCTGAAGTATTGGTCGCCGTTGCCTCCTTGCATGATGAACGGCAGCATGTTTTGGCCTCGATTTTTCAGGGTTGTGTACTTAATGTCCAGTGCTCGGCTTGCCAGTTCGATTCTTTCTTTCAGAATCTCAAAGAATTTCGTCTTGTCTTTTTCAGCTTCGCAAGCGACCCGCGGCATGTTTACTGTCACTGTTCCAAGCAATCCCGTGCGAAGAGTGTCGGTCTCCCAGTCCCCATCGATGTCTTGGCTCAGCCGGGAACCTGAGGTAGAAAAAACGTCATGAGTTCGTCCTGTCTTTGACACATTGGCAAATGACACTATGCCTGTTTCCAGTGCCAGCTTGTGTGCTTTCAGAAGCAACGCGTTTGCTCTTTCGCTTGTGAATGTTTCGGGGCGAATATTCACAACGAGGCTTGGACTAGTCATTGGTTTGCGTGCACTTTCTTCATCTAGGACGTCGATCAGTAAGCTCGTTAGAAGTTGCGACTGTTCCTCAAAGTCTTTGTAGGTTCCAGCACGCTTGCCATGAGGACCCAGTGCAGGTTTTCCTTCTAGAAAACGGGGCACAGTAAATTCTAAGCTCAATGAGACGTTCACGTGTCGATTCAAGTTTGAAACAAAGAGGCGCAACAGTTCTTTGACTCTTGTAGGTTCAACGTCTTTTGCGAAGGGGGACAGGAAAATGTTGAAGTAGCAAACGGTTTGCGAATTATCAATCTCGTTGGAGGCATACAGAAGAATGTTGAATGTCAGGTCGAGTGCTGTTTCGAAATCTCGCGGTGGTAGGTAGGAGCGCATGACGGAGTTGAGTTTTTCAAAGTCTAAGCCATTCTCTATGAAGAACCTCAGATCATGCATTATTTCGCTTGGTTTCAAAATCCATGAACTCAGGTTATCAACGTGAAGTGCACCCGACAAATGCGCGTCTGATATGTCTCTTGGAAAGACGTTCAGCAGAATGTATTCTTTGAACACGGTCTGTCCGGCTAACTCTGCCACTGAAAATGAGTTGTGAACGCTTTTGTTTCTTGATTCAAGCAGGCTGGTCACGTCGTGAACGGGCACTCCCAGACGTGTAAGCTTGTGTCGGTAGTCCTCAAGCCCATCCTCTATCAGAATTGCGTTGACAACTTCTCGCACGAGAGGTGCCGTTAGGTATTTGGTTTTTGACCGAATGAGCTGTTTCTCTGCTTCTCTGGCAACCTTCTGTGCGAGTTCGGCAGGCATCCTAGCTTCTCTTATGAGCGAGTTTGCAATCTTGTTTGCGTCAAACTCTTCCAAGGCGAGGCGACTCGTGCGAACAAGCGTGCTCTTGGGCTTGAGGGCTTTCTTGTCGATTCTGTCTGCGACATCGATGACCATTTTGCCAAGTTCTGTCAAGCAATACTTTCTCGTCTCAACGTCAGCCTCAACCAAATCTGCTTTCAACAGAAACTTGAGATGATAGGCAAATCTTCCTGCGTCTCTGCTTGGGTTCAATTTTAGGGAGCCCATCAGCTCCGTGTAGGAAAGCGGGCCCTTGTCAAAAAGAAAGTTCAAAATCTGCAGCCTCAGAGGTGAGGAAACAGCTTTCAGTACCCTTACCCCTCTAACTCGTTGCGGCGCAGACACTTTCCCACCAACTCCACAAGTGGTAACCGTATTATTTGGCGGTAAGGGTTTAAAGGTGTTAGGGAACACTTATTTTCTCGTCTGAAAACCTCATTGTAAATGACTGGGGCTGTCGGCTAGTTTGGTCCAGGCTATGAGCCTCGGGCGCTCGTGACGAGAGTTCAAATCTCTCCAGCCCCATCAGAATAATTTCCTCTTTCTCGTTCAAGCGATTGTCTTATTCTTTGTGCCCTTAACGAAAAGCTGAGGACAAGGGTCTTCTTCAGCGTTTGATATGATATGTACATTCTGCGATAGTTGTTCTTGGTGGACCATGTTGATACGGGCGTACCTGACCTTCTGAAGAAAAGTGCAATCCCATCGAAGAGTTCAGGTACTGTGGACTGTCCGAACTGTATTGCGTGATGATCAACAGTTCCATCGCCGTCTATTGCGCCAGCCACATAAGCGGGAGATACGCCATCACTTGAAGGCTCCTTTTTCAAAGCAAAATACAGATTTTTGCTACTGACTCTTACCTGAATGCAGTTACCGCAGGGGACTACCATGGGCTTAGGTCCTATGGTTCTCAGAATTCGCATGCATTTCTTTGCGATTGCCGAATCATCGTTCATACTCAGACTTATTCTGATGATATAGTGCTTCCCATACTTGCCTCGGTTGAGCGTTTTATTTCCATCTGCAGAGAATAACCCTTGAAACCAATCCCAATCTTCTCTAGACGCTGCTTCCAGATCTATTGCTTTGGTGCGCGCCCGTTGACGCCTGTAGTAGCTTATGGTAGATTTCGGAATTCTTATCTTCCAGAGTCTCTCAACGTTATCCTGTATCTCCTTGTAAGATGATTTTTGCGTTTTTATTAGTGTAATGACTTCCTTTGGAAGCCTTTTACCAATAGGTGACATTCATGGTGTTCCTGATTTCGTTTAGACTCTTTGACATATAAATGTGTGACCACGGTTCAAATCCGAGCAGCCCCACTACGCTACCGTGTTTCCTCTTTGCGTTGCTGGTAAAGGTGGATGTACGCGTGCACAAATCCTTTTTACCTCTCGTACGCATTGTTAACATTCGAGGCGATGTTCAACTGGCCAAATGGGAATACAAAGTAATGCCGATCAAGACGCAGGTGCATTCAGATCATTCTCAGGCGGATGGAAAGCCAGCTATGGATACTGTTCAAAGTGAACTAAGCATCTTAGGTAATGAGGGATGGGAACTCGTCACCGTCCAAGACATCAATCTGCCAGACGGCAGAATGTTCACTGTGGCTTACCTCAAGAGACAAAGCAAACACGTGTAGCTTCCACCTGCCATGACTTGTCGTAATGAACCTTTTTCTCTATCGGTGTTCTTGAACCACTTCCAACAAGGCGTCTGGTTCTTCAAACCTTCATTCGCGCGGTAGCCTACTGGTGCAGACGTATCTACCTTGACGTTCTCTGATACTCATAGGCAAGCGCTTTCTGGCAGGTAATCATCACGAGAAGACTTCTGGAATTCGCCAACGAAGATAGTCTTACACTCTAGTGCGCACCAGGGGAACGATCCGTGCAGACGGCAACATAGCATTTCAAATCTTTTTCTTCGAATGCCACAGCTTTGAGTCTAGCATTATTCAATAGTTGTATGAAAGCACGTTTGCCGAAAATCTTCTTCAGGCCCGTGACAACGAAAAAAGTGCCAGTCTTTCCAACGCGTTTGATCTCGGTCAACGTCTTGTCTGGATCTGGACTGTTTTGAAGAACAGTCAAGACAAAAACTCTGTTGAACAGATTGTCACTGAAAGGCATGTTGTCCACGTCTGCTTGAACTAGATATGCATTTGATAGTTCATTATCATAGATACGTTGTCTTGCTTGAAGAAGTGTTTTCTTCGAAATATCTACTCCGACAATTATCTTCACTTCATCAGCGATATGGTCTAACAGAATACCAGTTCCACACCCAGCGTCCAAAACCTGTTCATGTTGCTCCGTCTTCAAATGTTTCAATGCAGCTTCAATCTTGGCCGTTTGCTCCTCAACATAACGCATTTCGTAAATTCCAGCTGTCAAGTCATAGCGTTGCATCACTCTGCGTTTCTTAAGCCAACTGTTCATTAAGACTCTTCAGAAATCTTATGAGCCTACATGTCTTCTAAAGCTATTGGCGAAAACAGAGTGTCTAATCACAAACCTTTCACCATACTAATCACTCCGAACATTGATGAAGCTGAAGATCTAGTCAAAGAAGCGATCTCCCACAGCAAGACTCTACTCGTCATCGGCAGATGCAGCGTGAACTACCACGGCAGGGCCAAATCAAAACTTGCGCCTGGCGAACGGATACTTGTCATCAAAGGAGACGGTTCGCTCCTAGTCCACCGTTCAGTCGGCTATGAACCTGTGAATTGGATGCCGGGAGGCAACGTCCTGTTCAATGTTCATGGCAAGGAAAACAGGCTGGAAATCCGCGCTGTGAGGCAGAAACCGCCTGAAACCGTGACAGTCGTCTTCGACAATATTCAAACGTGCGCCTCATACGTACTGAGTGATTCTGGTGAATTCTCTCTCTACGCAAGCGAAGAGGACATGCAGAAGGCAATTCTGTTTAGACCAGACCTCTTGGAAGAAGGCTTCAGGCCAATAACATATGAAAAGAAGGTCGAGCCTGGCTTTATGGATGTCTATGGGGAAGACAAAACAGGCAAGTTTGTTGTGGTAGAGATCAAACGCAAGACCGCTGGAAAAGACGCTGCCCTTCAATTGGCGAGATACCTTGATGCGATACGCGCCAGAACAAACCGCGAAGTCCGAGGAGTACTTGTGGCACCCGACATCGGAAAAGACGTTCAGAGAACGCTAGTCACTCTTGGCCTTGAGTACAAACACTTGGATCCGAGAAAATGCGCAGAAATCCTCACTAGGTCAGCAACAAAGAAGCTATCCGAGTTCTTCGATTCATGAATCAGTCAGGCCGTCTTTTTTGTGTTCACAGAACCTTCTCAAGAAGAACGTCTTCACGGCGAATAGAATCTTGTTCTATAAGAATGTTAGCAAAACCTGAAATATCCCCTCAATGGACTAACAAGTGTAAGGGGAAAGGAGAAGTCAGCGTTGAAGGTAAGATTTGTTGTTACGGCGCTAACATTGGTTCTCTTTGCGATCATCGTCAGTTTCTTTGCGATGAAGCCCGTTGCATACACCGTCAATGGATCTGGGAGTCTGACAATTCTCAGCGTTGTTCCTTGCGATGTATCTGGAAATCCGAAGTATTCCTTTGAATTGGGGAAGGTCGCTAATTTCAAGGTCACCATTGACTCTTCAGGATCTGGAATGGCAAATGTGTTGTTGTGCGCAAACGTCTACGATTTGAGTGATGCACCGCAGGGATTTACGTGGTCCAATGTTTCAGTTTCTTCAGGCAACTCTTTTTTTATTTTGAGCATGACTATTCCACAGTCAGCCCAGGTTGGAAATGCTGCCGTCTGTGTCGGTGCGTACACTGATTGGCCGCAGAACGGTGGATTTCCTTTGTGTCCGGAAGTGTCGGCAGTTTTTCAAATTGTTCCACGAGCACTTTTGGGAGATGTTACTGGGCCAATTCCGAACGTTCCTGATGGCAGGGTAAACATGATGGATGTTGCTGCAGTTATCAGTAAGTTTGGAACAACGCCTTCAAGTCCGAACTGGAATCCAAACATGGATCTGAACAAAGATGGCGCAGTCAATCTCCGTGATTTGTACATTGTCCTTAGCAACATCACGCGATGATCATTGAGATTGGATGAACAT
>Ga0315293_10005905_pt1 | contig 11496 bp, 8 predicted proteins | sample YL17G13_20_MG_FD_203071 | JGI IMG/M metagenome (GOLD analysis project Ga0315293, IMG submission 203071) | Sediment microbial communities from Yellowstone Lake, YNP, Wyoming, USA - YL17G13_20 | ecosystem: Environmental > Aquatic > Freshwater > Lake > Sediment | place: USA: Wyoming | collected... | reverse complement strand
TGTTTATTATATTAATAAAATCAATATTTGCAGCCGGCATAAAATCAAATCTTAAAATAAATTGTCTAATGCTATTTTTAGTCAATGTTCTATTGATTTCGTTTTCTTCCATCGGATTGTATATTAAAAGATTAAAATTCTCAAATTTATTCTTCAACAACAAATTTATTATTAGAATTAATCAAAGACATTTATTTATATCAGGCTTAGAATATCGAAAAAAATCAAAAACAAGCTATAACTCTTGAATTCTATTGTAAGTTGATTCATTTAAAAGATCTAGTTCTAGAAAAATATTCATATTTGGCCTGAAATTATATCATTCCTTTTGTCTGATTTAATATTTTACACCTAACTCTTACTGAAAATTATATTATGAAACTCTTCCAAAAGAAACTCATATAATATACCACTGACTACTAAATTAATATACCGTTTAACATCTTCTGTTTGGGATTATTTTGGATACTTTGATAACCTTCAGGTTATTAATACTGCTTTCAGATTAATTCATTCACTTCACTGGTCTTGAATTTTAAAAAAGTAGTATCTTGGTTTAAATTATGTTTGGAAAAATCGGTCATATTGACCACTCTTCACCGTTTTTGAGAGACCATGCTTAACCGGATGTAAAAGACCACCCCTAAGTTAACATCCTTTTTTACGTCAATTTTATCATAATTCCCAGGGTGATTTTACAAAGTATTTTTTTAGATCTGAACTGGTTACGTTATAATTGTGCTTAGAATAAGAGATTTAAGTACACATCAACTAAGATGATTTGAGATTATTATTAATAAAAATGTATAAACACCCAATTGAATCCTTTATTAGTGAAGACTTTGTCAAATGATTGAATCTTAGAGTTAACTTTTTTTTGCCTACAAAAAGTGAAAAAATGCCTGAATATATTTATAAATGAACCTTGTCTTTTTATTCAATATGCCAAAGTTACACCCTGCTCAAGCCAAAGTCAATTTTAATTTAACAAGTGATAGTACTTTAGAATATGCTCAATTGGGTCAGTCGTCAGGCGGGAGGATATAATAAAAGCCCCCGGAACTGATTCCGAGGGCTGGTTTTAATTGAATTAATACAATACAACTAATTTTATCGTTCTTCCTGTAATGGTTTTCTTTTGGGAATGAGAAAGTATCCAAATCCCAATGCCAGGAACAGGTAAAGTGCCACAATCATCCATGCCAGTGGATTTAATGCACCGGATAAGATGGCGATCAATGTCACTACAAATCCTAAGGCATCATAAACGAATAGAGCCAGTACGATTGCCCATCTCGCTTCTGATTCCGGTGAGTTCCTGGCAAACCATGTGAGCATTAGAATGCCGATCATAGCTGCACCATATTCCCTGGCTGTAAAAGCACCCCCATCTGTAAGCGTAGCTCCAAAGATGGAATAAATGAAGTGTGGAACCAGTAATATAGGTATTCCAAGACACAAGCACACAATTGCTTTAATAATCATTAATGTTTTTAATTTCATAGCAATACCCTTTCTTTAATGGATTTTAAAATAGTGGAATTTTCACTTTTTATTTACGTATTGATTATCAGAATAATAAACTCGTCATCAAAGTTACGCCAGCAAAAAGCTGAAGTCAATTTTATTTTACCCGGGAACTATGCAGTGCAATATGCCCTGGTGGACAGTGCTGGTGGGTGGATTATTATTTAAAGCGCTATATCCAGCTTCTAATTGGCTGGGGTCGCTAATGAAGCTACCTATTCATTTACACAAAATTCTTAACACTACCTGTCAAACTATTATTATCAATCAAAATTATTTTCCATTGATAATCAGCCAAACCACCCCAATAACCAACAGTTATATTTATTACTGAATCATTCTTTGTCCAAGTTCCATCAAAGTCTGTATATGAGATAGGGGGAGTCCCGCACCATCCTGCATTTTTTCTCTCAACAAACAATTGTCCCGATTTAAAAGCAAATCCATAGTCGTTGTCTTTTAATGTATTAGCTCTCTCATATTTCCAGACTGTATCAATTGCCACAGGATTAATCCAGTAACCAATTAATTTGTCTGAATCATTAACTATTGGTTCATTACTTTTTTCACAAGCAATCAATATTATAATTGACAAAAACAAAATCATTTTGTTTACAGTCTTCATAATCTTTATAGGTTCTTATAATAAATGCAGAATCATTCTCATTAGTTGCGTTTTTTTCACTTTGGGGCACAACTAAATAGAGTTTTATACACAATTTTATAACAGCTTACCAATCAAAAGTAAGAATAAATAATTATGGTGTATCTACATAGTATGACTTCAAATTATGTGTAGCTACAACCTTCCTATATCAGGAGTAAACCTTTTCTCCCGAATTCAGTCCTCAGATGTGATAATCTTCGAATCAACACGGATTATTAAATCTAAATCCCTCAGAAAAGGTTCGGAAAAAAGTTTGGTCCGGGGTACAGAAAAAGCCTCTTAGCAAATTGATACTGAGAGGCTTTTTATTTTACGGGATACAAATAGGATTCAAAAACACTAGAATAAATTAATTAATCCTCCCCCAAATAACTTTAAACAGATCTTTGGTCATTAAAGCACAAGATAATCACCAGTATTTCAGGTATCAAAAAACTGTTAGTTTATTAGGTTGGAAAAGCCAGTGACCTTGATCACCTTTGGCCGGATTCATAATCTCTTACCCGTTAAGCACCCAGCCAGCTCGATATTCCTTACGCAGATAATCGTTTGCTCTGGTATCATTTGTAACGCGTCCTTCAGCAGGATTATAGTTCAATACCTTGCCTGCCTGATGAGCTGCAAGTCCAAGCATAAGCGTCTCAATCATCCGTCCGGCGTAATCAAAATCGCAGGAAGTTTTCAGGCTACCTTTGCAGGCATTGATCCATTGACCGACAAAACTACCGTGAGGTGGCGCAACTTTATCGCTGGTTGGAGAATTGTAATAGGTCATATCTGCTCCCTCTCTTGCAGGAATCAGTATGCGACTAGTAAAGTCTGCAACAAGGACACCTTTCGTGCCTCTGAACATTACACCATGACCTATTTTCTCAAAATTGATGGCTGGATGTGGAGTATTTGGTTTCAATGTACCCTGATACCATTCAACACGTATATCTCCACGCCATTCATTGGCAGGAAAACTGAAAGTTGTGTGAAGATCAGACGGACAAACTTCAGGGTTGTAAGGATCGCCGGCGGCCTCAGCTGTTGTTGGAAGTGAAGCATCTATCGCATTCCATGCAAGATCCATTGTATGGCTGCCCATATCTCCTATCTGCCAGCTGCCAAAATCATGGAACATGTTCCATCTCAGGCAATTTGCTCCCGGCTGTCCGCCGAAATATCCCGGATTGAAAGGATGCATTTGAACTGGTCCGATCCACTGTTCCCAATCAATTGTTTTTGGGGAAGGACCAGCATCCGGACGATATGCTTTTTCATTGTGGGTCCGGTTGCCCCATGCTGATACCTCCTGCAATTCACCAATAGCGCCATTGCGCACCAACTCTGAAACGCGGTCAAAATTCTCATTTGCATGGCGTTGGGTGCCATGCTGGGTGGCCAGTTTATTCTTGTTTGCCAGATAAACCTTTCGCACTTCACGCGCCTCTGCCACGCACTCACCAAGCGGTTTCTCGCAATAAACATGCATTCCGCGGTTCATTGCCCATATGCTGATAAATGCATGATGATGGTCCGGAGTTGCTACCAGGACTGCATCAATATCCTTCTGCTCAAGACACTTGCGCCAGTCTATGTATTGTCTGGCATTTGGATATTGAGCTGCGGCCAATGCCATGTTATCGGAATGCACATCGCAGATTGCAACAACATTATCGTCCTTTAATGAGCTGTAGTGCTGGCTTCCACGTCCATGGGCTCCGATAAGGGCAATATTCAGTTTGTCATTCGCACTTTTGCCTTTCAGTATACCAGCTGGAAGAATAATCATTCCGGCACCGGTAGCGGCAATGGACTTAACAAAAATTCGCCTTTTCATGATTCTTATCTTATTTGTTTAAATATCTGGCAGTTTCTTTAATGCTCAAAGCTGGCTTATATAACATCCTGACTCTTGATAACCTAAAATTAAGAGATGTTTTCATCATATCAAAATCTTTACTGCCTGATATGTGTTTTATAATATTTCAGGTGCTGTTTCAGATCATTGAAGGTAATATTAACCTTCAATTGAGTCTTGCAACCAGATCTTTCCCTACAAGTTTGAATTTCGAAGCTTCATCCGGAGCAATAAGGTAAAGAGAGGTTCCGGCTTCAAGTCCCTGCTTTACAATAGTGTTTTTATCATTCATTTCACCAAGCACAACAATCTGCCTGGTTTTGTTTTTCTTATAGACAAACGGAATGCCGTCATTTCCCGTATGAACACATTCAGTCGGAATATAGACTACATTATCAAATGACTCAATAATTATTTTATTGTAGGTGGTCATCGCGGGCCTTAACTCAGTGTTAATGCCATCTACCTTTATCAGTACCTCGAACATTTTCGCATCTGAATTTTCAAGTTGTTCACCAATATTGGCAACACTCATTACGATGCCGGTCCATGATTTCCCGGGCATTGCGTCGATGGTCATAACTACTTTCTGACCATTCTTGATTTTGTTTACTTCAATTTCGCTGACATATGTCTGGGAGATCATCGATGTAAGGTCCGGAAGAGTTGCAATTATCCGGTCAAAAGGATTTACCTGTGATCCGGTTTTTCTTTTTGATCCGTTAAATTCTTCTTTATAGATAACCATACCCTGTGACGGAGCTTTTATAGTAAACTGGGCAAGAAAGTTCTGCAGGTTATCCACAAGCGCCTGACCATCAGCAAGCTGGTGTTTATTAGTTCTTATGTTTGTAAGGGCTCTTGCTTTTCTCAGTCCATAGTTCTTAATTCTTTGCTCGAGAGCCCTTTGCTGTTTATTGAGACTTATTTCGGCCTGGCGAATTGTGGCCGGGGGTTCATATTTTGACTGCTGAAGTGTGATCTCTACCTCTTCAACTGTAATAATCTGATTCTTTATGGCATCCCTCAGGTTGGTAAGTGTTACCGCTGTATCAAGAATTGCCATTTCGAGGTTTGACCGCAGAGTATTCATGTTTTCAAGAGCAGTTTTAAGGGTATTGTCATAATCTGTTCTGTCGAGCTGAGCAATATAATCACCTTCCTTAACTACAGTACCCTCGGGAACAATATCCGAAATTTTAAAACTCTGTAAATGCATTCTGTCTCCACCGCCCATTTCCCGACCGCCTCCGCCACGCTGACCCGGACTGTTTGATTGTTGAATCTGAGGACCCAGAATATCAATCGATTTTTCAGCTTCGAGTTCTCCGGAATTTGCCACGGTTATTTCGAAGGGGCCCTGTTTAACCTCAGTATAAACACTGGCGGTATCTTTCTTGGAAGTCAGGCTGTTAAAGACAATCATTGCAATAACAATCACAGCTGCTACAATACCAGTAGTAATAAGTGTTCTTTTCATTTTATAAACGCCTTGTTTAAGTTCAATTTATTTAATAGACAAATGATAGAGGGGTTTTATTTCTTTTATGCTAAGATTATTAAAAAAATAATATAAATACATGCTCCTGATGGCTTAAAAACAGGAGTAATTTATGCAAGATTCTCAAAGTCAATACCTATCTTTTTCAGGGCATAACCGGTTTCCTTCATATAATCGCCATATACAGTTATCCAGTGAAATCCAGGCATATTTTCAGCAACTTTTTTGCTTTCACAATTGTAACTGACATCTATCTGTGAACGGCAAATATCCATGAACGGATTACCTGCAATTTTCCCCTGTAATCCCACATACTTCTTAAAGGCGAAATCGGGCATAACGCTTGTTACAGGTTGTCCTGTAAGCATTTCAACTTTTGGAGCTGCCCCGTAATCCGATTCAAAATGAGTAAGGATCCTGGCAGGTGCCAGGTTTTTGCCGTCCATTCTTCTGGGAGCGGTGCAGTGAGCAAGTGTTATTATTTTATTGTGGGGGTATGTTGGATCATTTAAGAATGAAGGTTTGCCTGAAATGTTTGCCAGAAGAATGCCTGCAGGCACCACAACAAAGTCAGATTCACAGTATGCCAGGTAACCTGCGTCATTAAGCAGGCTGAGTGTCAGACATGCCGAGGTCTCTGCAAGCGGCATTATGGTTCCCATACAGTTATTAATGGTAACCGCCCTGCAATTGAATCTTTCCATTAATCTTATAAGGACATCCTCAAGCATAAAGCAATTCTCGACAAATTTCCTGTCAGTTTCCAGCTTGACACCGGAATCCAGGAGATAATCAGCGGCCTTTTTTCTTGCACCGGCCACAACGGAATTATCCGACCTTGCTTCTGTTATTAGCCTGCCAAGTTCTTCATATGATATGCTCTGTATATCCAGAATGTATTTCTCCTTTACAATATTGATAGTTGCTTCAAGCGGTTGAGACCAGGCTCCCGCTCCTCCGATGGCCAGGATCCTTGAATTCCTTGTGTTTTTCAATCCGCACAATGCCCTCAGACGCCACAGGAGCTCTTCGCTGCTGTCGATAACAACATCATTCTCGTCTATTCCTGTTACTTTAAGCGAGTCGGTATGTTGCCGCAGGTAACGCGGGCTTATTATCTCATACCACAGATAAACAGGACCTGACTTGTACCTGCAGAAAAAAACAATGTCTTTTCCGGTCTTGTTCAGAAAATCGAACATATTCATCCCTCCCCCTGCAGGATATATCAGGAACATATCGGGCGTCATCAGATCTTCCATCCTGCTAAGGTCATCAACTGTCCGGACACCGATGACAGGAAGAAAAGTGACAGGAAAGTCAGCCCGGGAGCTTATTGATTTTAGTTCCTCCCGGATACGTGCAATTTCTTCATTTGCATCTTTCTCAGTCTGAATGCCTCCCCAGTTTCTCCAGCTTGTCTGTTCTCTCCTGATTGGAACTTCGTAGGTTAAAACAGGCTTAACTACAAGGGGCTTGCGCTGAGGAGAATATTTTTCAGCCGGCTTTTCTGCTAAAAGCTCAGCCCACGATAATCCCGACAGTGCAACAGTTCCAATCGTGCCTGTTCCGGTCAGCTGAACAAATTTCCTCCTGCTCATTTCATTTGGCAGCTTAACATAATTCCCGCCACAGCAGTGACAGCCCGGCTCATGGAGATTATCGGTAAGGTTGTTATCAGTTCTTTTCATAGGTTGGTTTTCAGGTAAAACATTTTTCAACAGTTCCAGGCAATAAAGGTACTAACCTCATTTATTAAGAGCAAATTAAAATACGATCATCCTTACTGTCATTTTTTGTTTTGGATTGCATCAGAAAATTAATATATTGGTTGGAAATAAATCACTTGGTAATTCTATTAAAAATGAAATCATTATTCTCCTTTATCCTGCTCACATGTCTGGCAGTTTATCCTTCTTACGGAAAAAAATCTTCTCCGGCTGACAAAAAAGCAACAAAAGAGACTGTAAGTCTTTTCAGGTCATTATATAATCTTCAGAATAAGGGTGTTATGTATGGGCACCAGGATGACCTTATGTACGGAAGCACCTGGTGGTATCTTAAAGACAGGTCAGATACCAAAGATTTTACAGGAGATTACCCCGCTGTCGCAGGCTTTGAACTCGGACACCTTGAACTGGGGAATGAGAGAAGTCTCGACTCCGTAAGTTTTGTGCAGATTGCCGAACAGATAAAAGCACATTACCTGCGAGGAGGGGTTATAACGATCAGCTGGCATGCAGATAATCCGTTAACAATGCAGGATCCGGCCAGCAAATCTCGCAGGCAGGGAGGTACAGCCTGGGACGTCAGCTCAAAAGAGGTTGTTTCATCCATACTCCCCGGCGGTAAAAACCACGAGATGTTTAATGTCTGGCTTGAGAGACTTGCAACCTTCTTTATTGGGCTGAAAGATGACAACGGCACACCTATACCGTTTATCTTCAGGCCTTTCCACGAACATTCCGGTTCTTTCTTCTGGTGGGGGACAGATATATGTACAGACAAAGAGTATTCTGATCTGTGGCGCTATGCAGTTAATTATCTGCGCGATAAAAAGAACATCCACAATATACTGTATGCATACAACACCGACAGGGTAACCACTCTTGAACAATACATGAGAGGGTATCCGGGTGATGATATTATTGACATGCTTTCGCTGGATATGTATGACCGGGGTGAAAAATTCGGAGGCGAGCTGGATAATGCACTGAATTTCGTTACTAAAACGGCTCTGGGTAAAAATAAGCTTACAGCATTGAGTGAAACCGGAGGAAGAAGAGGAATGGCTGACTGGTGGTCAACGGTTTTAATGCCTGTCGTAAGCAAATATCCTGTTGGATATGTATTAACATGGAGACATGCAAACCGGCCGAGATTTGCAAGGGTCGGTAATCCAAGCCAGCCATTTCCGGATGACTTTATGAATTTCTATAAATCTCCCAGATCACTGTTTTTAAAAGAGATCCAGGAAGAGAATCTTTATAAGCGCAAATAACTACTTTAATCAATAAAAATATTAAGTATGAAAACTGAGACCCGTCGTGGATTTATTAAAAAGTCAGCGGTAGTATCAGCCGGACTGACAATAGGCGCTCCTGCCTATATAAAAGGATTCGTTCAGAACAAGCCGGTGGAAGTGATCAATGTGGCTGTAGCGGGAATACATGATCGCGGCGGATTCTATGGTGGCACGGGGCATACTGCTAATTTCACGAAAATAAAGAATTCGAGAGTGGTTGCAGTCTGCGATGTTGATGAGAATCTGTTTCCTAAGGCAATGTCGGACATAGAGTCTCTTGGAGGGCAAAAACCGAAAACGGTCGTAGATTTCCGAAAACTGCTGGATGATAAAGAGATTGATGTTATATCCATTGCTGCGCCTGATTACTGGCACGCTCTGATGACAATCTGGGCATGTCAGGCAGGAAAGGATGTCTATTGTGAAAAACCGCTATCATATAACCTTGCTGAAGGCAGAAAAATGGTGCAGGCGGCAAGGAAATACAACAGTATTGTTCAGACCGGAACCCAGCACCGGGCTAACAGGTTATCCCAGAAAGGCATACAATTGCTTATGGATGGGGTGATCGGAGATATTTACATGGGGCGCGGCACTGTTTACCGCCATCGTCCGAGTATAGGCAGGGTTGCCAACTCTCCTGTTCCTGCCGGTGTTAACTGGGATATGTTCCGCGGGCCGGCTCCTGTGATCCCGTTCAACATAAACCATTTCCATTATAACTGGCACTGGTACTGGGATACGGCCACAGGTGAGTTCGGGAACAACGGTGTTCATGCAATGGACAGGATAAGGATGGCAATGAAAATCAAAATGCATCCTGCCAGGATAAGCTGCGCAGGTGGTTTTTATGGCTGGGATTCGGACCAGGAGGTTCCCAATCTGCAGGCTGCAACCTTTGAATATGACAACGGGAAGATCCTGGAGCTCGAAGTAAGGAGCTTATACACTCCCGAGGAAGGAGGCCTGACTTTCTTCGGGACTCAGGGATATGCTGTTCTAGGAAACAGTTTCCAGACTTTCATGGGACCCCAAAAAGAGCCCGGACTTAATCTGACGACAAAAGACCTTGAGGCCGATACAGTGCGTGATGAATATGAAGCCTCACGGATTGATTACCATTTCGTGAATTTCCTCGATTGTGTGAGGAGCAGAAAATGGCAGGACTTGCTTGCTGATGTCAGTGAGGGGCATCTTTCAACTTCGATGATGCATCTTGGGAACATAGCCTACCGGACCGGGAGGAAGCTGACTTTCGACGGACAATCCGAGAGGTTTGTTAACGATGATGAGGCAAACAGCCATCTGACACGGAAGGAATACCGGAAACCTTACCTGTTGCCGGAAGAGGTATAAAACTTATCAGAAGGCACCCTATATTGTCAGGTTGCCTCCGAGGGCAAATAAAACTGCACGAAGTGAGTTGCTTTCATTTTTCATCAGGCACGGAGTTCTTGATTAAAAACTGTCATAAATCCTTCACCATCCAGATATTGCAACCGAAGTGCCCTGAATTGCCCAGGGCATGGGGTATATGCCTGAATCCGGATTTTAAATACATTGAGACTGCCCTGGAGAGTTCCGGGAGCGATTCAAGGTATAACTGCTTATAGTCCAGCTCTCTCGCTGATTCAAAGCATTTCTCCATAAGCGCCCTTCCAATACCTTTACCCCGCCATTGTGACAACAGGTAAAACTTTACAAGCTCAGCGCATCCTTCAGGCAGTCCGGGTGTCGGGTAAATTCCGCATCCTCCGGCCATCGTTCCGTTTTCTTCAGCAATCCAGTAAACCGATCTAAAGGTCCGGAACAATTCAAATAAATTATCAGTAGTAGGATCAAAATATACTGTTCCCGGACGATCAATCCTGAATTCCCTGAAGACTGTCCTGATAAGGTCCGCAAGCTCTTTATTGTCTTTCCCTTCAATATTCCGGTATGTAATTGCGTTAATATCCATGCAGGCTATTCCTGATTTGAAATCTTTAAATTTACAAATAAATGCTTCTTTTTATTAAATTTAGCGTGCCTAAAAAATGCATCTCTTCATTTGAAATTATGATTTCATCCATCAGAACCAGTATAAAATTAATCATTATACCCCTTATTTCTTTATTCTGGCTTGTTCCTGAATTATCTGCCCGCGATTATTATGTCACAGGTAAAGTGACTGACCCTAACGGTGCAATAGTACCTGATGCCAGAATTTCTATGGTGGCGGGGGCCACTGAATATGCAGCCAGGACCAAAGCAGACGGTACCTATTCCCTCAGGATATCAAACATATACAACAACATTTCAGATCTGATCGAGGTAGGAATGCCTTATCCCAATCCATTCACTTTTTCGGTAAATATTCCATTTATTATTAACAGCCAGGGGGATGTGCGTCTGTCAATCTATAACTTTTCCGGCAAGAAAATCATGGATGCTTTTTTTGATTCCATTAATGCGGGCAGCTATCATATTGTATGGGACGGCTGCAATCAGAACGGGGCACCCCAGCGCAACGGGTTCTACTTCTATGCTGTCACTTTCAAAGGTAAAACGGTTTCCGGAAAACTTATAAAAGCCTCAGGTTTCTCCTCCTATTCAGCCGGAACTGCAATCGAGCCTGATATGATGCCTCCTGTGGTGATTCCTTTCTCAGGACAGTTCAGGTTCCCGGTTATTACAGCTGTAACGTGCGATAATTACTATCCTGTAAGGCTGACTGATATTACAATAGCAATGGATACAATTATCGATTTTGAGCTGACAATGAAACGGGAAGTTCCGTTTAAAACCTCAGGAAACCATATTGCAATGCATACAGGTTCAGAATACAGATCGCTGGTCCTTAAAGGAATCAACCTTGGATCTTCCCCTCCTGGTTATTTTCCCGGAGAGATCGCTTATGCCATATCACCCATTGAGTATGAAAACTGGAT
>Ga0315293_10005904_pt1 | contig 11496 bp, 11 predicted proteins | sample YL17G13_20_MG_FD_203071 | JGI IMG/M metagenome (GOLD analysis project Ga0315293, IMG submission 203071) | Sediment microbial communities from Yellowstone Lake, YNP, Wyoming, USA - YL17G13_20 | ecosystem: Environmental > Aquatic > Freshwater > Lake > Sediment | place: USA: Wyoming | collected... | reverse complement strand
GCCGAGGGGTACGGCGTTAGTTACGGTTGGTCCGGGGATTATGTAGCGCGGGGCTTTATGCCCCGCGCGGCCCTGCGCGGGGGATAAGCCCCCGCGCTACAGTCGGCAAGAGCGGTCGCCACAACCGTAACTCACGCATTACGCCGAGGGGCGGGCAGAGCGGTGCGGGCAAAGGCCGTTGCGGCGGACGCCGCCCCGCGGTAGAATCGCCCCGACGCCTCGCGGCAGGAAGGACCGCATGAAAACGCGATTCGAGCACGCCTACGTCCTGGACATCATGGCCGAGGACCGCCCCGGCATCATCGCGCGCGTGAGCGGCGTGCTGAAGCGCCTGGGCGGGAACATCGACCAGTGCAGCCAGACCGTCCTCGAAGGTTACTTCACGCTGATCCTGGTGGTCAGCCTGCCGAAGCCCATGGAGCCGGAGGACCTCGCGCGGGAGGTCCGCGGCAAGGAGGCCGAGGGGCTCCAGGTGCTCGTCCGGCCGTTCGACGCGGGCGTGGCGGCGCGGCCGGCGTCCGCGGCGGAACCGTTCGTCATCACCGCCTTCGGCCGCGACAAGCCCGGCATCATCGCCCACCTCAGCCAGTGCCTGGCCGGCAAGGACATCAACATCACGGACCTCTATTGGAATCGTACGAACGATGATTTCGTGATGGTCAGCCAGGTGGCGATCCCGAGCCGGCTCGACCTCGCGATGCTCCAGGCGGACCTCGAAGCCATTGCCGCCCAGGAAGGATTCACCGTCCGGTTGCAGCACGAAAACATCTTCGTGGCGACCAACACGTTGCGGCTGACAACGCCCAAGGACTAGGCCGACCATGCTCCGAACCGAAGAAATCCTCTCGACCATCCAGATGCTTCACACGGAGCACCTCGACGTCCGGACCGTGACGCTCGCCTTGAACGTGGACGACTGCGCGGCCCCGACGCCGGACCTCCTCTGCCGAAAACTCCGCGAGAAACTCCTCTCGCGCGCCAGCAGGCTGGTCGAGGTCTGCGACCGCATCGGCCGAAAGTACGGCATCCCGGTGACGAACAAGCGCCTGGCTGTCTCGCCCGTCTCGCACCTCGTGGCAGGTCACGGCCAGGGAACGGCTGTGGCGATCGCCCGGACGCTGGACGAGGCGGCGGGCGACTGCGGCGTGGACCTGGTGGGCGGATTCACGGCCCTCGTGCAGAAGGGCGTGACGGCGGCGGACGAGGTGGTCATGAAGGCCCTGCCCCAGGTCCTCGCCGAGACGCGGCGCGTCTGCGCGTCGGTCAACGTCGCGTCGCGGCGGGCGGGGATCAACATGGACGCCGTCGCCGAGATGGGCCGAATCATCCGCCGCACCGCCGAAGCGACGGCCGCCGAGAAAGGCTTCGGCTGCGCGAAACTCTGCGTCTTCGCCAACATGCCCGAGGACAACCCGTTCATGGCCGGGGCTTACGTCGGCGAGGGCGAACCCGACGCCGCCGTCAACATCGGCGTCTCGGGGCCCGGCGTCGTCTCGAGCGCGCTGCGGCGTCGAATCCAGATCGGCGGCAAGTTGACGCTCGGTGACCTCGCCGAAGAGATCAAGATCACCAGTTTCCGCGTCACGCGCGTCGGCGAACTCATCGGCCGCGAAGTGGCCGAGGCCCTCGGCGTCGCGTTCGGCATCGTCGACCTTTCGCTCGCCCCGACGCCGCAAGTCGGCGACTCGGTCGGCGAAATCCTGAAAGCCCTCGGCATCGAGCGGATCGGGGCCCCGGGCTCGACCGCGGCCGTTGCCATGCTCACCGACGCCGTTAAGAAAGGCGGGGCGTTCGCCTCCTCGAGCGTCGGCGGCCTGTCGGGCGCTTTTCTCCCCGTCAGCGAGGACGCGGCACTCTCGGAAGCGGTGGCCGCCGGGCACTTGAGCCTTGAAAAACTCGAAGCGATGACCAGCGTCTGCTCCGTCGGCCTCGACATGATTGCCGTGCCCGGCGACACGCCCGCCGAGACCCTCGCCGCCATCATCGCCGACGAGGCCGCCATCGGCGTCATGAACGATAAGACGACCGGCGTCCGCCTCATCCCCGTGCCGGGCGCCAAGGCGGGCGACCGCGTCGAGTTCGGGGGCCTCTTCGGCTCCACGACGGTGATCGAGGTCCGCAACGCCGGGGCCTCGGGCGCGTTCGTCCGCCTCGGCGGCCGCATCCCCGCGCCCATCCAATCGCTGAAGAATTGACCGGAAATTACCCCTGGGGTAATTATCTGGGGTAATTATCTTACAACACCTTGTTGCATAAGCGGTTACGTGCTATCTGGTGAACACAGGGAACATATGCGCGAGACGGGCCGACGGAGCGAATCTTGGGTCAGTACCTACCCTTGCAGGGCCTGCCAGGGTCCCGGGGGACGGGTGCAAGCCCGAGCGCACGACCGACGCGGTCCTGCCACGCCGGGGATCCGAACGGTCGGCCCTTCTCAAGGGCCAGGCGTATCGCCCGCTCCTCCTTGGCCGTCAATGGATCATTGACCCAAGCCCGCCAATGACGGGGGGGCTCGACCGGCCACGGGCTCAGCAGCCTCTGCGCCCGCCCGCCGACGCGATGCCGATGCCAAAGGCTACCCCAGCGCCACTCTTCCGCCCGATTCACGAGGCCCGCCGTCAACGGATTCCGCTCGACGTACCGACAAACCGTCAGGAAATGCGCGTCCGTCTGCACAGGACATGACTTGAAGCGCGCCTGATACACGTGACCGGAACCGAGGGCATTGTGGCCGACCTGCCAGCGCTTCGCGTGGGTGCCACTCAGCCAATGTATAAACGACGACAATTGCCTATCCGTATTGGGCCGAACAACCAGGTGCCAATGGTTCGGCATGATGCAGTAGGTGAACAGGTCGAGCGGTTCGCGCTCGTGGGCCATTTCGAGGAGTTGCTCGAAGGCTTCGTACTCGCCGGCGTCGCGGTACAAGGTCATCCGCGCAACCGCCCGGTTCATGACGTGGAAAACCACCCCGTCGGCAGCCGAAAAGACCCGTCGCGGCGTCGCGGCCATGTCAGTCCCCCCAATAGGTCCGACCGCCCAAACACCAGGAAATCCCCCCAGAAAATTACCCCTGGGGTAATTATTACGCAAGTCTGTTTTTCGACGGGCGTTATGGTGGTTTTCGGGAACACTTGGAGCCAATTCCGGAGGCGGAGGAAATTCCCCGAAGGTGCGGTTCCTGCATGATGAGGTTCATGGCGGGGGCGACTTCGTCGAAGACGGCGAGGATGGCGGCGACGATCTCCTCGCCGGACATTTCGCGGACATCCTTCTCGCACATCGGGTAATAGAGTTGAAAGCCGCCCCACTCCGTCGCGGGGATGCGGCCGCACGCGCGGCGGATGGCCGCGACGCCGCCCCACCGCCGCCCGCGGAAGGTCGTCATGTCGGAGAACGGCCCGGCCGTGGCGGTGAAGCCCTCGCGCCCGACGAGGCGCGCCAGTTCCGCCTCGAACGCCGCCCCCTTCCGCAGGCCCGCGAGGAGGCGATGCCAGTCCCAATCGTCCTCGAGAGACACTTCGTCGGCCCGTCCGCGTCCTCGGCGGAGAGCAGCGCGCTCGATCTGGAGCCCGGCCGCCAGTCCCCCCTCGCCGGGGAAGAGGCTGAGGAAAAACTTCGCGCACGAAAAGTTGTAGGCGGAGGAGCGCGGTTTGGAGTCGCGGCCCGCGCGCGGCAGCCAGCAAATCCATCGCCAGAAGCGTCCCCTGCCCCACTTGTCAATGATGAACGGTTGGCCGTGCCGGGCGACCAGGTGGGCCTTGACGATCTGGGTGATACGTTCGTTCGGCTCGAGGCCGCCCATCCGGATGCCGCGCTCGAAATCGAGGAACTCCCGCCGAAACGCCGGCCGGATCGGCAAAAAAATCTCTCGTGGGACCGTCACGGGTCTCTCCAACTCTGCGTTCTGGCAAATCGCGGTCTCGCAGTGCTATAATACCACCTCAATGACCCTTTTCAACGAAAGCGAACGGCGGAGGCTGGCGGAGCATGCACCGCTGGCGGTGCGGATGCGGCCGAGGACGCCGGAAGAGTTCGTCGGCCAGGAGCATTTCTTCGGGCCCGGAAAACTCCTGCGCCGGATGCTCGAGGCCGACAGGCTCCAGAGCGCGATCTTCTACGGCCCGCCCGGCACGGGGAAGACGAGCCTCGGGGAAGTCATCGCGGGGCGATTGAGCGCCGCCTTCGAGCACCTGAACGCGGCCCTCGTCGGTGTCAAGGACGTGCGCGAGGTGCTCGAGCGCGCCAAGGCGCGGCTCGCAACGGACGGCCGGCGGACGGTCCTCTTTCTCGACGAAGTCCACCGCTTCAACCGGGCCCAGCAGGACGTGCTCCTCCCGGACGTCGAGAACGGCGTGATCATCCTCATCGGGGCGACGACGGAGAACCCGTTCTTCGCGCTCAATGCGCCGCTGGTGTCGCGGAGCCATATCTTCAAGTTCGAGCCGCTCAGCGAAGAGGATATCCGCACCCTCGTTCGCCGCGCGGTCGCGGACAAGGAGCGCGGCTTCGGGCGGTACCGCGTGACGGTGTCGGACGAGGCGCTGGCGCACTGGGCCACGAAGAGCGACGGAGACGCGCGGCGGGCGCTGTCGGCCCTGGAAGTGGCGGTTCTGAGCCAGGCCAAGGACCCGAGCGCGCCGCCGGAAAAGGTCCCGCCCATCACCGTGGACTTGGCGGTGGCGGAGGAATCCATTCAGCAGAAGGCGCTCGCGTACGACGGGACGGGGGACGAGCATTACGACGCGGCGAGCGCGTTCATCAAGTCGATGCGCGGGAGCGACCCGGACGCGGCGATTTACTGGATGGCCCGGATGCTGGAGGCCGGGGAGGACCCGCGGTTCATTGCACGGCGGATCGTGATTTGCGCGGCGGAGGACGTGGGGAACGCGGACCCGGCGGCGCTGATGCTGGCGACGGCGGCCTTGGAGGCGGCGGAGTTCGTGGGCCTGCCGGAGTGCCAAATCCCGCTGGCACAAGCAGTTACGTACATCGCGTGCGCCCCGAAATCGAATGCCGCGTACCTGGCGATTGCCAGGGCCCGCGAGGACGTGCGGGAGAACCGCACCGTGCCCGTGCCGAAGCATCTGCGGGATGCGAGTTACCGCGGCGCGAAGCGTCTGGGGCACGGTGAAGGATACAAATATTCCCATAATTACGAAGGCGGCGTCGCGCCGCAGGAGTACCTCGGCGTGGACGCGACGTACTACGAGCCGACGGACCGCGGCCACGAGGCGAAGATCAAGAAACGGCTGGAGGAGTATCGCCGGATGCGCGAGGGCCGGCCCGCCGAGGGTAAGGCTGGCGATGGGCGAAAAGGAGATGAAGCGTGAACGAATCCGGGAGACCGCGGGCGGGGCGGAAGTGGGCGGCGATTGCGTCGATCGTCGTCCTGGCGGCGCTGGGGGGCGCGATGTGGTGGCTGATGGGCGGATGCGAGACGAAATCGCCGACCGCCGATGGGGCGAAGGGAACCGGCGGTAACCTGAACCTGGCGGTGCTCCAGGCGATGAACGACGAGAACGTGCTGGAACTGTCGCTCCAGACGGCCTACTTCTTCACACGGGAGAATCGGCTGCCGAAGAGCATCGCCGAAATCACGGAGAAGGTGCACGTTCCCGATTGGCCGGCGGCGCCGTCGGTGACGACGCGCGGCCTGGCGATTGCGTACCGCGCGACGGGCGAGCGGACTTACGAACTCGTCCTGCCGGGGGACGATAAGCAGCCGGGCACAGCCGACGACGTCGCCATTCCCGAGCAGGTGCCGACCAATATCCCTCCGAACCTGGATGCCGTCGCGTTCCGTCATTGGTGGATTCTTTCGCAGATCAGCCGGCTCATGGACCAAGTTCCGGAAAGCATGAAGAAGGGGCTGCCGACGGTGCCGAAGTAGAGGGCGGACGGTAAAAAACGGGGACGGGAGTCGTTTCGTCAAAAACCGCCCTGGTGCCTCAGGAACGTAGTTTTAGGTAAAAACGACTCCCGTCCCCGTTTTTTTGGGCGGGCGCCCGGGCCGGCGAAGAGAGGCCTCCAAGCCAAGGCGGCGCGCCACCTGGCCGACCCACGACGCGTCCCCCAAAGGACGTCCTCGCGCCACCGAGATCCGCAGCATCTGCAATTCCTGCTCGGTCTGAGGCTCGTTAACCCATCGGACCCACGCGGAGGGACGCTCTACAGGCCACCTGCTAAGCGTCGGCCTGCCCTGCCCCTTACCGCCTCCGCATTCCGCAAGGCTGGACCACGGCCAATCCTCCGCCCGTTCCACCAGGCCCGCACGAAGCGGATTGCGTTCGACATACCGGCAGACCGTCAATAGGTGCCCGTCCGACTGGACTGGAAACGATTTGAAGCGGCTGCGGTACAAAGGCCCCATACCGGAGGTCTTTCGGAAAGCACGCCACCGCTGGACATGCGTGAGCGTGAGCCACCACATGAACGAGGAAAGATCGCCGTCCGACAGGGGCCAAACAACCATGTGCCAGTGATTCGGCATCAGGCAATAAGCCAGGAGCCGAACGGGACGCCGCTCTTGCGCCTGGGCTAAGACGCGCTCGAACGCGAAGTAATCGTTCTCTCGGCCAAACAGGGTTACGCCTGGCACGGAACGGTTCAAGACATGATACACGACACCGCCAGTTGCGCCTCGCGCTCGTCTTGGCATAGTCTCCCAACTACAGGTTCCACCACGAAACGGCAAGTGAAAAACGGGGACGGGAGTCGTTTCCGCCAAAACCCCGTTTCTGACGCACTAGGGCTGTTTCCTGCGAAACGACTCCCGTCCCCGTTTTTCACCGTCCCCGTTTTTCACCTCAGGGGTGCGGCGAGTTCCTGGCAGAGATCGGCGACGGCGTCGGCGATGGCGTCGGGAGTTTCGGCGGCGTGGTCGGCGATGCGGTGGACGACGGCGCTACCGACGATGGCGCCGTCGGCGAGTTTCGCCACGGCGGCGACGTGTTCCGGCCGCGAGATCCCGAAGCCCACACACACAGGGACTTTGGCGCCCTTGCGCACCTGTTTGACGTAGTCGGCAAGGTGCTTGGGGAGCGCGTCGCGCTCGCCGGTGATGCCGGTCGTGCTGACGCAGTAAACGAAGCCGGTGGCGTGTTGGAGGATGCGCTTGAGGCGATCCTTGGGCGTCGTCGGGGCGACCAGCAGGACGTGGGCCATGTCGCGTGCGGCCAGGAGTTCTCCGAGGGGTGCCGCCTCGTCCACCGGGAGGTCCGGCACGATGAGCCCGTCGACGCCGGCGTCGGCGGCCCTCGCGACGAACTTTTCGACGCCGGGGCGGTAGACGAGCGAATAGGACGTCATGAGGCACAGCGGCAGCGTGAGGCCATCGTCCCGCAGGCGTGCGACCCTGTCGAGGACGGCGGGCGGTGTGACGCCGGCGGCGAGCGCGCGGGTGTAACTGGCCTGGATGGTGGGCCCGTCGGCGATCGGGTCGGAATAGGGGAGGCCGAGTTCCACGAGGTCCGCGACGCCGCGGGCCTCGAGGGTCTTGAGGATGGCGGCGGTCGAGTCGAGGTTGGGGTCGCCGGCGCCGATGAAGGGCATGAAGGCCTTTCGTCGGATTTCGCGGAGGCGGTGGAAGGCGGCGTCGATGCGGTTCACGTGGCGGCCCCCTTCCCTTCCCGCTCTCGGAGGATGCGGGCGACCTCCTCGACGTCCTTGTCGCCGCGGCCGGAGAGGTTGACAATGATGATTTGTCGGCGGTCCATTTTGGCGGCCATCTTTTTGGCCTCGACGAGGGCGTGGGCCGACTCAAGGGCCGGCAGAATGCCTTCGGTGCGCGCCAGTTCCTGGAACGCTTCGAGCGATTCATCATCCGTAGCGACGGCGTAGCGGACGCGGCCGGTGTCCTTCCAGTAGGAATGCTCGGGGCCGACGCCGGGGTAATCGAGGCCGGCGCTGACGGAATGGACGGGGAGGGTCTGTCCGTCGGCGTCCTGGAGGACGTAGGAGAACGAGCCGTGGAGGACGCCTGGGGAGCCGGCGGCAAGCGGCGCGGCGTGTTGACCGGACGCGAGTCCGAGGCCGCCGGCCTCGACGCCGACGAGTTCGACGCCCTCGTCGTCGACGAAGGCGGTGAAGATGCCGGCGGCGTTGGACCCGCCGCCGACGCAGGCGATGATCGAATCAGGGAGGCAGCCTTCCTGGGTCTGAATCTGCTGGCGTGCCTCGCGTCCGATGACGGACTGGAAGTCGCGGACCATGACGGGGAACGGGTGCGGTCCGGCGACGGAACCGAAACAGTAATGGGTGGTTTCGACGGTGGCCATCCAGTCGCGCATGGCCTCGTTGATGGCGTCCTTGAGGGTGCGCTGGCCGGAATCGACGGGGATGACGCGTGCGCCGAGGGCCCGCATGCGGAAGACGTTGAGCCGCTGGCGGCGCATGTCCTCGGTACCCATGTAAATGTCGCACGCGAGGCCCATCAGGGCGGCGCTGGTGGCGGTGGCGACGCCGTGCTGGCCGGCGCCGGTTTCGGCGATGAGGCGGGGCTTGCCCATGCGGACGGTGAGGAGGGCCTGGCCGACGGTGTTGTTGATTTTATGGGCGCCGGTGTGGTTGAGGTCCTCGCGTTTCAGGTAAACGCGTGCGCCGCCCCAGACTTCGGAGAGGCGCCGGGCGAAGTAGAGGGGCGAGGGCCGACCGACGTACTGGCGGAGGAGGAAATCGAGTTCCCTTTGGAACTCGGGGTCGGCGCGCGCGGCGTCGTAGGCCTCAGCCAACTGGGCGAGGGCGGGCATCAGGGTTTCGGGGACATACTGGCCCCCGTAGGGTCCGAAGCGTCCGGCGGCATCCGGAAGCGTCGCCATAGGTTCTCCTTCAGGTGCAGGGGGCAGTTTAGCGGGTCCGGGCGGCGGGTCAAGGGTCAAAGGGGGCCGGCGGCTGTTTTCGGTCGCATAGAGGCTCGCCGGGGACGTCCAACGCAAACGGAGCGGATTAGGGCTTGATTTGGACGGTCGGGGCGGATAGAGTTCCGGCCTTCCAGGGTGCGTAGGAACGCAGGCGGAGGAACCATGTACGCGATCATCGAAGAGAGCGGCCAGCAATTCCGCGTGGAAGAGGGCCAGGTGATCCAGATCGACCATCGTGAGGCCGAGCCGGGCGCAAAGTTGACGTTCGAGCGTGTGCTCCTGGTGGCGGACGAAAAAGGGACGCGCGTCGGCAGGCCTCTGGTCAAGGGGGCCAAGGTGACGGCGGAGGTGGTGGGCCCGTCGCAAGGGCCGAAACTGGAGGCCGTGCAGGTTCGCCGGCGCAAGAGCAGCCGGCGGCACATCGGGCACCGGCAGCGGTATCTGACGGTGCGAGTGACCGGCATCAAGGAGTGACTATGCCCGGGCCCGGGCTGGTCGTATAATAGGATGGAGAAAGCCGCAAAGGGGCGGAAAAGGAAGCAGCCATGAAAGTGTGGCCGGTAGGATGGATGCTGGCAGCCGCCGTGTGCCTTGCGTTCGGAACAGGCGTATCGGCAGGGGCTGGAACGGGCGCGGGAAAGTCGGACGGCACGGCACCGACAGAGAAGGCCCCCGAGGTGAAGGATCCGCCGAAACCGCGTGAGATTCCGGAGGCGGAACGTGCCCGCATCGAGAAGCAGTTAACCGACGCCAGCGAAAAACTCACCGCCCTTCAGGAGGAAGAACTCGAACTGTCGATCAAGGTCCTCACGGCCGAAAGCAAGGCCCTGGATCACGTCGGGGACAAGCAGAAGCTCAAGAACGCCCTGGCGAAAGGGTCCTCTTCCCAGGATGTCGTGGAGTACCGGAATGCGTTGCTGGCGTGTGCGCAGCAATGGCAGATGATGGAAAGCAAGTACGCGGCGGTGCATCGGAGCCTGCGGTATCTCGAGCAAAAGCGCCAAGAGATGCCGGAGGACCTGAAGAGCCGTGCCGAGGAAGTGGTGGCGCGCATTTTGAAGAATCGGCGGTCCTGCCTGGAGAAGGTTGCCGCCATCTATGAGAAGTTGATGGACGACAAGATGGCGCTGGCCACCTATGTGGCGATCTACCAGATGCTGCCGGAAGACCAGCGCGAGGCGGACAAGGCCTTGAAAGAAAAAATCCTCAAACTGAAGAAGAAACTGGAGCCGCCGGAAAAGAAAAAGGACGCTACCAAGAAAAACGGCGGGAACAAGAAGTAGGCGGCCCCTTCCCCGCCGGCGGTGGGTCGTGAGGTATTCTGAAGGCAGGCACTGCGGAGCCGATCCGTCGGCTCCGTCCGCTTTTTCAGGTTCGGCCGGCGCTCGCGAGGCTGTTCACGCGCGCGTTCGTTCGGGAACGGGCTCGACGGCCTTTTCGCATCCCGGGCAGCCGGCCAAGGCCCCCATCACTTCCTCGAGCGAGGTGATGCCAGCCCTTGTCTTGTTGAGACCATCCATCCAGAGAGATGGGTGACCGGCCTGGCGTGCGGCATCGCGGAGGCGTTCGGCGTCGGCGCCTTGGCGGACGAGATGCGCGATGTCCGGCTCCATAGGCAATAGTTCGAACAGGCCGATGCGACCGAGGAAGCCGGTGTGGCGACAGGCGGCGCAGCCTCGGCCTTTGCTGAACCCCTCGATCGGCCCGACGGTCTCCGCGAGGCGGCGACGGAGGGCGGCGGGCACGTCGTAGGGCGCCTTGCATTGGGGGCAGATCGTCCGCACGAGCCGCTGGGCCAGCACCCCCCGCAACACGGAAGCCAGCGCGTCACCGGAAACCCAGGCGGCGAGCCTGGCGACGGCGTCGGCGGCATCGAGGGCTTTGGTCTGAGCGAAGACGAGGCGCTCGTCGAGAGCGGCCTCGACGGCCACAGCCGCCACGCGCTCGTCCATGACCCCGTCGAGCATCAGGACGTCCGGTTCCTGGAGGAAGAGGCGGGCAACGGCTTCCGCTCTTTCGGCCACGCCGCAAGTCGCCGGCGAGAACTGGCTGAGGCCCGTGAGGTGAAAACCGATGCACGCCTCGAAGGTGCAGACGTTGAGGCGGACGGGGTCGAGGTCCCCCAGGGCGCTGTAAAGGGTCGTCGTGACGCCGCTGTCGCGCGGGCCGGCGACGACAAAAAGCCCGTGGAGGCCGGCGACGAGTTCGCGGTAGCGGTCGAGGAGTTTGAACTCGCAGCCGAGTTTCTCCAGCGGCCTGGAGGCTTCCTCCTCGCGGATGAGTCGGGCCACGGTCCGCGGACCGTACGACCCTTCCATGGAGGCGAGGTGTAGTTGGACGGCATGCCCCTGGACGACGATTCGGGCGCTGCGGCAAAGATCGGCGGCGCCAGCGCGGCCGGAAAGGCCCATCAGGTCAACGAACGCAGCCGTCAGACCCGCCGCGAGCCGCGCGGGCGGGCGCATGACGACGTGCAGGACGCCGTCGATGCGGAACCGGACTCGGAGTACCTTCTCGTCGGGTTCGAGGTGAATGGCGTCGGCGCCGGCACGGACGGCTTCGTGCAACACCAGGTCGGCAATCTTCTCGGGAGGCCAGTCGCCATAGACGGCCTCGTACTCCCCTGCCCGCTCGA
>Ga0315293_10005900_pt1 | contig 11500 bp, 22 predicted proteins | sample YL17G13_20_MG_FD_203071 | JGI IMG/M metagenome (GOLD analysis project Ga0315293, IMG submission 203071) | Sediment microbial communities from Yellowstone Lake, YNP, Wyoming, USA - YL17G13_20 | ecosystem: Environmental > Aquatic > Freshwater > Lake > Sediment | place: USA: Wyoming | collected... | reverse complement strand
AGCGCGCAAACAAAGAGCTAGTAAATTACCTCGTAAAACTGCATAATAAATTAAAATAAAGTTCTGAACAATAAGGCTTTTAAAGGCAAATATGCCCTTTTCTATCAGTTATGAGCAGTTGAGTTCTGAATTCAACGAACATAACAAAATTGAAAGGAGTAGGAAAATAATGGCATTTAATAGAGAACCTAGAGAAATGTTCGATGCTACTTGTTCTGAATGTGGTAAACCTTGTCAGGTTCCATTCAAGCCAGTTGCAGACCGACCAGTATTCTGTAGAGACTGTTACGCAAAAAGAAAAGGAAACTAAACATCTAAACAGCTCTAAAAGCTAGTTTTAGTTTATATTTTTATTATATTTTATCTTTTTATTCTTGAGCTAGAAAGCATTATCTGCTGCTAGCCTTAGAAACACCGCAGCACTAAATCTTTCTCAGAACTAAGCCTACATTTTGCTTAGCGCCATCGTCAATGGTCAACGTGACTTCTTTTGACTCATACAGATTCTTCGGCGGCGCAATGACAGTTTCATTATGCGGAACAATGTGTATTGCAATGCCACCTTCGGTTAGAACATTGTGGACAGATTTGTGAATATTTCTTGCCACGACTTCAGGCTTTCCTTTGTTTGGCTTTTCCAGTTCCCCGCCAGAGTCCAGTATAAGATAACCACTTCCATCAAACCCAGCTATTGTTTCAAGCCCAACTACTGAAAGCAATGAATTCGAAACAACTGCGTTGAATTGGTTTTTGAAAGGGATATTCTGAGCATCCGCCAAAATCAATCGGTCGTTAAATCTGCGCGTCCCTGATGCGCCAAAACCAGTTTTATATTTGTCCAGACCATACGTATCAAAGCCTGCCTTGCACAGCACGCCAACAAATCCCCCATGCCCGCAGCCTATCTCGAGAACCTTCTTCGGACTGGGATTGTATGTAGAAAGAATCTGTGCTATTACTTTATAGCCCCAAATATTTGTCATAAGCGCGATTTCAATAAAACCTTCTTAAACATTACCGCCCGGATTTCTGGCAAGATTTTTATGGCTAACTTATGTTTGGTTGCTATGGCTACAAACGAGCCAAATGTCACATGGCCTGAAAGTGGCATGTATAAAGTAGTCCAGCTATTAATTGATGGAAAGCCTAATCTGGCTTTTGGCGATACTAATCATGGAGACATTTTAGCAAACTTTCTCAAAAAGTTTGGCATAGATTTTAAGGTATTAGAAAATCGATTGCACGAAATGAGCCCGGCAATCGAAGGGGAGCGCTATAAAGTTCTGGGCGCAGGGCGAGCCGCCGTCAATACTGAAAGTAAAAAAGCATATTTTTGGGAAAAAAGCGCAGGCTATGGCATAGGCATAAGCGAAGAGCACGTAAATGAAATCAGAAAATTGTACTCAGATTGGACTATAAGATCTGACCCATCATAAACACCGCAGCAATAAAAACCTAAAATCCTTCAAATTCAATGCGTTTTGAAAGTATTGTAGCATTTATCTACTTCAACAAAACTATCAAGTACATTTTTCATAAGTTCCACTGTTTTGGCTGCGAGCGGGTCCTCGCGCTCTGCTGCAGACTCCAAGCGCCTAAGCAGATAATTCCTAAAATTCGACCATATCATAATGTCACAATCCGTCCATTTTACTGGCGGTGCTTTCATCATCCACTTGTGCATCTCTTCATAATTCACTGTGTTGTTCTTCTCTAGCAGAAATCTATCAATAGGTATATCTATAGTTTTTCTAACTTGTCCGGAATCTTCGTCTGTCCAGTCAGGTACTTTAATTTGGCGGAGTTGTTTCTTCCTATATTCGTCGCTGGGATTTATTGTATCATCCAACGTAGGGGCGTCCGGTCTTCCGCCTGATGCTGTAAGCCAATCATATGTTATTTCGAGACATCCAGACAAAAGGCGATTAACCTCTTCTGGCTTGTCACCGTACTCATCCCATACCTTACCAAAGAAACCTTCGTATGCTGCGACAAAGTAATTTGTCAGAAAACTGCCTAGGGGCTTCTCTTTGATCTTTTCCCTAAAAGTCCGCAAGTCCCTCTCCATAGCCAATATGTCTTTCGAGAGCACGAGCTCTGGCTTAGTTTCTTTACTAACTCTTTTAGGTGCACCCCATATCAATTCGAGAAATTTGGAAGGCTCAAAGGGTTGGCCGGTTCTCTGCTCATAGCTGTCTACGACCTGACGCCATGCCTCTTGGTATTTGTCACCCATGCCTGCCAAAATCGCATCAGTCTTAAAAACATTGCCACAATAAACCCATTTGGCATAATCCCTTCTTTCTGGCGGAAACTGGCCTGTAAGCTTGCTTACAGGCATCCAAGACCTCGCTCAATAGCGTAGCGATATACCGCTGGCATTTTTGGAAAAACTTGCAAACCCTGCCAGTACAGCATAACAATGTTTTTATGGCTTTTTGACATTTGAGGTTTATGGTTGACTTAGAAGACGCCTTAACTAAATTTGAATCTGCACTCAAAAATGTATCTGGCTTAATAGACCTTATTACACAAATAGCTCCTGATTTAGACTGGCAATGCGAGCAATATATGTGTACTGCCAGATTCGGCTTATATTCAATAAACGTAATGCACTTACCATTTCAACAAGGGGTGCCAAATTCCAGCTATAATATTTTAATTAAACGGGGAAAAGGTCATATCTTGGCGCTTAACTCTGGCTCAGATAAAATAGCAAATCTGTATAATTACCTTAAGGATCAAGATAAAAAGTCTAATCTTTGATTAAAGGTTTTAGCTATTGAGACGGTGTTTCTGCTGGTTTTGGTATCGTATATTTTCTGATGGCAACTATTTTGTTGCCAAAGTGATCAAGCAGGGCTTTTGCAACTTTTTGCTCGTTTGGGCCTTTGATAACAACTCTTCCAGTGTAAGTGCTTACATAGCTCTGACTTGGAAAATCTACCTGCTCTCGGTCAACTTCCTCGAAGGTATTGACCGTACAATCATCCAGCTCGAACTTAGTAAGCACTATAAGAACGTGCTCAAGATCCTTGGGTGTGCTGCCTACCATGTGTGCTCCGTTCTGTACGAGGTAGTTCTGCAAAACATATTGCTGGTCTAGCTGAGACCTTGTACTGTCAAACACAACGGGGCCATGACTTAGTATTATCATAAAACTCGCTTTGAAGCACGATTTATAAGTTTAATTATAGATTAAAGGTTTTGATTTGCCAACCATTAGCCTTAAAGCATACATAGCTGCAGAAGCTATTAAGAAACACTATAATTTTCAATAAATAGCTTTGAGTTAAATTATTTTATTCTTGATTTAATCTAAGGAGCCATTATAGTAGGAATATTGCGCTCGTTCTCGTCAACTAATCTCTGGAAAAATTCCTTGGCTTTTTCTCTGTCAAACTGCAAATTTTGGGCTAATCCAGCTGCTTTTACACATTTTACAGCGTTTATAGCCTCCAGAAAATCAACAAAACTATAATTTGCAGGTCTCTCTGCAGGGCTAGCAGGTATTTCGTAACGCTCACTACCTAAATCTCTTCCAAAAAAGTACGCTAGATTGTATGATATGCGTACGTCTGATGATTTAAACAATCTTTTAGCTGAATCATAATGTTCGTTATCTATTTCTCTGAATGCTGCGCGGGTAAAAATTTCCTGCAAATCTGGTTGATTTTCGATTTTCATCGTTTTATTTGCAATATAGCGTTTTTAAGGATTATGCCTAGATTAAATAGTTTGATTTATTGTCAAAACTTTTGATTCAGCTTTAGGACAAAATGCTCTTGCATTTTGGCATTCCGCAAAAATTTGTTTTTGCGTTATTTGTGCTTATGTATCTCAATTAAATTTTTTTGCAGATTTGGACGGATTTTAAATTTCGTTTTTTTACTTATACCCATGCTATCAGCAACATCTTTTGGCAAAGTTATGGCCCAGCTCGAGCCGATTCTCAAAACATTCCGGAAATAATATGGTGCTAGTTTTTTCTGCTCTAGTTTTGCCAGGGCTTTCATGGCTAAATGCTCGGGAAAAACCTTTTTTCCGCATTTTCCGCACTTCAGCGCCTCAACTCGCATTTCGTTAAAAGTTGCGAAACTTTTTTTCATCTCTATTCCGCAGTCAATACAAAACTCACTCATTTTGGCCTACCTCCTCTTATTTCTAATTTAATTTAGTATAATATTTCGTACAACTATATATAATTTTTGGTTTAACTTTTAGTTAAACTGGATTTTGAAAATTTTTTCAAAAATTTCAAAAAATTGTGTACATATTGCAAACAAAAATAAAAGTGAGGAGGAGAAAAATAAAAATTTTAATCCAAAATTTTAGAAACCCCTGGAAAGGATCCAAAAAAATCCTGAGGGCAAAAAGAAACTTTGAAAAGACTGATTATTTACAATATGGCGTGCAATATGGCAAACTTAATAAGTGTGAGAAAATAGAAATGATTATATACCAGAACATACAAATTCAAAGAACCTTTGGAGTCAAAAATGCTAGCCTACGTTTTACTCGGAGTCAGCCCCAATACTGAGGATAAAGTATTCAAGAAAATCAAAGTCTTGAAAGAAGTGAAGGATTCTCACTTGCTATTCGGTTCATGGGATATAATCGCAGTAGTTGACGTAAAGTCAGTTGCGGGTTTGAACGAGTTCATGCTTGAAAAGATAAGAAAGATCCCTGAAGTTACTTTGACTGCTACAATGATTGTAGCAAAATGACGATACATATAGGAAATCTACGCTCAGAGCGCTTTCTACGAAAAAATGCGGATTTATTTCAGCTGAGAAAAGACGTCAAAAAAACATTAGATGAGATTTTGCCTAAGTCGTCTTTTAGAGAGGTTATTCATTATTCCTCTGATGAAAAAAAGTTGCAACCAACAGATTCTAACTATTTTACTGTTTTAAAACATATTCTGGCTATGCGAGAACTTGGCTATGCTAAGATGCTAGATTGCAGCGACGGCGGGCCTTACTTATCTTTTGAAGAAAAGCGCACTTTCGATTGTGCTGCATTTTATCTAGCAACATCTGAGATTGTAATTTCGCAAGGTTTTTGGAGCAATGAAAAACTCGCTTCTGCGCTTTACAAAGTCCTAAAACCTTACACCCAAAAAGCACCGAAGTAAGCTTAACAAGCTTTCTGCAATTGATTTCTTATGAACGTAAAGACGCTCGTAGAAAAGGTGCTTCAAGAAAAACCCAAGATAGATAATTTCTGGGAGGTTCAATCAGAGCTGGCATATAAATTAGGCTACAAGATGCCCAGTGAGGAAGCCATTTACCAAGTTCTGAAAGAATTGGGCTTCAAGCTCTACACTCCTGAGCTTGAGAAAAACCTGCAGCTTCTAATGCCTAGAAGAGCTAGTGAAATACTTGGCGGTATGCTTGTCAATGAGCTCAAGAATTTCTACAAATTAGCAAAGAAAACAAAGGCACGAGTACAGCTTATTGAAACTGCTGAGCGCGGCTACATATGGCAGTGCAAGGCTGGCAAAAAAGAATACATAATAAAGCCCTTCCAAGACAGCAAGGAATTCAAAATAGCGCCCCTGGCTGCGAAAATCGGTGTCGGACCCAAGATTTTCGAAATAAGCCTCGAATCCTTGGTTGAAGAATTCATTACGGGACCTTGTTTTGGAGACATTGATTTGAAGCCTGAAAAACTTGGTGAATGCCTTGGCAGAATTTATGGCTTGCTACACAAGGAAGGCATTTTGTACGGGGATAGAATTATTGAGCATCTCTTTTTTCCTCTGGGAAGGGAGCCTGTGCTCATAGATTACGGCTCATCAGAATTCAGCAAAAATTTTTCATTTGACTCGGATATGGCTCACATGCACATGAAGTCAAATGCGGCGAAATGCTCTTTCGCAAATACGTACGCGCAAATAATGGCAGGCCTGATATGAGAGATTACAGCAGTTTCAGCATACAAAGGGCAGTATACGAGCATGAAACCTATCTCGATATAAACGTCGATGTCTTGCTCAGAAATGACACGCTTAGAGCTGGTTTTATAAAATGCGTTTATTTCAAAGAAAGCCGGAACCTGACAATAGAAGACATAGCAGTACATTTCAAATTCTGGAGAAAGGGGCTTGGACTGCTTAATATTTCTGAAGTCCTGAAAATTCTACGAGAAAAGAATTTGGAAGTGAAAACTGCAGTAGCTGAAGGAGTTGGCTGTTATTCTCCAACAGCTGAACTTAAGGCTGGTGTCGAAGCGTTTTGGAGCTCGCTCGGCTTCCAAGCATCTGAGCTTGATGAATGGTCTGTTGATGGCAAAACGCTGGAAACAAAACTAAAAGAAAAGCTCTGATTTTATTCTGACTTTTCTGGATTATAAGACCACTTATCCGGGTAACCTTTCTTGCTGAAATAAGATTTACTTTTTACTTCTGGTCTTTTTAGGTTCAGATTTATGCGCATCCGCGTAAGCTTCCTTAGGCGCTTGAGGCCAGTATTGATGTGCAAAGCCTGCGTAGAATGTTCTTGAATCCGTAGGCGCTAATTTATTCAAGAGCAAGAGCTCAATCAGGGTTCTATCGCCAATGGAATCGCTACTGACTCTTCTGCCAACCATTAGTTCCATAGAATAAAATCCCTCAGCATCATTTTGTGCTGCTAAAGCTGCTTCAAGTCTTTCGCCGCGCGTCGGATTATTTATGTCTTTTATTTGGAGGTGGTATTTCTCCACAATGCCTTCTAACAGGTTTTTTACATGCCCGTCAATTGGCTGAACCACGCTCAAGTCATCCATTTCTATCGTTTACTCGAGTAAATAGAACATTCTTAAACTTAACTAATAGAAAAATTAAGCAGCCTTGGCTGTTGTTGCTGGTTTCTTGCCTACGAATCTTGGCATCTGTAAAGGCGGTGGTAATCTTAACTGGTCTGCCATTGCTATTGCCTGCAGATAGCCTATTTCCAAAGCCCTGTTCATTATCGGCAGAAGCAATTTATCATCCTCGATTTTCTTCTTGTCGCCCCATATCTTTTCTATGTCATCCAATTTCTTCTTGTCATCGATGTAGAAAACTTCGCCTTCAACTTCAACAACGCCTGCATCTGCGCCGTATTTAGAAGTAAATGTAAATCCAAAAGCCAGTCCTGGCTTTTTTTCTCCGCCGACTGCAAATTCTCTTTTCGTAACTGCTTTCAGCTGAATATTATTTGTTATAGCCATTCGACGTTCGAGTTTTTTCCTTTGAGCTGAGACTTTAGTTAGCTGTTCGCCTACTATCATTCCTACCATTGTTTTCACCTGTTTCTGCACGAAAACTAAGCTATTTAAACATTTGCGTAAGCGAAACGGCAAGTCTTAAGAAATTAATATCTTGAAACATCGTATGCTTGTTAAAGGAGATTTGCAGAAAGTTATCAACGGACTTAAACACACTTACAGCACACAGACTCCGGAACATTATCTCGATGCGCAAGGCAGGCCACTACCGATAACAAAAGAGCTAATGCTCCAGAAACAGAATAACGACAAGAACTTTATAGCATTAATGATCGCAGGAGTCACGCTCTTGAATAGCGAAGGCCTTCTCCCGTATGACATGGACTCTGGACTTTTGGATGTTTTAGACAAAGAAGGCATGCCTAATATTTACTCTTATGAACGTATCAGGGAAGGCCTATTCGCGTTGTGGGATTCCTATCACGGCTTAGACGAGATTATTGTTAGCGCTGGTTTGTCTAATATTCCGCCTCGAACAGAGATTTTTCTGAGAGGGCTGAAGAAAGTAAAGCCTCAAGTTGTCGCGCTTGAATTTACCAGAGATAATGGGCAAAAAGCAATTGACATGTACTCATTAGGTATGATTTCTCGTGAAATGCTTAATGATCGTTTATGTGATGATCACATATCATCTTCGCTATTTGATAATTGCTCTAGATTAATTGATTACTGCAAAGCTAACGGCATTAAAATAACGTGCGTCGCACCTAACAAAGCTGAATACATGCGACCAGAAACATCTTTTCCCGAAGCCAATCCGCTAAAAGAAAAGGCGAGGGCAGCCACTAATCCAATTGAGCAAGCACTGTGGGAGTGGCGATATTGTGAAGAGCTTAGTAAACTGCAAGACAAAGTCATAGCGCCTGCAGTGTCAGAAGCTACGAAACTAGGAAAAACTCTCTTAATATTTGGTGCGGCTCATCGACCGAGTTTGCTGCAGCTGCTAAACCCGTAAGCGCATCCCCAAGCTTTTTAATCCCTTTGCGAGCAAGTTTTTCATGGGAAAAGCGAGACCCTCGGAAGTTCGTGTTTGCGACGAAACGTACGAAGTTGCATCTAGATTGGTGCCCAAAAACGATAAGGATTCTGAACCATGCGCCTTAGTTATTCAAGTTAAACACAAAACGATATGCGACGCAACTTACTTTTTAACCGCATATAATACCACACCTGACATAAGTATCTTTTGCGACCGCGAAGCTAGATTCCCTGATTTCAACCACCCCGTAATTGTCCAATATGAAGGCAAAAACGTACCGTTACAAATCACCCGAAACATTAATGGCATTTCACATCTCGAAAAACTCCTGCTGACAATCAACACGTGCAAGGAGTTCGAAGACATCGTTCTTAAAGAGAAGAGCGCGCTAAAACAATAAACGGGCCTGGGAGGATTTGAACCCCCATTAGAAGCTCCGCAAGCTCCCGTTCTCTTTGGCTCACCAGAGACCGACAAAGCAGTCAGGCTTTGGTTCGTGTCCAAGTTAAACTACAGGCCCACATACAAACTTTTAAATCCACATTTTTAAAGGCTTAGCTATAGCCCCGTCGTCCAGCGGTCAAACAGCAGCTGAGCAAATCAGCTTCTGGACTTGGGATACAAGCCTCTGGTGAAGCGAAAGAAGCTTTCGCTAACTTTCCTTCGGAAAGAGCTTGGGACACCGGTTCGAATCCGGTCGGGGCTATTTCTTCTTCACTCTGATATTGAGGGGCCCAACCCCCGCCAGCGACGGCAACATATGCGACAATAATTGCTCTGCGCTAAGCTTTCTGACTTTACCATTTGGGCTGGTTTGCGTCCAGCCATCTTTCTCTCTGCGGTAAATCTGCGTATAACCCTGTTTAGTTGAAATGTAGATTATGCATTCGTTATTTTTCATGCACTCTCCTCTTTTTAGGAACTTTTAAAAGTTACCAACCAAAGCAAAGAAACATGTTAAAAGAAACCATCCAGGACATAAGCTCATTCGGGGGAAATCCGATTTACCTTGTTGTGGCTTTCTTTTTCCTAATGACAAAAAAATATCCTGAATTCTGGACTTTGACCGTAATGTTTGTTATAGCCTATTTAGTAACCATGGCTATACGCTTCACATTTTGGGAAGAAAGGCCTGACCATCAGAAATACAAGAATCTATGGGAGAAATTTGACTCTGGTGGATTCCCGAGCCTGCATGCTGCAAGAGCCGCGATGCTCGCTCTAGCAGTGATGTTTTACTTCAACAATGTCATCGTAACAATAGCCCTTGCAGCTGGCGTCGCCACAACAGCTTATGCCCGCGTCTGGCTGAAAAGGCATCACCCAAGAGATGTAATAGCAGGCATCATCATAGGGGCAATAATTTACTTCGCAACAGCAAAATTTATTATACCCCTAATTTTCTGACTTTAAATGCCAAAACTTTTCGAGGACAAATCTGAGCAAGGCTCAGATGGTCTCCAAAAAGTAGGAGAACATTATGCCTAAACTTTTTGAAGAACAAACAAAGAAAGGATTGACTTTCTTGAGCTCAACAGGCACCATAATCAAATACAAGTGCAATAACTGCGATTACGAATTCACAAAAAACAGCATGAACAAATCTATACTGATGTGCCCGCTGTGCGGTAACTTAACTTGAGTTCTTCAAGAAAGCTATAAAAAGAGAATCAAGCTAGTTTGACCATGGCCACTAAGAAGCAGGTATTTAGGTGTATGGAGTGCGGAAAAGAATCAGATGTACGCAAAATGCATCACAATATGCCTATGGAGGCTCAGCAGCCTTTCGAGGAAGAAAGAGTTGAATACAAATGCAAAAAATGTGGCTACAGTTCTGCAACACCCATTAAACATTGTGGGAAAATGATGAAGCTTGTGAAAAAACCAAAATGAAAAAGAAAAAAGCCAGAAAAGTCGTAAAGAAAGTTATTTCTAAAAACAGACTTCTGGAGTTTTACGGTAGGGATTGCCCGCATTGCACCATCATGGAAGCATTGATGGCAAAATTAGAGCAGGAGACCGGCATAAAAATAGAGAAACTGGAAGTCTGGTATGACGATAAGAACATGAAACTAATGAAAAAATGCGACAAGAGCTGCTGCGGAGGAGTTCCATACTTTTACAACGAGAAAACAGACAAATGGCTCTGTGGCGCTGTTGAATATGATGTTCTGAAGAACTGGGCCCTAGAAAATTAAATAAGTTGTATTCGAGAATCGAATACGACCACACATCAACGGTGTGCGGTTGTTAGACTAAGTATTTCCCAGTTTTCAAATCCTTGATCTTGATTGCTTGCACCGGGCATACTTGCGTTGCGTCTTTATGCTTGTTGAGGTCTTTCTCGTCAATTTCTAGTGTTTGCACGTCGCCTTTCTTTTTTGCTTTCTTTATGTCAGCTTTGCCCTCGTCATCCAATTCTCTGACGTCAGGCGTTATCGCTACACATGCGCCGCAGCCAATGCATAAATCCCTATGATATTCAACCAAGTACTTTGCCATTATTCGAAACCTTGAATGAGATATTAAAATCTTATGACTGGGTTTTCGCAATACTTTTATATTAAAATGACCTGCATTTGAGAAAAGGAGGCGAACTATGAACCCTAAAACACTAGGCGCAATACAATTGATTCTGGCACTTTTGGCAATACTTTTGGTCTTCTACCCGATGAACATGCCAGCATACTTGCCTACATTGCTGCTTGCGCTAACCTTTGTCATAACTGCAGTACACCACTTTACAGAAAAAGGACAACATTAAGCAGCTTTTTTTTATTTTTCTAATTTCAATTAACAAGGCAGATTGCATTTCTTGCAACATTCTGCCCACGTCATCTTGCTGCCGCAAACACACATAGCTTTCTTTGCTTTCTTCTTTTTTTTCATTGCGCCGTAAATCCTCCGTCAACAACTAAAGAATGTCCTGTTACAAATGAACTGTCGCCTGAAGCTAAATATAAGGCTGCTTTTGCTATTTCCTCTGGCTTTCCCAATCTTCCCAAAGGGTGCTGTGATGTTAATTGTTTCTCAACAGCTTTAGGATCTGGAGCCGCATCAATAAATCTGCGAATCATCGGAGTGTCAATTGCTCCAGGACAAATGCAATTCACTCGGATTTTTGGTGCTAATTCCAAAGCTAATGCTTTTGTTAACAAAATAACTCCGCCTTTTGAAGCACAATATGCTGAAAGATTTGCAGAGCCAACAATCCCGACAGCACTTGCAGTATTTATTATTGCACTGCCTTCAAGCATATGCGGAATC